>Ga0181523_10000144_pt1 | contig 75552 bp, 61 predicted proteins | sample PEATcosm2014_Bin_43_FD_119752 | JGI IMG/M metagenome (GOLD analysis project Ga0181523, IMG submission 119752) | Peatland microbial communities from MTU Mesocosm Facility, Houghton, MI, USA - PEATcosm2014_Bin05_30_metaG | ecosystem: Environmental > Terrestrial > Soil > Wetlands > Peat | place... | reverse complement strand
CCGTTTTAACTTATTCCTGACATTGGATTGAAGTGATTCAGAGGTTACCGGGAGCTTGGGTGGTGATGAAGGCCTGTCACTCGCACCTGTTTTTAAAGCAACACCACAATTTGGGCAAAAAGCTACTGATTCTTCCAGTCTGTGACCACATCCATGGCAAAACATTGGTTAGCCTCCGTGTCTATGACTTTATAATCGCATATAAGCTTTTAATTGTCGGATTTGATGATTGTTACCTTACCATATCGCTGAAGCATATAATATAGATAGTACGTACAAATACTTATGTCCAAAATAACTCCTGCAAGGCCACAATCAGCGAGAATATAATCGATCAATAACCATGCAAGTAGCCCACCAATTATTCCAATAATGATCATCGATGATATGCTATAGTCTGCAACCATTAGTTCTGCATTACATCTAGTACAATAAATGCGATGATTTCTAATCCTTAAAAGTGGAGCCATTGCTTCACATTTGGACATTTCATTTAAGTGCTCCAATTTTGCTCTTATCCATTTTGAGACATCACTTTCAACGGTCCTGACTAAACCTTAACGATGGCCGGTCCAATTAATCAAGATTATATCATACTTTAGTAGAGCCTTATTCCAAAAGGGCAAGATGTTATTTTCTCTTAAACTAAACAACAAATGCCTAGCAATGAAGATATCACGATTTTCAGGCAGCACAAATATTCTCCATCGACGATCGCTGCTTATTAGGAGGGCTTTGTGCAGCTTCCAGAACTTCGTCTGTGCATGCGAGACTTCAGAAAAAGACAATCCGGACTAAAGTCCGAAATGCAAACAATAAAGGCTAAGGCAATTGACGAGGAAATCCATTTGTAGCTCGTAAGTAGAGTAGATAATTTTCTGCTTCGTATTCATAGATCAGCAGAAACTCTAAATTATACTGGATCGTCAAAATATCCTGAGGCTTATTCCCAAGGGAATTATGGTCGATATGGATACTGCATTCAATCCCGATAGCTAAAGCGTTTTCTGGCAAACAACGCCGCCTAGATCATAGCCACATTCAAACAAGCCAAGTTATCTATATGTGAAGGGGTAGTAGTTATTTCGCCTTTTGGAGTCCCTGTCTATGTCGGAAAACGGATTCTTTGTGAATATAGCCCGGCTTTAACCATTTATCAAGAATCGTCTTACCCATGAAATAAGCCGATTCTCTTATACTAGTTATACGAGCGCGCTAATCGTCAGACATATGAATCACTGGACCGGGCGCGTTTGCAGGGCTACCGTAACCCCACGATCTGTGGTAATATTTGTTATATTGATAAAAGGGAGACATACGGATTTAAAGTCATCCCTAGTAAATTCATTTCTCTAGGAAGAAATGATAAAATTGCAAAATAGCCTTGAAAATGGTGTGGGAAGTGAGACAAATCACTTCGTATGGGTTTCCAGTGGGATTGCGGCAAGACAATCGGTAATGTGGAAAAACATGATCAATGTCCTGGAATCATGGAGTGAAATCGCGTTGCCTAAAGTGATCTGAAAGGAGCGTAAAGACGAGCAATGATAGCCCACCCGAAATTGACAGGCTTATGTTTGCTTTTGCTTTCAACCGGATTTTTTTTGATACGTGATCGTGACAAGGGTGGAGACGCTTTGGGGCTTGGCGTGTTTTTGCTCTGTTTTGTAAGCGGCTGGCTGGTGCTCATCTTTTTGGGGAACGACGGCGACATAACAAAGTTGCGGCGTATCCATAAGGAAAAAAGTCAGGACCGCTCTTTTCAGGCCATTACTGTTCAAGAAAGGACTTTTCGCTATCCCGCAATGAGAGGTGCGAGGCTTGCAGTAATGCTCTGTTTATGCCTCTTCATGCTGGCAATGGCCTTAACATTCTTATTTTTGCTCATATTCAATGATAGCAGGGCAGACGCCGCAGCAATGGAGACACTATATTTTGTGTTCGGTTTATTTGCTTCTTGCTTCATATTTTTTTTCTGGCTAATCTGGGGCTATGCGCACTTGTTCATCAGAATCGATGGCAAGGGAATCACTGCGTCCACTTATTTTGGTATGCGACATGCCGGTTGGGAGGATATCATTGCACTTCGAGACTGGATTCCTTTTAGAGGCCATGGCTATATAAGCAAATTTTTTGCAACTGATTTTACCTTCTACAAAATATATACGCACAACCATATGATATCATTTTCCAGCAGCCTGCCCAGCGCTGACGAGCTTGCAAAGCTGATTAAGGTGAACGCTAGGCTCACCTAATAGCTGTGAGAAAACAAAAAAGTCCCGTGCTTCTCGTCCATCGAAGATGAGAATGCCGAGTCGCAGAGGAAGGCGCGCATTGCATCTGGAGATTCCGATCTAAAGTGAAAAATCAGATCTAAGCCCATCAAAAGCTATCGTCTGAAACTCTCGCGCCCAATCAAACACGTAGGATATAATTCGATTTCCCATACCCACAAAATGTACCAGACGAGTTGTCCGATGCAAAGTGATTGATTGTTCTCCCGCCGTCCGTACTCAAAACGATCATTAGTTGGTCGGATTTAAGCAGTTCCCCAAAAGCGCCCAGTTCCACATGCCATGGGAACTTCCAGCCAAACTGACAAGATATCTGGATGCGTGCGCCAACTGCCACCCTCAAAACCAATAGCTATCCCGTCCTCACCTTTCCCCTCATGAATTGTCAGAATCATGGCGGCAAAATTGAATTTATGCGTCTTCACTGCAGGTATCAAATAACCTGAGTTCGCAACTGTATAGTATGTAACCATTAGATCATTTGCCGTATCTCAGCTAAAAGGCCATTGGGGAGGCACTCTTACGACCTTCGTCGTTTTCAAACTCAGATTCATTCTTCAGTGGTATAGACAGGCTTTCTCTCGATGATTGCTGGAAGAAACAAAGCATATTAAACGAGTTCAGCGCGATCGAAATTATAAGAAAGCTGGTCAGCAGCCTCGATATGGTTGCCTCGATGATTACGACAAGTCGCGATTTTGACATTTCACGGGGTAGAATGATTTCCAGTTGTACTATTGCTCAACGACAGAAAATTGACGTTACGTATAGCATGTCGTAATCTTGATTCAGTCATATCGTGGTTGCTGAATTCGTGCTATCGATAACTAGCGATTTTACCAACGCCATGAATTTGGTGATTTCCCAAAATAACTTTCAGGTCTGCGTTGGCTGACAAGTTTGCTGAAATAACACCCTTTCGGGGCCAAACTGTATGATTCCCACATCTACCCTTTTTGTCTTCGGATAAGAATCCGATTACAATTACAATAGATATAAAGAGACATGATCATATTTAGCTCAAAGTAAGGATTATAGGAAATAAAGGAAAACATTATGGAACCGATTAAAGAAGTAGTATTTGAAAGAACCTATGACGCCTCACCTGAAACGGTCTGGCAAGCTTGGACTGATCCGGAAGCGATAAAGCAATGGTGGGGACCCAATAATGTCACAATTCCTGAGTGCGAAGTTGACCTGCGGGTTGGCGGTAAAATTTACATCGTTATGGAAGGGGGGGAAGCAATGGGCACATACAAAGGCACAAAGTGGCCAATGCTGGGAGAATTTACTATTGTTGAAACAAATTGGCAGCTTTCTTATAACGCGCAGGCTTGGACTGAAGGACAAAAGGGGGAAACCACAATTGACCAAACCACAGAACTAACATTGACTAAAGACAACCGTAAAACTAAATTAAAAATTAAAGCAGCCATACACAAAACCGGACCTGAGGCTGGAATGGCTGTCCAAGGTATGCAATACGGTTTTGCTCAGCAGCTAGATAAACTAAATGATTTCCTAACCACTAAGAAATAGCACACGCCGAAATTATTGAAGAGGAATAAATAACTATGACGCTGTTTAGCCGAGCGCACGCGTTTTCTTGTTGGTAGCAAGCTTTAGCGCTTGCTGCGTCTTGTGTTCTGTCGTGCATGCCCAGAATGTTCCCGGCAAAAATTCTACTCCGACCCCGATTCAACAGATGGCCGGAACATGGAAAGTTCAGCAACGTATGTGGCCGGCCTTTGGTGCTGAGGCCATCAATCCACCACCAGCCGTTGCTCGCTGTCATTTAATGATCGGCGGCTTTCTGGAAGAGGTGATCGAACCCGTGAAGAAATCCGCGAAAACTTCGTTCAAACGGATTGCCTACTTCAATTACAACGTCGTCAATCAGCAATACGAGTATTTTTCACTGGATAGTCGCGCCCCGCAGATGATGAATGAAAGGGGGGACAAAACGGAGGAACAAAGCAACCCCGGTAAAGATGGGATAAAGCTTAACGGAGGCAGCTTTGCAGCGCCGCAGTGTGAGAGAAGTTAAGAACGTGGCGTTCACATATCGTCTCACCGTGGGAGCTATTGAAAACAACAGCCAGGTAGTCCGGCTTTACTTGACTCCACAGGCGGGAGAGAGCCCCAAAGAATTTCTCGCTTTCGAGTATATCGATACTCGCCAACGTTGACGTGCGTCACAGCCAGAGGCGGCATAAGATGGCAGTCGAGCGGAGGGCCTTCGGTACCCGCTCACTTTTACGTTGTAGTTCTTCTGCACGAAGGCTTTACTGCGCCTGTTTATTATTGCCGATCATTTCCGATAAAATGTTCCAGTCACGACAGAGAATTGACGCGATTCAATAGCATGTCGTAATCATCGCGGCAGCTATGCGTTGCTATTGAATTGGTGCTACTCTTACCCTTGACTGCCGGTGGTATGAGAGAATCGATGACTACCTAGAATAAGCTTGAGTGGAAATAGGGCACCTTTATTGTCGGTTGGCATGAACGACTTCTCAGAGATAAAAGGTCGGCGGTAATGACGATAGGGGTATGTGCGCTAATCGCTCACATCAGGTTCAAAAAAGATCCAGCGCACCATGGGAAATCTCGCCTTGAGTGCAGCCTCAACGTTGTTGATATCTGCAAGCAGTTTGGCGGCACTTGCGTCTTCATGCATTCTCACCTTAACTGCGATCATAAGGTCACTGCCGAGTTGGAGAGTAATGAGATTGTAGACATGGTCGACCTCCGGCCGACCTGAGAGGAAATCCAGTAGAGAGGCTTTCGTTTCCGGCTCCGCACTCTCACCGATCAGTAGACTCTTCACTTCAATGCCGACGGCAACGGCAACAAGCAGGAGGACAAAACCGATCGCGATAGTGCCCAGCGCGTCAAAGAGCGGGTTTGCCGTCAAGATCGTCGCAAGAACAGCTACCATAGCAAGTGAGAGTCCCACGATAGCCGCAATGTCTTCGCCAACCACCACAATAAGCTCGCTTTGCCTGCTCACCTTGAACCATTTCGTTAAAGAACGCTTGCCCTGTACCTTCCTAATCTCTGCAAGGGCCCCCCGCAGAGAACTGATCTCCAGCAGCATCGAAACAACTAGTACCACCATCGCGACCCACGGCGACTGAGGCATCTTTGGATAGAGCAGCTTGTGCAGGCCCTCGTACATCGCGAACATACCGCCCATGCTAAAAAGCATGATCGCGACAATAAATGACCAGAAATAGATTGCCTTTCCATGCCCCAGGGGATGCTCAATCGAAACCGGTAGCTGCGCCTCTCTGAGGCCGAGCAGTAGGAGAATCTGATTGGCAGTGTCGGCTGCTGAATGAATGGCTTCTGCGATCATGGCACTTGACCCCGTGTACCATGCAGCCAGCCCTTTCGCCGCCGCAATACCCAAATTTGCCATCAGGGCATAGATAATCGCTCTTAAGGAGCTGTTTGCATGTGACATAGTAGATAGTAGCAGAAATGGCGATTAAGAGTGAATATTCTCCCCGATGAATCTGAGCGGAAATTGCACTGCTGCGCTTAGCAATCACAAGTTTATGGGTGCTTAATGACTGCTTGAAGAAGGGGGTGAACCTGACTCTGTTGATCTACGACGGTGAGAATTATGACATGAACACCACAGATTGAATTGTAGTCTTGGTGCGCGTGTTAGAAACGGTAATGTCCACAGTGAGACTTTGCAGGGTGAACATCTCGCTTCTCATCGAGACAGATCACTGTGCGTGACCCGTCTACACTCTACGAAGCAGCCATGAAGGATTACTTCGATAATCATTGATTTTGCGAGACAGCGAGCGCAAGAGATTATCAGTAGTTGTCTTGAAAGGAACCATCGCATTTCAGCACGTTATGCGCAGCTAGACATAGCGCACGCACACCCCACTTAATTTAGGATGTCCTCACCGAGAAACAGCAACAAACAGATCGAGGAATCGTATGGAGCACGAATTTCAGCACTCTATACCGGATTAAATCTGTAGCCCGTACCCCATAGTGTCTCGATATATTCCGGATTCGACGAATCTTTTTCGATTTTTTTTCGTATCTTTTGAATATGTACTGCTACAGTGGCTGTATCGCTGTGATACTGATCGCCCCATATAGTCTCAAATATATGCTCCTTGCTGAAAACTATGTTCGGATTCGAAGCCAGAAACACCAAAAGCTCGTATTCCTTTGTTGTCAACTGAATTTCTCGTCCATTCACAAGGACCTTGTGGGATGCCGTATTAATTTCCAGACCCTTATGCTGTATCACTTCGGATTTTGCCATATTGCCCTTGAGCCGTTTGTATCTCGTAATATGGGCCTTGATCCTCGCCGCCAGTTCGGCAGGGCTGAAGGGTTTCGTCAGATAATCATCCGCGCCGAAATCCAGGCCCCTGATCTTATCGATATCATCGTTCCTGGCCGATACGACAATTATCGGGATTTCCTTGCTTCTCCTGATTTCCTTGATGATTTCAAATCCGTTTTTATTCGGCAGCATCAGATCCACGACAACCACATCGTACATTCCGGATACAGCTTTTTTCAGGCCCTGCAATCCATCCTGAACGATTTCCGCCTTATAGCCGTTTAATTGCAGATAATCACGCTCTAGCTCGGCGATATCCAGGTCGTCTTCAATAATAAGGATACGTTTCACAGGTTTCCATCCCCTTCACTGCCATTTGAGATCGGGAGCATGATAGTAAAACAAGTATTTCCGGCCACACTCGAAACTGTAATTTTTCCTCCATGGGCTTCTACGAGTTCCTTAGAGATGGCTAGTCCCAATCCTGTGCTCTGAAATTCCTTCGGGCGTTCACTATCGATGCGATAAAATCGGTCGAAGATAAATGGAAGCTTATCTTCGGGAATCCCCGGTCCGTTGTCTTTAATGCTCACGCAGACAAAACCGTCCTGCTCGTAAAGTTCGACTTGTATGGACAGATCAGTCTCAGGCCCGTGTTGGACAGCATTGCCGATGATGTTGTTGAAAGCCTGATGGAATCTCTTCCCGTCCAGACTGACCCGGTAATTATGTTCCACCCTGACAATATAGTGAAATCCGATATTTCGTTCTGCAAGGTCGAACTTGTATTCTTCCATCAGGTCATCCATAAACGCCCCGATCTGCACGTTTTCATAGCTGAACTCCAATTTCTGCATGTCCAGTTTCGAAAACAGGAAAAGGTCGTCAATGAGTTTATTCACGTAAACCGTATTATGGTGAATTGTTTTCAGGTATTTTTCTCTGTTATCCGCAGTGGTGACCGTCCCTTCCAAAATGGCCTCGATATACCCTTGAATGGCGGTTATCGGTGTTTTTAGGTCGTGAGAAATATTGGCGATAAGCGCGTTCCGATTCTCTTCGTACTCGGTTTGCGTCTTTTCGCTTTCGTATAATTTTTCGGTCATTTCGTTGAAAGATGCGATCAGCAAGCCGAGATCGTTCGGCTTGTCGTACTCGACTTTTATGTCATAGTTTCCCTTGGCAACTTCATCAAGTCCTTGCTTAAGTTTCTCCATAGGCTTGAATATTCTTTTTTCCAAACGTAAAAGGAAGAGGAACTGAAGTATCTCCTTTATGACGATTAAAGCCGCAAAAAAAATGCCGATTCCCTTGAAACCCACCCAGCTGAACAGCATGTAGAGGATAATCAGGTTGAACAGTATGAAGGCCGGGCGAATAAAGCGGAAATACCTGTAGTGTTGCAGGAACTTTTCATGGTGAAGGTCATGAATGAGACGGAGTCTTGCATGAAGATTTCGATGGCCCTGCTCATCAGAACAGAAATATGAAGGCTGCCGGCCCTTACATTTAAACATAATTGTCACCTGTCATCATTTCCTCTCAAGTCGCCTTCCGTCCAGTTATTATAGTGCATGGGGCTACAGGGCGCGAAATGTCATACCGCGCTCTGCAGTCCCTGCAGGCAATTTATCGCCGGCTGCCTATCAACTGAAGGACAATTCAGCCGTTGCCTTTAGATCGTGTTGTTCTTTTTGCCCGTCGCTCTTGGACCCGTCGAAAGTGATCAGGATTTTCTCAACTTCGGACTTTTTGTTGACGAACATCTTAAGCAGGAAATCGAATTTGTCTACACTACAGAACTCTTTTATGAAGCCGTGCCCGGCATGTCCGCACGAGCTTGACTGGTTCATTTTTTCGCAAAGCAGCTTTTTTGTGTCTTCAGGGAGATCGTCCGCATTCAACGACATGACTACTGACTTACTTTCCTGCTCTTCTGCTTGCAAAGCGTTCAGTATAGCAAGGGCTAAGTTAAGCTTCGAAAGCACCCCCTTAAAACCGCCACACCCGGCAGAATGATCGCCGTGCATGCTTTTTATGAATTCACAATGCCGGCCCTCGCCGGAGTGTGGCAAAGTGAATTCGGTGTTGCTTTCATGTTTAACCATCTTTCCTTCATAATCAATCTCTGTACTGATTTTAGCTTTGGTACGCCCAGTCTGCAGATTCTTATCGAATTCATTCCGGATCGTGAAAATATTCACCCTGTCTTTTTGTGCTTCCGCTGTGAGAACTCCGTGCAGAGCCTCTTTGTTCCTCATCGTTATAACCACATCATACAACAGTTTGATCTTGTTCATATTAAGCCTCCTTAGTAGTTGTGCTGAGATTAGTTTAAACAAGGAGTTTAAAGCGGCTTTAAAGCATTCTTAAAATTTATATAAAAAAGATTAAAATTACTTAGCGAACACCACATTTCTCGGCGTTACAAGTCAAGGCTTGTATAGGAAGACAATCGACGAAGCTGCATAAAAGTTTTTTTGAGAAATCACCATCTTCCGACTACCGGCGTCACGAATGATTATCAGTAGTTGTCTCGATATCATAATGTTCGAAGAAATTGTGTCACAGCTAAAGACGGTAGCGGTGTTTTTAATAATCAGCCGAATAGCGTAGTCAAGAATGCATTATCATAAGAATTCATCTTCTTGTCTCTTCTGGTAGCAACGCATATATGTTCCGCCGTTAAGTAATGATCTAAGAAAACAGACTCTATCTTCCTCTTTTTGAAAATGGGCAAGTCTCTTACGATGGAAGCGAAAGAAACCCCGAGCCCCATTTCCACATAGAGAGCGCTCAGTTCAACATTCGAAGATTCCATGACGACAGAATAAGTAAGATTGTGATCGCGAAATAGCTCCTCCAATTTACTGCGGTGTTTTAGATTACTGCTTTTTGGCGGTAAAATGAGGGGATATTGGGCAATACTCGCTAAAGATACCTTTTTCTCCCGCGCCAACGGGTGACCTCGCGGCGTCAGCAGAACAGGCTCAACTTTTTTCCAGCGACGCATATTCAGTTCCGTAGGGATTATGCTTTCGAGGGCAAGTCCAAGATCGACATCTCCACCCTTGACCAATTCGACCACTTCCTTTTGCGAACGGTCGAGCAGAGAGAGTTCTACCCATGGAAATTCATGATTATACTTTCTTATGACATCTGGAAGAATATGATAGAGAGTAGTAAATGGCGCGGCCACCTTCAAGCGCCCTTTTTTGAGGCCCTTCTGTTCTCCTATGTCGCCGATAAGACGCTCATACTCTTGCAATAGTGATTCGGCAAAGCTGAAGAATCTTTCCCCAAGAGGAGTGAGGTTAATTTTTCGCTTACCCACTCTTTCGAACAGTTGGCAGTCCAACTCCGCCTCAAGAGATTTGACTTGTTGGGTCAAAGCTGATTGCGTCCTATATGTTGCTTCGGCAGCCCGCGTAAAGCTTTTGAGTTTTGCAACGTGATAGAACCCTAGAATCTGTTGCCACTCCATAACTCTCTCCTTCCATTTTCTAGATATTAGCTCTGATAATGTTAATTATACTAATAATTAATTTGCCTGATAAGTATTTTATCCTCAATAATTATAGGTATAAAACAAGGAAGGAGAAGCCATGACTAACACTTCATTAAAGCCAGGGGTGTCGTTTGAATTCAGCTTTAAGGTTCAGGAGAACAAGACCGTGCCATTTCTTTATCCAGAATCACCGGAGTTCAGCGTTATGCCCAAGGTTCTTGCTACAGGATTTATGCTAGGCCTGTTTGAATGGGCCTGTATTCAGGCAATCAACCCCTATATAGACTGGCCTGATGAACAAACCGTGGGTACGGCTGTCCATTTGACTCACGAGGCTGCTACACCGCCGGGGTTGAGTGTTACAGTCAAAGTCAAATTGGAGAGTGTAGAAGGACGAAAACTCATTTTCTCAATCATCGCCGATGACGGTGTCGATAAGATATCCGAAGGTACCCACGAAAGATTCATAATCTCTGCGTCTAAATTCACCGAAAAGATGAAAGCAAAGGCTTTAAAAGGGACTCCATAGTCTGCTGTAATATTACCCCAATAACGCTTTATAATCGGGGTTATCACAGGTAGCATCTGGAGTGTTCTTCCGGTAATCACCAAATTCTTGATAATGGTAAAATCGATGACTTGGAGTGAAGTTTTGAGTCAATACGTGATCATTTGTCGCAGAAAATAGGTTATGAAAATCTTAACACTTTATCGAAAGGAGCTTGCGTGACATCAATAGTCATGTGTCCATCCCTGCCATCGGAATACGACGCGATGATACTGCCGTCGGGCATCTTTTCTATGAGGATATGTTGTCCTTTGCACCGGTATCGGAATGTATATTCATTATGAGAGTTCTCCAGAATCAAGCGGAGATGATCAATCATCGACATATGACAATCAGCGCCCCGCTTCAATCTGGCTACGTAAGCCATATCGAATTATACCCCGTTCAAATTAGACGTATCACTTCTGAAACATCATGCTCCGGCTTATTCATGGTGGGCGAGACACGATAGAATTCCATCTCATCGGAAGGATACGGCTTCAGTAGCGGCAGCAGTTTTTCCTTATCAGTGGTTTTCGGATCCAGCCACAGGTCTTCCTTGTCTTTCGGCATAATCACCGGCATCCTATCATGAATCGGACTCAATAGATCATTGGCATCTGTCGTGATGATAGTGCATGTACAGATATCCTCTCCTTCAGGAGATCTCCAGACGGAATACAGACCCGCAAATCCGACGAGAGTATGAGACTTAAGGCGGATATAGACAGGCTGCTTAACCTTACCCTCAAGCACCCATTCATAGAACCCGTCAGCTACAACAAGACACCGCTGACTCCTGAATGCGTCCCTGAACGCCGGTTTGTCTGCGACACTTTCAGCCCTGGCATTTATCATTCCGAATCCCATTTTCTGATCTTTGGCCCACGAAGGAATGAACCCCCATCTGCACTGAATCAGTTCCCTCTCTCCAGAGTCCCTAATGACAACGATATTTTGAGATGGCGCAATATTGCAATGGGGCTGATAATCAATAGATAGACGGTCGATCTTGAATAGTTTCTCGATGACTGAGATTTCGGAGTGGCAATCAAAGCGGCCGCACATATATGTATATTAACACCTCGTCTTGCTCACATCTACATTGTGTCGCAAAAAAAACTATCAGGATTATATTCTCGCTCCCTATTATACCCATTACCACAGGAACCTTGTATTGTTATATAAGTTTTCTTCCTGGACTCAAGCCTGTGGCGTTTTTGCTACGGATGCAAGGTTATTTTAGGGATTAAACGCGTATGCGAACCACTTCGGTCAGGGGATGAATTAAAGTCACTATTGGCTACGCCGATAATAATTACAGGCACCGGAAAGTCGGGGCTTTTGCTGACCTCCTGTGAGGGACCAGAAAACCCGACTTTCCTCAAGGTCCTGCTACTCTGTTTGGCAAAGCTTCCTGCAGGATATAACAAATCTGCTTGATTGAGAGTGTCTGCATATAAGACAGAAAACTCGATAACCTTACAAAAGTAGTATTAGCCAATCATGATATTACGTAAAATCAGGTAGTTATGCTGGTAACAATGTCTATGGCTGATTGCGGAGAATGGAAAGTTCCGAATATATCAAGAAACTATCTAATAACTGGCTAGGAGGCTATTCCATCATGCGTCTTAATGCATTCATGCAAACCTTCGTGTCAGTTGCTTTCGGACTGGTGTTTGTTGTTTTTGGTATTGTTGCGTTCATTCACACAGGAAATTCTCAACAGCATTTTGAAAGCAAACTACAAAGCATTCGAGCCGGCAAGATTCAGCCCGAGACACTCACTGTGGACAGGAAATATGTCGATCATGGTGGAAAAAGCGTTTATCCGCACGTCGTTTTCAGCAGCAACAGGCAGCCAAAGGTGAACATTGCAGTTACGAAAGATTTTTTCAACAGTGTAAATCTAGGTGATACCATTCTCGGCTATTACTTCCCGGATGGTTACTTTATCCCTCAGAATCACGAGGGAGACGCAGGCGTCGGCAAGTGGTTCTTTCTTAGCTTAGGTGTTTTGGTGGGGACAGGGGTGTTAGCTTTTGCTATTGCGAGAGCAAGGAGGAAGCCACCGTATCTCGATATGGACGCACTTCGGGCAAACATCCGTGACAGGATGGATAGACATTGAACACGCCGCCTAACAAATCGCTCCAGGCAACGCGGGATGGCGTCTCCAGTTCCGCTTCACGGTTAACGCTGATTGGTCTCGCCTGCCTGAGTTCTGGACGTTTCTTTCATGTCTCTTTCGGAACTCTGCTATAGTTGCGATTCGCTATAACTCTCAGTTAGCAGGGTGGAGTTGAAAGGTGAGAGTCCTTCCTGTACTAAACACTGTAGCATTTCCACCACACGCGATAGATTCTTTTGAAAATAGATGGCCAACTGGAATCTGACAGATGAAGGCACTGAGCGGTAATCCTCGGGATGCAACACGTATACTGTCAGGTTATTAAAGTTCTTGTAGTAGGTTAGATATTCCCTTGTCACGTGTGAGTTCCGGAGCAAACAACCGACCATCCCATATCAGTCTAATACGGCTTCTGAAAATGAGTCCAGTATTTAGTTTGATCTTCTCTCGACACCATATATAACGGACTCATCGCTATCTTTCAAGAATGCCATATTTTCTATGCCCTTCTTGAAGTTGGATGGATATCTGCCACAGACACATTGCTTCTATAACTCGGACTTTAATGAGTTGAGCTCATTAGGGCAATATTGTTGTGGCCTTAAAAGTGCCCATTGTTTCAGACGAAGCCCTCAGAGATACGCAGTAAGGGCCGAGGTAAGGCACGATCTTCTTCAATGGTACCTGCTCGATAATGTCTACATAATAGTTCGCGGTCGCTGGCAGAGTCACAGTAATGTCATTTGGTAGAACCGTAGAGTCATCCTTAAATAGTGGATGCCTGAGGTCAGCCGATAGGAGGACAATTGAAGCACTTTTCCCAACGCCAGAACCCGCAGGTGACGCATCAATGTGTACAGTTACCTGCTCTCCTTGTTTACCATGAAATATATAGGCATGTATGTCAGGTATATTATTGGAGTGGTGTTTCAATGTATCGCACAGTATCTTTTGGGTTTGAGTGAACGTAGCGGTTACGGCCTTATTGCCATTCATGGTAATGGTTGCTGGCATGGTGCTTCCGCTAAGGCTGCCAGACCATCCGCTGAACGTCCACCCTGTTGAAGCAATGGCAGTCAGTTGGACTGTGTCGCCATCGTTATAGATCGCTTTGTTTGGGGTTGTTATCACAGATCCGTTGCCGACGACGGTGATAGCCAGGGTCCTTTGGATTTGACTGAACGTAGCCGTTACCGTCTTGCTGGCGTTCATGGTGATGCTGGATGGGGTAGTGTTGCCGCTGAGATCCCCCGACCATCCGCTGAACGTCCACCCGGCTGCGGCGGTAGCAGTAAGCTGCACTGTGTCACCATTGTTATAGGTCACTTTGTTAGGGCTTCTTGTGACGGTCCCGCTGCCCACCGTGTTTACAGCAAGCGTCCTCTGGATCTGAGTGAATGTAGCTGTCACAGATTTGTTGGCGTTCATGGTGATACTTACTGGTGTGGTGTTGCCGGTGAGATCGCCCGACCATCCGCTGAACGTCCACCCGGCTGCGGCGGTAGCAGTGAGCTGCACTGTGTCGCCATCGTTATAAGTTGCTTTATCGGGGCTTCTTGTTACGGTTCCGCTGCCAACTACGTTAACCGCTAGCGTCCGCTGGACCTGAGTGAAAGTAGCCGTGACAGTCTTGTTGCCGTTCATGGCAATGCTAGCTAGTGTGGTACTGCTGCTGAGATCACCTGACCATCCGCTGAACGTCCACCCCGCTGCTGGAGTTGCAGTTAACTGCACGGTATCGCCATCTTGATAGATCCCCTTTTCGGGGTTTTTTGTTACAGATCCGCTGCCAGCTATGGTGAGCCAAACAACATACTGGTTATTTGGAGGCATGTTCCTGCATGCATCGCCAATCTTATCTCCTATCGTGTCAGTTTGGTCCTGATTTGGTACTGTTGGACAGTTATCACAGATATCGGGGATTCCATCACCATCCGAGTCCGGGCCCAATGTCGCGGTAGTTCGCATCATGCCAATAAGATTCCGCGCTTCACCACCCTGTCCGGTACCCGAGGCTATGAAGAATGTGAACGGATTTGCCGAAACAGTAGAAGGTATTTGTAACACGAAGTCAACTGCACCATCAGAATTGCTGACAGTTGATGTAATGAGGGGCCATTGGTCATCCCGGATTGATTTGTAATAAATATCTATCGCTGTATAAGGTGAGAATCCTGCTCCTTGTATCTCAACCTTTTGCCCCATCACGAAGGTACCAGCGGCGCTACACGTGTGCGTCTCTACGGGCTTTATGATTAAATCGCCTAGTGTCGGTAGGATAGTGGAATTATCCGCTAATGGTTGAATCGATGATTGGACAGATGCAGCCTTCATCAGTTGAGGCGATGCAGTTGAGCTTGACGTGCAAAAAAAAGGTAATGAGCCATTGCTCATTGCATCTCTTAGTGCGACTGCATATCCTTTCTGTTGTCCGTTAGCATTTGGATGAAACGATTCAGTAAAATCAGGCATTAAGCCATCCATAGAAAACTGAAGACCATTGATCCAGTGGTCAGATGCACATACGTCATGCCCTCCAGTGCCAGAAAAATAAGGCGTTACCGGTATGAATTTGACATTTGCGTCTGTTGCAGCTTGATAAATAGTACAGTTCAGTTGATCTGCCATATCATTTAAGAAACTCTGTTCTCCATCGTCAATCCGAGACCCTAACGCCCCGGGTGAACAGTTTAATTCGGGTATGTTAGGAAACAGTCGCGGATATCCCAGAACATAAATATCAGCATCTGGGGCAACTTTCGCCTTGATGGAGGTATAAGTGTCATATAATGTTTTCCCCAACTGCGAAATTTGTGCCGGTATAAACTGTCCGAATGTTTGCCCGTCATGATTTTTCAACTTCATTGATTGGCAGTCGGGCCATGCAAGGCAAAATCTCATGATTTTTGCAAAATCAATGTCGTCACCGCCAATAGTCAAAGTTACTAATTTGGCATTCTCGTCTACTTCTTTAGGTAACTGATTCGCCAATAGTTTATCTGTAGTATCTCCATTGCAAGCATTAAAAATTCGGTAAAAGCCATTCCAGGGATCGCCATCAAAGGGGGACGAGTAAGCATTCTCTGATTGGTAACATCCGGGCAATCCGTCATAGCTGCCCGCCCCGGTGCCCGATGAGTAGGAATCGCCGAGGGCCAAGTAAACAGGAAGTGGAGCATAGACGCATGATTGCGATAGGATAGGTACGCCAGTGCATCCGACGGGAGTGGCTGTCAATACTGTTCTTGTTTGTGTTCCGTTAGACTGACAGGCTCCCCAAGCATAGTACACATAAGTGCAGGTCGAAGGTGGTGGTGGTGGTGTGAAGACTGGTGTCAGAAGGAAGGCATGTTGTTGTCCGTTTATGTAGCCATCGCCAACGATTTGCCCCGCATCGTTGATACTGTTAGCGTGATAAAGGGTCCAGCCGGATGTTGCATTTACGAGGCTGTTGAGATCGGTCATTGTGCCATTGCTGAAAATTACCGGGTGCCAAACAGCAGGGCTAGTTAGATATTCCCCCACCGCTTGGCCTGAGTTGTTGATGCTAGCCGCGGCGCTATACGCATCTCCGGGGAAGATGTCGAGATCGGTCACTGTGCCATTGCTGAAGAGGGCAGCGTGAATATCACCGCTGGCAGTAGTAGTGGTCCCCACCGCCTGACCTAAGTTGTTGACGCTGAACGCCCAACTATTAGAACCCCCAGGCAGAGTGCCTAGATCGGTTACTGTGCCATTGCTTAAGAGACTGGCGTTGCCAGCTAGTGTACCGAGATCGGTCACTGTGCCATTACTGAAGAGCACAGCGTGCCCAGCGCCCCCGACAAGAGCAGTCTGGGCAAATCCCACCGCCAGGCCCGAGTCGGTGATACTGTTAGCCTTGCTGTATGGACAGCCTGGAAGTGTCCCGAGATCGGTCACTGTGCCATTGCCGAAGAGAACGGCGTGGTAAGTGCTCGCAGTGTCGGCATATCCTACGGCCTGACCTAAGTTGTTGATGCTGAACGCCCAACTATTGGAACCCCCAGGCAGAGTGCCTAGATCGGTTACTGTGCCATTGCTGAAGAGCACAGCGTGAATAGCAGAGTTAGGAATGGCAGTAGAGGAAGTCCCCACCGCCTGACCTGAGTTGTTGATGCTGGTGGCTGTGCTTGACACATCACCCGGAAGGGCGCCAAGGTCGGTAATGGAATACCCCGTGGCAGACCCTAATAGTAAATGCCCTATCTTGTTGGTATGATTTTCAGTAAACCAGATGTTGCCATCAGGGCCTGCAACAATACCACTAGGATAACTGTAAGCTGTGGGTACTGTGAACTCTCTAATGGCTCCTGCTGGTGTGATCAGTCCAATATTGTTGCCACCGGATTCAGTAAACCAGAGGTTGCCATCAGGGCCTGCCGTGATAGCAAAAGGCTGGCTGTTAGCTGTGGGGATCAGGTACTCGGTGATGACTCCGGCAGTTGTGATTCGACCGATATTGTTGCCACTAGATTCAGTAAACCAGAGGTTGCCATCAGGGCCTGTAGTAATAAACGCAGGCCCGCTGCTTGCAGTGGGGATCGGGTACTCGGTGATGATTCCAGTCGGGGTGATCCGCCCGATCTTGTTGTTAAAACCCATTACACCAGATTCAGTAAACCAGAGGTTGCCATCAGGGCCTGCCGTGATAGCAAAAGGCTGGCTGTTAGCTGTGGGGATCAGGTACTCGGTGATGACTCCGGCAGTTGTGATCCGCCCGATCTTGTTGACAGCAATTTCAGTAAACCAGAGGTTGCCATCAGGGCCCGCCACAATACTATTAGGCCGGCTGCTTGCAGTAGGGGTCGGGTACTCGGTGATGACTCCAACCGGAGTGATCCGCCCGATCTTGTTGCCCAACCCCATTTCACCACCCTCAGTAAACCAGAGGTTGCCATCAGGGCCTGCAGTAATCCCAGCAGGATTGCTATTGGTCGTAGGGATCAGGTACTCGGTGATAACTCCAGCCGGAGTAATCCGCCCGATCTTGTTACCACCAGATTCAGTAAACCAGAGGTTGCCATCAGGGCCCGCAGCAATCCCATAAGGCGCGCCGTTAGATGTGAGGATCACGAATTCATTTATTGTGACCGCATTTGCGGCGGGTGCAAAAACAAACATTACAAGCCCTGAAATCAATAAGATAGTGCAAAATCTATGTAAGAGCATACAGGCTATTCTTCGCAACATTAAAGACCTCCTCTTAATCTTTACTGTTTATACTTCTTATCCAGCTCTCGCAGTGACTGCTTATGCCAAAATATATTACAACAAGAATCTGAGTTGTCGAAGTAATGACTTCAAACGTGATTCTGCTTCACCCCTACGTTAATCTCCCATACTTCAATACAATAAACAGATCAGCTGAAATAAAAAAGCCGTGCCTGACGAAGTTCATTCCTTCGGCAGCACGGCTATCTTTTCACTGAAAGATCCGTTGCTTTTCCGTCCCCTCCTCACGAAGGGTTTGGCTTTATCGAGACCTATCTGCCACCAAATTATAGATCCATGTAAAATTAAATGCAAGCGATATCTTTAAAGTTGTACTAAGGGAAGAAACATTTTGATCATTACGCGCTGTCCATCACAATTATCTGCTCAAAACCCTGCCAGAAGGAGGTGAATTTGTAAACCTTAGATGAATGGATGCTTTCCCATGCGCGAAGCAAGGTTATACCCGGGAGGTAATCATCGATTTAGGCTTATTGCGTGCCGGAATGATTATCCGTGGCGATCAATTCAGCAGCCTCGATGTGGCTGTCTCGATGACTTCGACATACTATAGCAGATTCAATAGTGGCCCTGGTGCGCGGATTAGGAACGGTATCTATTAGTGTGGCGAAATATCCACAGTGTTAGTTTGTCGGTGAAACCTCAAATGTGCATCGATGCTAATTTCGGCGTTTCTCAAGGATTCATTCATTGAATCGGCTATCCGAGATTACTTTGGGCAATCACCAAATTTCTAGTACTGCCAAAAGCGATAGTTTTCAGTAGTAATATCTGGCAGAAATATTCGCAGAACAACAAAATGAGCTCAGGCGCGCTCGAGACTGATTTCTGTTGCGCCTTTCGCACGCTTTAAAATAGAGGCATCTCCATTGATCACTCCGACAATATTCACAGCGCTTGCAGGCACGGGATCGCTGCCTTTGCTCATGGGAGTGGGGCCGAAGAAGATAGCGAGGGCATTGCCAGGAGGCCAGTAGCCTATATCTCCGACTTTTACCGCGGTGGTAGCGGTGTCATCCAAAGGCTCAGCAACCGGGATTTCGAAATAGAACTCATCTCCCCATTCATTTGGCGCTGCAATAATGGGCAGAGCTCCTGCTATAGCCCTAGCACACGGCGTGTCGAAGAACTCAGCATCCAAAGTTGTATCCTTAATTTTGATATTGATTTTTATCGGCATGATTCCTTGAGAGTGTTAGCTTACGTCAAATCCTTACCAGCATTCAGCTCTATTATCCTGATCACCCGTGCATAATCATTTCCTTCACCGTCTTCAATTGGAGCGAAGAGAACTTTATCTCTGACTCTAAGTTCAATCTTAGTTCTGACCAGCTCACGAGCATCTATGGCATAGATCTGCCCATCGGCGATGGATTGAATCTTTCCAGTGTTCAAATCACCATCGAATGTGAGGATAATGCCCTCCTCCTTTACGAAAACTTCATCCCACATTTCCTCTCTTTCTTCACGGGTCATGGAGACTAGTGGACGCTCTTTCTGATTTTTTTCTTTAGCCATATTTTCCGATAATAGAAACAGGTTTTTATCTTTATCACTTTTTCAAGAAACATTTATTAATATACGCCTGAAATCAAGTAATATCAAGCATCCAGCAAAATATTTGGGCCTGTTACGGGCCTGTTATGGGCCAATTGGCCCAAAGTGGTCGATAAAAGTGATTTATTATGACATCTTCCAACGCCTATTTGACACCGTGTTCAGGGTATGATATCCTGTAGATTGGCTATTGGCAATAAAAAAAGGGCTTGCATCTCTGCAAACCCTTGATTTTACTTGGTGGCGGGGACAGGATTTGAACCTGTGACCTTCGGGTTATGAGTTCTCCGCTTTGCCTTATTTATCAATGTGTTGTACATTGCCTTGGTCATCAGGCACCCTTTAAAATCATTAACATTGCCTTTATTAACATGACTATGAATCAATTCCAGTTTTAATTTTACTAATCAAAGTTATTATACTTTTCTTTATACTGCCGCTTATACTCTTTTATACTTTCTTGACGAACGGACATTGTGTCCGAATATTCAAGAGTGAAAAAATCAAACTCCCTGTTATGGACAGTCGCGCATTCTGATGTTTAAACAGGCTCAGTTTGGCTACCTGTCACCGACTGCCTATGAGCTACAGTCATAAAGATCGTCCGCAGCTAAAGTGTTTTTAATATTACACTGATTCGGTTACCTATTCAAATCTACTTCGGACAGTATTACAATTTAGTTCGGACAGATTGCGGCGGCAGCAAAATAGTTAGGAATTAACTTCTTCCTTGTTTATTCCTGTCATTCTTCTGCCACTAGTGAAAGATTTTTTCAGAAATATTTGATGGCGCTCATGGCAGATGATGCAGGGTATACAGCTGTACTCTGCGCTGCTGCCCTTGACCTGCGCGACGATGCATGCAGCGCCAGTGTCCAAGGGCGTGCTGGACATGTCATCAAATGGAAAAATGGGCAGATTTTTTCCCTCAGATCTAATTTTCGCTTTTGGCGCTTCCGAAACCGACCCATCTCACTCCATGCTTGACGATATGCCCTGCATCCTCGGAAAGAACAGCAACGCACTTCAGCCCGAACCCAAGTGCCCCGAGGAACGGTTCGATGACGGCAGCCATTGACATTGGAATGGAGAGGTGCCCGCAGATCATACCCACGGTCTCCCATCTCTTAGCTCGCACTAAGCTGCGACTTGCCTTCTCAATCTCGCGTTGGATGCCTATCGTAAGAGCCGCTCTATCTTCGCCGAAACTGGTCAACCACGCAGCCATTTGTTCGCGTAGCGATATAGCGTCGGGGTGCCTTGACAACTCAAGCGCATCTCGTAGCGTGGTGCATAATGGCATGACCCCAAGCTTCTCGGTCGTCAAGCGGTATACGAAAACGGCAGTGTTGTCGATTGGGTCGGCAGACAAATTCACGAGGTTTGGTGAAAGTTTATAAATAGGTGTTCGTAAATACACCGATGCTTCGGTTGCATATTCGGAAAGTTGCAAAAACTCTTGGACTGCGGAAAGAAGTGGACTCACAGCGCTCTGTGCCTTGTTCCATCGGTGGGCCAGTTTGTATTCATATGACTGACCATACTTGCTGTCTACCATTCCTCGGACAAAGCAGCTCAATGAGTTCAGCTTGATGCCTGAGTGTGCATCTTCGTATTTACATACCTCATTGAATACGCGATTCGAGGCTTCTAGGATAGGAAGCCAGTCATAGAAAGTTTGGTGGTAGCCTTGCGATCGAAGCATGCCTTCAATGAGTTCTGGCGATATTGATTTACCTTGTGTGCTCAAAATAGGAGTTGTTTCTGGGCAGTGAGTAATCCCCATGCTAAGGAATTCGCCATCCACTCGTTCCGTTGGGAGTTTCGTCAGCGTATGGATTCTGGAATTAAGAATTAGCTGTTCGAGGATCTGTTGTCGGTGCCAGTCATCCAGTGGCCTTTGACGTAGCGAGGAAAGGAATCCGTCACCATCAGGAAGGTCGACAAGAAGGCCTTCGTCTCCAGCCATTCTGAACAGCGCGTTAGTAGAAGAACTATCTAGTACTGTCTCTGTCATGAATAACTCCATGTAAGCAACGTATTTGTTTAACGGCTGCGCCGTTGATTTGCAGCTGCCGTAGGGTCTTTGTTTCCTATCAAGTAAGGGTAAACTCACGATTTGTCAAAAATCATACGCTAGTGCGCCGGAAGAGCGAAAAGGAATCATGGTTCAACTTCTTGACCATCTTCGCATTATTCTAGCCTATAGCCGTCAATTTTTCGCAGACAAGCTAATTCGCCATTCATATAACTTAGCAATAATTAGCAATGCTGTCCCCAAGAGGAACATAAATCTGTAAATGCTTGAAGCTTTACTGCTTTTCATATATAAAGCGTGCGCAGTAAGATTGCTTAAAGCAATTGCATTCTTAATGAGGTCGTATGATATAGAGTCGAATTCTCCTGCTTTTTGTGCTGAGATTACTTTTGCATTAGAAATAGCTGTGACAGTACCGGGTGGAGATTTAAAATATTCTTCTCCTAGCAACTTCATTGTATGTTCAATATTATCGGTTGATCCATTTATTGCTTTATCAAGGTTCAGGTTATAATCTTTGTTGCATGTTTTAATAATCAATAAATAATTGCTTGCTGCAATGACGTTGTCTGCGACCCGAACATGCCACCTTTGCCTTACTTCGTTTGATTCCCAGGCCGAATCATAGATTTTATCAAGCCTCTCCTGGTCTGCGAATAAACCCTCTGGACTGTGCCGGTTAAGTGCGCGTGTTATAGCGGACTCCAGTCTTGTATCCGCTGACCTATGACTTTCAGCATAAGCATATTGAACGGACTGCAAATTATCCTTAAACTCTTTCTTGGCAGAATCCCAGTATTGTACTGAGCTCCAATCTAGAGCCCAACAGATTAGGACCGTCGCCATGCCGACAGCTTCAAGTAGACGGAAATGCCTCCTGAAAAGTTCGCAGTATTTCAGAAAAAGACTTGTGATTTTCTCTCTTATCGTCATGACGTCTCCTGCCAAACAATGAGTTCAGCGGGGTCCCCGCTGGAAGGACAAGTTAGGGTAAGCCATCCTCGTCCAAAGTCACAGGGCTCCACTTTTCTACGAGCAAACACGAGTCTATAATGCCTCCTTCGCGAACACATCGTCCTCCCAAAGCTCTTGGAAATATTCAGTAAAATACGCATAGCCCCGTCCTCCCTTAGCGAACTCATATGTGATCGTCTGCTGGCTCCCCCGACCTTGTAGGTATGGACCGACAAACAGCCAGTTTTGTTGATGCCAGTAGAAGTCAAGCGGCAGTGAGTCGTAATACTTAAGTGCCACGCTTTCCCTTTGCGGGCTTATGGCCTGTAGCCGATGAATCCACTTGGTGAGATCGTGGATGCGTTTTTTTATTTCACCTGATAGTGCATTTTCATCGCTCTCCCTCTGGCACAGAAACGCCGATTCTGGGTGCGGGCAGAGTATTCGGAGACGAAGGCCGTCCCTAACTTTCTGGCGTACAATATGGCTCTTTGCATCTCGGAAAGATTTCAGGCCGAAGGCGCAGATGTCAAGGTTGTCGTGAAGCTCACTAAAAAGTGAGTCGACCCGGATGTTCATTTCTTGTCGTGTCCCAAAGATACCGACCAGACCCCACGCCCCGACCTCTCCAGACCGATGGTGGAAGTCCTCCAGCGCTTGATGCAGGAAGCTTTGCTGAGGCTTGTCCAGCACTGAACGCAGTGTAGCCGAGAGGTCTTTCTTGAGTTGCTTCGCCCACGTGGAGCGATTCGTATCGTAGATGATTGCCCGAACGTGCTTGTAGTCGAACGGAATATCATCTACGGATTGAGATATAATTACAACGGGTTTACCGAGAGCATGGGCCATACCGAGTTCATAGTTGACATTGGGGTTTCGTCTCGTTACCTCAGCGATGATCACGTCTGCTTCTATGATTCCTGTTACAATGTCTTCCATGATTGGGCGAACCCCGTAAACCTCGTCCGCTCTAACCACGTCAAGTCCAACTGACTTTGTAGATGGCATGATAATCTCGCGGTAATACTCGTCGAAGGGCATCCCGAAGGGCGATATAACGAAACACTTCACTCATTACCTCCTTACTGGTCATTTGCCCTGCTACCGCGCGGGCATGCACGACGCGGAAAGAGTCGCCATGGACCCATATGGTAGAATCATTGTGTCGGACATCGCTTAGCGCGGCCTTATCAGATCCATAGTAGAGAATGCGATTTTAGTCAATCCCTCTGTTTTCTTAATCAAGTCATTTCCGTCAATTTCAAGATCATTTGAAAAATCAATTGAGTTGATTTGATCGGAAAATACTTCCTCATATAGTGACGCTTTTAAATCGTTCGATTTTGATTGTTTGCCTAAATACTTAAATATATAAGACAGGGTGAAGTTACCAATAACATCAGCGGCCTGGATGAGATATGATTCTTCATCCCAAAGAACTTTGATCCCATTTGTTATTAACCTAGGAGAATGTGGAAATTGACGATCTCTATATTTTCCGTAAAATAGATTCAGAACATGTGATGCACCAATCATTATTTGAGGGAAAATATATTTCAGGTCACTTTGAACTTTCATCGCAGCAATTGATTCGGAGAGACGCCTCTTTTTTTTGTCGCTATCAATTATTAATTTCACCGTACTGTCTATTGGAAACTGATATTTATCCGCCACTTCTTGAAATTGAAATAACGAACCGATAAATTCTTTTGCTGTATCCTTAACCTCCTGTGAATCAATTCCGATCCCTTCATAAATTTTTTCAACCAAGTTATTGCAAAAACCTTCAAATTCCTTTTTCCAGCTATCCTCCTCTACGTTACTGTTTAGCGTTACGCATATTAAGGAGGAAGGTGATTGCATAGAATATTCTTTGATCAGTTTTAAAAAGTGCAGATATTCGCGATCATACCTACGTGTAAAGTTTTTCGCATGAAAGGTGTCTAAATGTGACGCATTCAAAAGTCCGCACGCTTCTTTCTCAAAATCTGAAAGCACGGAAGCTGAAAACAAAACATATGCCCAGCCGTCAACCTTCTGCTGCATTGTTCCAACTTCATCAACGCCAACTATCATTTGATTCAATATTTCTCCATTTTAATCACGGTAAGAATAGCCAGTTATTAGTATGTTTATTGGTCTGGTATGAGTCACTGACCAAACTATAGCAGAATGTTCGCGGCCTGTCAATCATTAGCGTTATGAGGCGTATCTCCCTGATATCTTTATAATTTAGGCGATATGAAGACTACTATGATCTATACTTATGCGTGCCAAACCGGACCGATAAAAAAGCGAAGAGGCGTTGGATCTTGTAACAGCCTTTGTATATTTACTTCGTACAGGTGCTAGTTTATTGTCTGATGTCTATCTCGTTAACACTATCCAAAATAAATACGGACACAATAATTTTTTTCTCTCATTCCGGCTTGTCCGGAATCTTTCTTCCGAGAATTTCCGACGCGCTTCGCTCACGCGGGAATGACACGCATTTTATGTTTATTCAATTATATATGCGACGGGCAATAAATTCGATATGCCATCGAGATCGTCAAATTATCGACAGGGAGGTACGAACGGTAAGCATTATACCGCAAGGAATTTAAAAATCCGTCCAGCGTCCGAAGCAAATCAAAATAGGTGCCCGAACTGCGCCGGAATGTATGTCCGAACCGAGCCTGAAATTTCCAGAGCTTGGTGTCGACTATTGATAACCGAGGTTATCGGATGTCAGATAGTGCTATTTGTGTAAATTTATCTCCTCGCTCTTCAAAATTCTTAAATGCTCCGAAACTAGGCGCCGCTGGTGATAGTAATACAATCCCTCCAGAAGGCGTTATCCGCCTAGCAATCTTGATAGCACTATCCAGATTCTCGGCCTCGTATAATGCGGGCGCATTCAGACCCTTTGTTTGTCTAGATAAGGCTGCTGCTATTCTGAGCCCAGTCGTAGGCATTGTAACAACATTCGCTACCAGTCGCGATGCCAGAAGATAATCAACTAACTTGCCATAGTCATGCCCGCGATCAAAGCCACCAAGCAATAGCGTTATAGGACGTCCTGCAAAAGATTTTATAGCTTCGATTGTACTTTCCTGCACCGTTGAAATACTATCGTCAACATAAACAATGCCATCCTTTTCCCCTACTACGTTAAGTCTGTGTGGGAGTTCGCGAAAGTATGTTAAGGACTGCACACATGCCTGAGGTGAAATTCCTACCGCCTTTATAACCGATAAGGCTGCACAAATATTTGATAAGTTATGATTACCTCGCAAATGAATTTTGTCACAATTTATCAATGGGGTGTCACCATCATATACAGATGTTTCTCCGTAATGAATCTTATCAGCATCATTGAAATAAATGACACCAGATAAATGCGCAGCCAATTTTACAGATAGTTCATCCAGACGATTTAAGATTATTGTTCCGCCGTGCATATTAGAAAAGAGATTTAATTTATCCCTGAAGTACGTTTCTTGATCTCCATGCCAATCAAGGTGTTCCGGAAAGAGATTTAACAAAACACTCACAGACGGACTTCCCTCAAAGTCAGCCAACTGAAAGCTAGAGATCTCAATAACCCAAAAATCGGGTTTCTCACTAATATCCAAGGAATCAATCAATGGGTCACCTATGTTTCCTCTTAGCTCCACTCTCATCCCAGAGTTCTGTAATAAATGAGTTACAAGACTCGCTGTGGTACTCTTACCTTTTGTGCCAGTTATGCAGATAGTATTTTCGTGGGCATGCTCAGAAAACCACAAGTTTGTAGCTGACGTAAAAAGAACTCCTTTCGCTCTTGCATCTTTTATTACTTGCCGATATATACTTATTCCGGGCGATTTAATGACGACATCAAAGGTCGATAAATTTGCTATTGCGTCTGGTCCAGTCGATATTGTTGCTATATAATCCTTTTCCACTCTCTCCACATCGCCCACAGGGAGAGGGTTATCATTGAGGATATTGATCCTAAGGCTTGGGAGGGCTTTATTTAAAGTCTTCAAAGTGGACCACCCTTCCTTTCCGAGTCCCCAAATAGCAACTTTTTTCCCGATCAACTCACAAATACGCATTGAGTATCTTCTCAAAATGTGGTGGCAATAAATGTTCCGCGGAAGCGGTCAACGCTGCACTAATCAACTGTTCAGGATTGTTTATCTTTGGCAGAATTTTTTCGGAAAACCGCTTGACTAGAAAATCACTTTCCCAATCTGCATTGTTAGACAGGAGGCAGAATGCAGCCAAATGTTCTTCGTCAGTTCCAACGCAGTCGAAAGGTTTGTGTCCAAATACTCCGATAAGCTCATCGTATTCTTTCGCATGCAGAGGATCGTTGAGAATATTATACCCAAATATTGAGAGCAATCGCTCTTTCTTCATAAAAGGCGCAAGCATAAGAAAAGTGGATAGACATTTTGGACAACCAAGGCACCAGCGTTGGTCACTCAAAGTCCCTGTAATTTTAAAAGACCGGTTACAACTTGTAAAGATAGAATCATGGGACGTAAAGCGTGTAAATATACGCGCGATAGCTAATTCGGAAAGTGGTCGGAGAAAAGAAAAATACTTAAAATTGGCCAAAACAGAGGTTCTCAAATATTCTGAGAGTCTCTTCTCGAAATCATAGCTTTTACTGTATTGATGATTCACCTTAATCCCATTATGTTCTAAGTTTCCGATATTTGCCGATCTTTCATTTGATAGCGTTGCAACATCGAAGCCATAAAGTAGGGAAGCGAGAGGCAATATGAAGGCAATGATTGCTGAAATCGGCACGTGCCCGTTTAAAGCGCCCTGTGAATTTATTTCAATTAGTTTCGGTGATATCTTGCGACTTACCGTAAAGCTCGGCAAATTCGCTTTATCTATTACATTCTTAATGGGTTTAAAGTCGCCGAGTGAGAATAAAACGATTGGTTCACCGTAGGACTTCAATATTTCTAAAGTTACAATTGAGTCTTTTCCTCCTCCAATAGGGACGGCCGTCCGTCTTGGCAACTCAATGGAGGAAGCATTTGGCTTGCAATGGCTGACATATGGAAACTTTACTCTCCCTCGGAGATCAATGCCGTTTCGATATGAATATTCACTTAGTCCATTTACGTATAGGGTCTCGAAAAAGTGGGCAGTCGCTGGAGAAATATCAAACCCTTCTATTCTGATTTCGCCTGGTGCTGCCGCCTTGTAATAACTGATGCCTAAAATTAGGCAAAGGTTTTGAAGACAGATGTCCAGAGCAGCCCGCTCATCGTGACCCAAGTCCTTATTTACGCCATTGAATATTAGCTGTTCAACAAAGTGCGGACCATTATCAAACGCATACTCAAACGTAGCAACGGCTTTCTTCTCATCATAGGCGTATGAGATAAATCTAAATATCTTGACATCGTGTGCGTTAAACATCATATAACAATAAGAAGTGTGTTTATAATACTAGTCATATCCTTCAATAAAGTTAACACAATAATCACAAACAATATATCCCTTTCCGCGAACAAGACGGTTATCCTTGGAGAGCTTCGAAGAACAGACCGGACATCCGTAAACCCCATTAATTTCTATTGGTCGATTGTCTTGGATAAGCGACCAATAGTACTCTGACCTCGCTCTTAGCTCTTCTCTGGGAATTAAACCAAGCTTAATACGTTTTTCCAAAGATTCGTCAGTCAAATGTACTTCATCATTCATTCAATTACCTCTTCAGATCTTTGATCCTATTAAGGCGAGGCTGTTCCTTTGATCCTTTCTTAACTGTAGAACATTCTCTTTTGCAAAGCGGGCTTCTGCGATATCAAAGATTCAGCATCATGTTTCTTGATTAGCTTTTGTGCAAAAAAGTTACAAGGGAGTCCTTGTCTAAAATTTATAATATCAACAAAGGATTGTCCTTCAATGTCACAGAATTCATTCACTGACTTCAAGCTCACAAAACCCAGTGATTGTTCAATGCTCTTCATCGTAGGCATCGCAGCATAAATATTGGGAATGTGACGTCCTATAACACCTGGAATGAATAAAAACAGAGAAAAACTATTCCATTTTATCATTTAAATGAGTCTATGTAGCAGTGACAGAACTCTACTATTCTCTTCTATTGTGAACCCATCAACTCTAGCTATTCGCTCAGCTGTCATCCCATCTACAGCACCGATTGAAACCATTTTTTCAATTAGCAATCCTTCTGCTTCGATCGATGGCAAGAAGTTATCCCCCGCTAATCTCGAGAGAGCCGCAACTAATCCGTATGCTCCCCAATTGGATACACTTGCAATGATTAACTTAGTGGTTTTTATTACACAAGGGTTCTTCGTCAAGACATCAATAGTTAAAATTGCGTCGGCAACATTTCCCATGCCAATTTCATTGCCTCCGTCGCCAATGCCAATAGTGGCTTTATGAGAATTGAAAAGACAATCAATATTTGCATTAAATTGAGATATATCGTCACCGTCTTTATTAAAATAACTGCCAGCCTTATCGCTGCCACATCGTTCGACCGATATTAATAGAGAGGGATTGTACTTTTTCAGGAGTTCGTTGGCATATAATTGACTATCAGAAGAATTCATCACGGGAAATGTAATCACTTTGCTTTGGTCCTCAACTAAACCATGAAGCAGCGATTCGGTAAACTTATCAGTCACATAATAAACGGTATATCCCAAGCGGGTTAAAGCATGTCCGATCGATAGCGAGCCTGCCGGTCCATCTGTTTCCGGCATACCGGCTCCAATAATATAAAATCCTGTAATAATTAAGGCATTCCCTGACTTGTTTGTAATGATCTTCGCCGCTTCCTTGCAGAAGTCTAGCGGCAAGAATCTTTTAAGTGCTGAAATCCCTCGTCTATCGTTTGATAAGATGATTTCTTCTATGCTCTGAACGATACTATTCATTGCTGTTCTCAGTCAGACACTTCATATTTTTAGCTATTTCTGGAGGACATATAGACCGCAATGTTTTCAGCATTGTTACAGGACATACTGGTTCGCCACCTTTCTTTAGAAGATATTTCTCGTTTAAACTGTCCCATAACTTCGTGTAATAATTCGACATTCCTTCTCCAATATCTGGATTCTTAATATAAACCCATCTTGGCGTCAAAGCATGCGGGCCAAATAAAAAAACCTCTTTTTTGTCAATGATATCTACGTTTATGAGCGGCAAATTATCACCCTTAACAAAACATTTGACAGAGTAAGAACAATCCTTAGCTAACTTCTTCGTATCTTCGTATAACCAATCGTTTTTAACTTCATTATCAAGTGACGCAATCCTACGGACAATCACATTCTTGTTTTTGCGATTCATATAGTCGCTAAACCAATCCCAATAGTCTATAGCTGCTTTACCGATCTCACGAGGTGCGTTGTCAGTCAAATACATTAGCCTTATTGAATCTTTAGAATTCTCAATCGAGGATTTCAATTCTCTGTAATATTCTTCAGAGCTTTCTATAATCTTTAGGATCCCCCCCGTTCTCACTAAATTATCTAAAATATCATTAGTTTCTTTCATCTGTTTAGACTGCTCAAACTGATGAATAATGATATTAACTACAAGAACGCTGGCAATTATAGACAATGCAAACTTTACGGGGTCGATATGATTTGAATCCAGTAAATCCATAATTGGGCCCACGAAAAAGGCAGCCAATATCAAAACCAAACCAACGATAGAAACTATAGGATTGAAGTGCTCGAAGATTATCTCTCTATTTAACTTCACAAGTTGACCTCAATTAGGTTTCAACATAGACCATTAACGAGTTTATTTTATCCGCTTTAACTTCCAGCAAAACAGTATAATTATTGAAAGCGTCTTGCTTGTTAGCGGAGCCTTTCCTTCCCCATTCGATAGCAAACATACCTTCCTTAGATGTGACATCCCGCATCACGTATAAGTCGCTGTTCGGAACGAGCTGCATCGAGCATTGCGTTAGATGATTTTTAACTGCCTCTATTCCAGTGAATATACCTTTGAATGGCTCAGGAACAGCACTGTTAACAGAAAGTATGACATCATTTGCCAAAAAAGGGTCTATCTCCTCTATTTTGCCGTGCTCCAGGGCTGCAAAGAACCCCCGAACAGTTTGTATATTTTTCTCATCGATCGTCTTTCCCATGTCCAGTCTATCCATGTAGTATTATATCAGAAATCAATTAATCTATCGAAGCGTGGCTAACATCACATATTTGCTGCCAGTGATCCTCGGGCGGTGTCTTTCATAGACTCATTTTCTAAGTCCAGCCTCTGAATTTGTGATTGTATTTCTTTCCCTTGGACCAGATGACAACTGAAAGGTAGAATCTTCCAGAGGGAGCCTGGGCTACCCTTTTATATACCTCAAAATACTAAGGTCTTGCTCATCTTCTAGCTGCTACCGGCAGGACATCTTCATAATGACCGGCGTCTAGCGATGCATCCGATGTATACATTTGCTTTTCTCTGCAGTATTCTGCGATTATTCTTCGTATCAACCTCTTTATACCTTAGTTATTAGGGGTTTTAATAAATTTAATAGGTCCGGTTCTCTTATACAACAGTTTAGGGGGCATGTTCCATGTCAGACTATTTTTATATGAAGATATTACTTAGTTTTGTAGTGGGCGGGATTTGGGTAAGTATCACAACGCTTTCTTCGGAAAAGTTCGGCAGTACAGTTGGCGGCTTCCTTGGGGGACTTCCTTCCACAGTTGTTATTACAATGTTCTTTATTGCATGGACCCAAGGTCCTGAGCGCGCTTTTCAAGCAACTACTGCCTTCCCGTTAGCATTTGCCTTCAATGCAGTGTTCCTAATTATCTATTCGATCTTTGTGCGGCGCGGGTTAGTAATCGGAATCGCCATTTCGATATTTATTTGGAGCTGTCTGCAAGGTTTATTAGTCATAAGCCGTATTGATAGTTTTCTTGTATCTCTCATAGGCTGGTTCCTGATTTTTGTCATTTCATATCTTATACTGGTAAAAAGTCTTAGGATAAAATTATACGCGAAATTGCCGGCAGACACTAAATATCATCAGATTGTATGGCGTGCTATTTTCAGTGGATCGATGATAGCATTTGCTGTAATTCTCAGTCGGTTCGGGGGGCCGCTATTGGGCGGTATTTTCGCTGCTTTTCCGTCAGTGTATATATCCACATTAATCATAAGTTACCGAGTGGGTGGCATTAATTTCTCTCGATCTTTAGTTACACCTCTAATGATTAGTGGTTTGATTAATTGCACAGTCTTTATTACAATTTTTAGATATATTATTTTCTATTTTCCGCTTATTGAAGCGACGGCAATCGCTTATGGATTATCGATAATAAGCGCTTATGGGACTTACACATTACAAAAAAACATGCCATAATCGTCGTATGGTCGTGTCTCCAGGCTTTTGAGGAAGCAGTGATACGGCTGGTTGCTGGATGCCATAAACAATAGAAAATAATCCGGTGATAAGGAGGGATATGTGAAGCTTCTTTTTAGTGAGGCTAATCCAGACTATTCTCATTACCTATTTCGCTATGCAGTTTGGGCCATCGCTGAGGAAGGAGAGCACCCCAGCACTTTTTATGACCTCGGATTTTTCCCAAGCTCTACTCAACAAAGTAAGCGTTATTTCATGTGCCGGGGCTTACGAGCGGATCTGAACGTTTTTAAACTTACAAGTGAAAACAGACGCATTTTACGTAAATGCACAAACATCACATGCCGCATTGTTCCTCGAGAAGAATTTTCTTTAACTGAAGGATGGATAAATTTTTGTGTAGACTACTTTGATACTCGCTTTGGTTCGAGTATCATGACTCGAGAGAGACTGCTAAACCATTTTGACAGGGGATGGGTTACGCATATTCTAGTATTCCATGATCGAATCAATAATAAAGATGTTGGGATAGTAACGCTTTATCTCTGTGAACCTACATTGGCTCATTACCAATCTGCCTTTTACGACGTAAACTATCGCAATCAAAATCTTGGGCTATTCATGATGACTCACGCTTTGTCTCTAATGGCCTCGAAGGGGGTAAATTTTCTTTATCTTGGTAGCGTCTATGAATCTACGGCTCGATATAAGCTTCAATTCACTGGCTTGCAATTCTTTAATGGTTTCACTTGGTCTAATGATATTAAGGAGCTCAAGTATCTGTTGCATCGTGACCAAGTGGTGTCAACAACTCATTTATTAGAAACAGACAGCTATGTTAATAATTATCTTGATGGTTCCATAGAATTAGCTGCTGAACAGTCTCCATTCAGGCTATGCAAATGAATCCATCGAAGACAATATAATACTGTACAGCCTTTTTATTAGCACAGGAGCAAGATATCACGATTTTGGAGAGGGGATGTCGCCTCCATCAGCAACATCCCATTGCTTGTTTTTGGATCAAAAAGTGAAATTACGTCTATCTATATCAGCCTCATAAGTTGTTCTCTGATGATATCAGCAGCTGGAATGCCTTTCAGCGACTTCTTTTTTAGTGAATCCGGCAGAGTCGGGTATGATACCTGCAAAAATGTTTGAACTGTCGTGCTATCTACATCCAGGGTCATTCCATTCCAACATTTACTCATATGGAGCTTGCAGACCCAGTCGATAATGTGGAGGTATGAGGACATCGTCGTTATAGGACCATAGTGGCCCATAAGCCTTGCAAGCACCAACATGATATGCGGGAAGGATTTATAACCAGCTTTTCTTTGCATAGCAAAACCGAAAAAAAGATTATTCACATAGCCTAAATATTTCCCCTCAAAAAGCTGCTCATTAAGAAATGAAGAGTTCGGCGGAAAGAAATCAGCGCCGTGGAGAGCGGCCATGGACCGGACAACGAACCAATTGGCGAACGAGTGCCGCAGATGATGAAAACGTGCATTCGGCAGGCCGAAATGCCTTAGAATCTTGGCAACTTCAGTTGGAATGAATTGTCTGGCCTCGTCCGGTCCATAATCCGAAAATATGCAGGTATCATCTGTCAGTTCTATGCAGTTATCCCGCTGAAAGAAGGAAATTATTTCATTCAAAGCTTCTCCAGGCATAAGCAGGGAGAGATTCAGATTTCGAGTACTGCTTTTTGTTTTTGAGTCACGGATCATAAGGGTGTACCCACCGTCCAGAATAAGACTTCCAGGTTTCAGGTTGGCCACTTCTACGATCCGCAGTCCCGCATAAAAGCCTAGGAGGACCGCGGCTCTGAGTCTTTTTGCTGTTTTTTCTGGATATCTACTGCTAATTTCGTCAAGAACATTCCTTATCATCTGAAAGGATATGAATGGCTTGGTCCTTCGAACTTTCTCTTTATGAAGGATGTCTTTACGCCACGGGAGAGCCTCCCACTGCATTTCAGGGTACATATTATCCTGAAGATCATATAAATGATCAGTAAATGCGTGTATATCCTGACTTATTCCCTCTGAATCATAAAACGTGTATGTCTTGACGATAACGTCGATAAGCATGTCAGTGCTTAGTTGGTGAATACTGTTATTGCCCAACATGAAGATGAACTTTGAACTGATCATTACCACTCGTTTTAATATGGTCGAGATGTCAAATTTTGTCTCCTTCAGCATAAACGCTAGCCACAGTGCCAGAAAACGAACGTTAAGGAGAAATCTGTCAGGACTCAGTGAACTTTCATCAGGCAACGAAGAGAGTATGGACGTGACCTCTGCGGCGGCCCGACGGCGTTCCTTAAGGGAAGCGTTTTGTGGTAGTCCGCCGATAATTCTCTTTAAACTCGTCATCGTCTCCAGAAATGCCGGGTTTGCGTTGAGCAATGTTCTGCCTTGCTCAAGCAATGCCTCCGTCTCATCCTTCTCGCTCCTATCACTCTTATCGGTCGTCCGATCGATCTTCTCTTTCCAAGGTAGTTTCCAAGCTTTGCTCAGAGTATTGTCCACAAGCCCAAGACCTTTTCGGTCAAAAGAGTCACACATGACTAAACCGCTCAGAGCGCTCAGTACGAAGGGGGGGACGACAGGCAATAATTCAAAGATGCAGAGCTTTCTGAATGCCTGGATGCCGAGAGAAGAGTTCCCGGTAGTCTCAGCCCTGAGAACTCCTCTGGTCCATCGTTCAAATATTTTTGGAATTCTGTCAAGAAAATTCCCACTGCGCCACTCATCCGGGAAGACGTGGTATCCGTCGAGATGCAGTCCGATGTCGTTAGCGTGCTTTTTAAAGAGCAGCATAAGGCGGAGAAGACAAATCTCTGTTCTGGGAGACAGCCAACACCTAAAAAACGCTTTATTAGCCATATCCTCGTCATGATCCCGTTGAGACAGAGGTAGGTTTGTGGTGAGCGGCGCAAAGGTTATATCATGGCTACTAAGGGACATCACTTCTCGGTGAAAATCGTCCCAGAGAGCGCCATCACTATAGGACGATGCCAGAAATTCTGCAAGGTATTCCTCTGCACTCTCAGTGAGCGGTATATCAGTGGTCCTGGCAATGGGATTGAGTAAGGTGTTTCTTATGATAAGAAAATCCTTATAGGATTGAAACGGCAGGGTAGAAAGATTCAGCGTGAGTTTACGTTCGAGCTGAAGAGGCACATTGGGGAACGGCCCCTTATATAGATTCTTCATGTTAAGTTGCCAGAGAATATCCATCAGACAGTTCCCCTTTGCAAGGTTAGTCCGTTTTCTTAAATTAAGAGAAGACGTGATTACGCGCATCTGGTCGGCACTAAGATGTAGCCCATCATCCTGGGGTGCTATGTTTTCCTTGCCCAGGTACTCAAATAGAATCTTTATCGTCTTGTGGTAAATCTTGATGTCATTCGTGGTTTCAGCGGCCCTAGTCTCAGCGATTTTATAGCAGAGCTCCATTAGTTCTTTCTTATCCAATTTTCGCCTCCTCAGGAAGATAATCAATATTTGTGATACCTATTTCATCGAACATCCCGTCGACGACCTTCAGCCCAACGTCCTTCAAGTCCCCATAAGGGAGCGAAGAGGCAAATCCAAGAGGCTCCCGTGAGATGTGATGATGACCCAGCCAGGCATCGCCGTATTGATCGGCAACGTCATTCTCATAAAAATAACTCCTGACGAAATGACGAGCCGACTTCCAGTTGAAGGGAAACGGAACCCCAGAGTCCATGAGTACTTTTTTTGCTCTCGTCAGGGTAAATTCCCTGAGTTTTCCTCGCTTCGTTATGAAAGAGAACAAACGATCTGCCTTTTCAGCCAATAACGCAGGATTACTCATTGCCCCGATATGCTTTTTTACTATGGGGAATCCGTTCCTAAGACTTACACACAGATTCCTTGTGCGCTCTGAAACTGGCAAGAGACGGTCCTCGTAGTAGCGGCAGCTCAGTTTGTCGTTGATTACTTCGTAATCGTACAGACAAAATCGATCCATTAAGTAGGGAAGATTATTTCTTGGGCGCAGTGCAAAATTGAATTCGGCACAGAAGTAGGCATACACAGTGAACAGGTTGTGCCTTTTTACTATATCCCCCATGCCGAGCGCTTCGATTTTGTTTCTCAAGCTGGTCAAATATAATTTGAGATCTTCTGTCGTTGGGACAATCCCTGATCCATAGCCAGCGCCCCCCATCATAAATAACCGCACAGTCTGCGCTGAACAGATCTCTTCATCTGTGATACTCAGGAAAGGGACAGCCTGGTATTTTTTCTTCGATTTGAGTTCAGCTATCGTATTTCTTTCCAGCATCATATTTTTGTTCAATGCATGCAGAACTATATCCATTGTATTCAGGTATCTCCGGCACACTTGGCATGCATCTACATAGAGGTAGTGCTGCTGGCTCTTGAAAAGCCGCAGATCCTGGCCACTTATGTAGGACGCGGAAATCTCGTCCAGTCCGTATCGGCTGCAAAACAAAGGGAAGAACGATGACGCAATTCTGTGTACTGTCAGCTTGAGTGCAAGTCCCGCATTGACCCGCTTTTTAAGGAAGGCATTTGCATCATTGATTTTGAAGGCCGTGTCCAAAAATGGTTCTACGATTGAGAAAAAATAGCCATTACAAGTGCGCTCTGCCCAGACCACATCCAGGTATGGCGACAGGCTATCGTGAAGTCGAATCCAAATTGTATCGAGTGGATTGCGGCACTTCTCAGATCCTACTGGTGGTTTCTTGTAGCGAATGATCTTTTCTCGAAGAAGGTAGTAATGCCCCTCCATTCGGGTTATGTAGAGCTTGCGCCTAGTAAAATCGGGCACTTGCTCGGAGTCCAGATGAGCACCTATTGATAGAGCTTCATCTGGCGCTGTGCCCGTCATCATCAGGAACATGTGAAAGACCATGATAAGTTTTTCTTTCCGCAAGCATGATTCCCAGGCATCTTGGATGACAATAAGCAGCATTGACAAGTGATGTATGCCTGCGAATCGTGAATCGAAAAAGAACAGGTTTGCTCTCAAGCTTACGGCGTCGTATATTCTAAGCCTAATTTTAGGAGGCCTTGCCACGATATCCATGGCAGGCGGAAGTGTGTCATCAAAAGCATAAGTCCGGCGTAATTGTTCGTCTGTTACTTCAGGGCTGATTCCAGACGAGCGGCCCGGGCGTCTCGCTGTCACTTCAAAGCTTCTTACTTCATCCGGTTCTGCAGCATCGCCACCAGGCACCACCTTGCCAGGCACATCTGGAGTCTCGGTGAGGCTGATTACATTAGTCGTCACGGTGGTTTTTCCACCTTTTCCACCCCTTCCGGGACCATCATGCGGATGAGATTCGATGACTTTATTTAAGATTAATATGTTAACAAGCTTCCGCCTGATTGTCTTGGCTCTATTACCTAGATCACGCGTATCCTTGTGGTTACGATATCTTTCCAGTGCTTTGTCGATGAGTACCACCAATCCTTGGCCTATGACCTGTTTATCACTTAAAGCTTGGTTATATTTAATTTCATCAGGCATAAATTCAAAACAAACACGAATCGCTCGAAGATAATCGTCCTTGGTTCTTACTGACACATTAGGCGAGGTCAGCACGGTGCTTACAGCTTTGCAGATCATCATACAGGTACGCCCGTAGAGCGGAGTAGCATCGTTTTTGAACTCGGCCGCGGCTATATATAGGTTAAAAGACGGAAAGGCAGTTATGGTGACTTTTTGCTTGAACAACCTAGAGAACGGGGAGACATCAAGGATCTTAAACCAGGTACACAGGACGCGATCCACGAAGCGAATATATCCAGCATTGTGATTGTGTCTCATCAGGATTTCTCGGACGAGCACCCTCATGGCAGCCTTAACATCAAGCAGGCCTGATAATGTTTGCGGCGTATGTATGAGGCTCAGGCATACTGACATAAACTCTTCTATTTCCGGCAGGGGGATAACAAATAAGTCGGCTAGGTAAGCCGCACTGCAGCGATCAAGAGGATATATGTATCTTATGGTTATGTATTTTGAGATTGCTATAATAGCAGCTCTTAGCATTTAGTTTTCCTCCACAGCCTTACCATACTGACAGGCTCCTTTCGCTCTAAAATAGTCTTCGCAGAAAAGCATTTTTTTCCCCAGCCGATTTCTAGAATAGAGTGGTTTCCCGCATTTGGGACACGATTGATCCGTTTTAGCAAGCCACTCTGAAAGCGGATAGTTGCGATTTCTGAACCGCAAATACTCTTCCCTCGTAAGGTACGCCTGAAATCCGCATGGCACTTCCTTAACTTGCGAGCTAAAGCAGCTCAGCAGATAGTAGCCTTGATAATTCCCTTCTGCCGCTACCGGCATACTCCCTTTTGTCCCCTTGATCAGAAGCCCGCAAAACGGACATTCATAACCCAGCGACTTTCTCTCACGCCGTGATACTCCTGCCTTATTATTTTTGCTTGCCAAGCTTTCCGCCTCTTTGCTGATCAAGTCGAACATGATCTTGTCGCTTTTGCTAACAGATTTGCGTTCTGATTTATCTGCAATCAGAACTGGTATCTTATCCGCGTCCATCTTTTCAACGAAAATCACAAAAGAGAGATGCCGCGCAACGAGGCTGTAGGTGTCGCCCTCAGCGATGACTATTGGCGGCATGCCATTGCAAAGTTCAACAAGTGTGTCACCGAAGACACTCTTCGCACGCGTCAGGTCATCGTGGGTAACCTTCAACAAGTCCTTGGGCAGCGAAATTTTAGCCCGCTTTATAATTCGAAAATCCATTTAATCCCCTTTCCCGAGTCAGTGATGTTTGCGTCCTTGTGTCATAAGCCATATTGAGTCCAGACTCATGTCATGCCTACGGGGGGCCATGGGCGAGAACAGCGGCTCCGCCTGAAACTGTCATACAGTTATACCCGCAGCATCCACAAAGCGGCGTATGCTGGCACTTATATCTAATGCGTTTTCCGGGGGCACGTTCTTTTTCTTGAGGCGGATATTCAGTAACAGCTCCGTATCAGTCTCGGCGTACATATCATTCGCCTGAGCCGTACCCTTTGTGTCCGTGTTAATGGTGAACAATTTTTTGAGAGCTCCGAGGCTTTTTTCGATTCCCCCATTTTTTTCTGTTTCTTTAGTACGCTCGATTGCATTATTGATTTTTGCGATCATCTTACCGTATGAATTACGCTCTTGGACGCTACCTTTTTTTAGTTTGGCGAGAGCAGCGGCAGTATCGCAGAATTTCATTGCTACTGTATAAGTAATCCGGGTGGCATCCTTGTCGAACATATGTTCAAACTCTTCCGTCAAATGGACAGCGCCATGTATCTTGCGATATCTATCAACCGTTTTACGATCTACGCCTAATTCCAGTGCTGCAGCTTCGGAACTGCCTTTGCGTTTGAACGAAGCGACCACAGTCTCTAACTCGTCCAGAAAGATTAAATCCTCTCTCTGCATATTTTCGATGGCAGCTCTTGCTAAGGCTTCGTCGTCGCTCACATCCAGTTGTATTGCCGGGATGTGAGTTTTCCCGGCGAGTTGGCTTGCCCGATACCTCCTCTCCCCTGCTATGATTTCGTACCTTGGCGGGATAGTTCCCTTGCTAATCTTGCGCACTTGGATCGGGGCCTGGACCCCCTTCTCTTTTATGCTGCGAGCTAAATCCTGTAGTCCCTGCTGTGAGAAATGACGCCGGGGCTGATGCGGATTCGGTTGTAGATAACCGAGAGGAATATCGATTATTTGATCTCCTACCCGTAGCCCTTGATTCGGTTCTTGTTTGTTACTCCCACTACCAAGTTCCAGTTGCCGGTGCTCTTCTTCTGTCATTGTGTTGCCTCCTCGCTCATTTTATATCCCCTCCAAAAGGGAGGACTGGCCAATATGTATATGCTTGCTTTCATCCCCACTGTCGTCCTCTATTCTCGTCTTGTTTATCAGTCTCACACTATCGTCAACTTTCCTTAATAGCGGACGAAGATAACTAGCCCGCCAAGGCTGCAAATGTCACACCTTTGCTGTCGAATTTTGATTTGCTTCCCTTCTTTTCCGAAAATACGAAGACGGCTCCCTACTATATAAGTCGCTCAGAAACGTAGATTTCTCAACTATTTTAAAGAAACAAATGTTTGCGCTAGTTGCCAGATGCATTTTGATGATTGGATTGTAGAGGGTTACACACACACGTTACAGTGTAAAAATATTTAATTGATCCGGCCCGTAAAATCGCGACTTTGATCCTCAGATGGATGATCCGTATCGATCAATTTATACCAGCGATCTCCCGTGCCTGGATCGCCAAAAAGTATCATCTCAAGGTCGACGAGGGCATAATGTTCCAGTGTTCCATTGTCGTCGTTTATCGCGATTGCACTGCCGTCGCCGTCGTAATTCAAGGAAACAATGTCAATTTTATCGTGGCCATATGCATTGCCATCGCTGCTAATCTTCTCAAGCCTAAAAAGTATCTTCATTTGTTCCTCCTTTCATATAGATATAAATGCAAGCCTGCACCTTCTGTTTGAAACCAGGCTGAGCTAAAACTTTAGTCCCCGCTAGTAGAAATAACGAGAGGTTACTGCCGATAGGTCGCAGATAGTCACACGGAAACCCAGCTGATTGGCAAATCCCGCTCTTATCTCATGCTCAAGTGCTGTCAATCTCACTAAATAAAACTTCGTGGGTTGTAATCATCTAGTGTTATTGCATCGCCTCCTTGTTCATTGTATGTGCCCACTACAGGGCTATCATTTAAATATTCACACCGATTTAGTTTCTACTCAGATCATCATTAAACTTTCTCGCATCCGCCAGTGAATCCGAGCTTACTAATCTTTTTCGGGTACTTGATCCTTTTAGTCCCCATTTATTAGCCGCGGCCCAGCATGGTTTTTCTCATCTATTTTTAAATGGCTTGTTTTTCAAGCAGTTCCAATAAGGTGCTTTGTGACGAATAACACAGATTGTTGAAACAACATCTGATATAATTCGCTTATTATTCTGCTCTTTGACACTGCTGGTCTTAATTTGGTAACGCTGATCCCGGAAATATCTTTACGGGATTTGGTTACATACCTTTCCGCAATACCTCACCTGACCATGATGGTATCGCAACGATGCTCGACACTCCCAACAAAATTTATCGAGGAGGGTAGTTATGTTCTTTAGAGAGTTATCCTCGGATAACTCTCTAAAGAGGCTCTGGCGGGCCTATGTTTGGGGGAAGTAAATGCTTAAAATTGAAGAGCTCACGCGTGTCTACGGTCTTACTTACACAAAAGCCGAGCACGACATCATTGCAGATGCTTATTTAATGGTTCTGGAAAATTCTTCCAAGGCAGCTCCTTCGGAGGCAATGACAGCTGTAGAAGTAGATAAAAAAGATGTGTATGAATGTTATTGCAAGCTCAAGCGCGCTGCCCGCAGGAGAAGGAAAAAAGAGGTGTATGTTGACAATATTGAGATAGTTGCCGCTCTTAGTGATGCACGCTGTTCGAGAAAAAGCAGCTATGGAGATTTTTCAGAACAGAATGAATATCCGTTAAGGCCGGAAGATATTCTCAATAGGATTTTGGAGGCAGAAAGAGTGACATTTGTCAATTATCTGCTTTCAGGCCTTGGCAAAAAAAAACGGCTACTGCCGTGGAAGTATTATTGCAAAGGTCTGACGCTCAATAAGATAGCAAAAGAGGATCAATGTTCAGCAGAAACAGTAAGAAGAGGAATCAAGTCGTCAATTGAAAAATTGCACGCCACTGTCAAGCGGAAAGGGCTTGAATACAACGATTTTACAAGATTTTAGTAGTTTCATCCATCGGGAACCGAAAAAAGACTCAAAGCGCATCGGCAACCGAAAAAGCGGAGTGTAGGTATAAGTTGACAACAAATCTGCCTTTTTTGCAGATTTGAACGATAAATTGCCCGCCAGCTGCAGAGGTGATCATTGATTCTTAATGATCACCTCTTTTTTTATTCGCCGGGGCGCGAGCGGTACACATGTAGCAGGTATTGCCACTTCTGCTATCAGACTATCGTTCAGGCAATTCGAGATCACCCTAATACGTTAATATTATTGCTAAGTCCGTGTTAGCGTTCGATTGGAATTGACCATTCAGTTGAAATGTTTTTTACAAAAATGTAAATTACAGCATATACTTTAGATGAATATGAAGACAAAAGCGCCAGTTTATAAACCGACAGTTGGAGAAGGTGTCTATACAGTTCCCGATGCTGCACACATATTAAAGTTTTCACAGTCAAAATTGCGCAGATGGGTTTCTGGATACTGGCGCACTTTCGACGAGGTCAGGAAAGAGAGGACTGTCCCTGTTGTTGATTCTGGTGTTTGGGGCGATGGCCGCGATCGCGCGTTCAACTTTTATACCTTGATAGAACTCTATACAATTGTCGCCCTCAGAGATATCGGGGTTTCATTTAAAAAGATAAGACGCGCCAGGGAAGAACTGTCAAAACGCTTTAAGACGAAACATCCCTTTGCCGCACACAAACTTATGAGTGATGGCCGGCAAATACTGGTTGAAATTAAAGAGGGTGATCTGCAATCAATTCTTGAACTTGATGCACACGGGCAAACAGCGATCGAGCAGATCATTAAGCCGTTTTGTAGGAAACTTGAATTCAATGTTCAGACAGAATTGGTTGAGGTGTATAGACCCTTAGGTGAAAAGACTTCCATCATTGTTAGCCCGCATCATGGATTCGGTCGTCCCACAATTGAAGGGACAAACATTACATCAGAGACAATTTATAATCTTGTCGTTGCAGGAGAGGATAGACAGACCATTGAAAAACTCTATGACCTTTCGCCTTCTTACATCGAAGAAGTAATCGAATTTGAGCGCCGTGCTGCATGAGAATTTATTTTGATGAGAATTTCTCAAAATACTTGGCCGCAGGTATATCCAACTTGCAAGGCGGCATCGGCGGCGAACACATCGAAGTGTTCCATATAGGCGATAAGTTTGGAATAGGAAAGAAAGACGAGGAATGGATTCCTGAAGTTGCAAAAGTCCACGGAATAGTAGTCACACAGGATATACATATAGCCCGAACGCGTACTCTTGCAAGAATGTGCAAGCAGTATAAACTTGGTATTTTTTTTGTCAAACAACAAAAGTCTTTTAAATACTGGGATTATGTGGAGCTGATAGTCCATAAATGGGGGGCTATAAAAGAGAAGACAAGAAATAGCGAGAAACCATTTGCATATATTGTCACACCCCGTAAGCTTGAACGTTTGTCAATATAATCGACATTGTCCTCTAATTAAGGGAACACGTAGAATCCACCACGTTATAGTCTAAGGCAGGCCGATTTTATGCTGAAGAATTTCGTATGCGGCAACAAGATTTGAAGCCTTAACGGCATTGTCTACTCTGAAACTGCCCGAGCCATGCTTTCTCTTTTTAAGAATTACTTGACCAATATTATCAATAAGTAAATAGTCATTCCCCTTCCAATTCTTGAGCTCATAGCCTTCAGAGCTAGTTATCCAGTCTGGCAACGCTGTCTTAATTTTTGCCAATTCAGACAAAAACTCACTTGTATTTTTATACCTCTTGTCATGGCTTGCTACAGCTCCCTTTAAGACTCTTTTTACTTTCTTTGGAACATAAAAAGGGAGACTGGTCCAATCTAGTAATTTCCCCGAACTAACTTTCCTTGCAATACAAGAATCAATAAATATAGATATTTCGTAGTTACCTCCTGCCTCCTTAACTTTGTCCAATTCCTTCAGTTCTCTTGTCGATAGGTGCCCTAATAGGTTATTGCTTAAAGCTCCACCAAAAAGTAAATACCCAATTATTCCCGCCTGATAGACGTCCGATGCAAAATCAAAAAAAGCATCTTTCCCACAAGCTTCAGGCGGCCGATTCAAGGCACTATGTTTGGAAGCTGGAGCTTGTCCCGTTGCTTCGTTGACTCTACGGACCGAGCCAAAATCTGCAATTACTATAGTATCATTGTGGACCAACAAATTTTCGGGCTTCAAGTCTCGATGAACGAGTTTTTTCTCTTCACAATGCAAAGCTGAAAGACCCGACAGTAACTGGCAAAGTAATTTATGCGAAAGAATCAAAGATAAATTGTATCTTTCCAGGAAGCTAAATAAATCTCCATCGTTTGCGGCTTGCATTACATAAAAGGAGCAATACTTATCTACCTTTCGCGCGTCATATACCTTAAGGACATTTTCGTGATTTATTGCAGCAATAATTGCCGGTTCTTGGTCTACGTCGTTCTCGTCATGAAAATATATTTTTATGGCGACATCTTTATTCAGCACGCTATGATGACCAATCATCACATAGCCATTGGCTCCCGAGTTATTAAAAGATGTTATTTGAAACTCTTTAAAGTGCTCTAAAGCATTTTTTGCTTCTATCGGAAGATTGTCAGTATCAACAGCCATTATTAGCTCAAGCCCTCGAACCCAAAGTCATACGCTTTTCCCAAATCAGCGGTGGCCGGCTTTTCTTTCTTTTTGTCTGCATCACGCTTGTCTGTAGCCCTAACAGTAGCCGGATGAATAAACTCTATCGGCACAGTCGAAATTGACAAAAGTACGCCCTCGATTAGAAACGTTCCGGCTCCGCCCGCACCCTGGCCGATGGTAGCCCTTCTATTTATGACCACTTTATCAACACTGTAATCTGCGCAATAGGCTTTAAAAGCTTGCGAAAATACTTCCACATCATCTTGAGATGGATTTTTAGGTAATGCCAACTTGTTGAACTTTGGAGCTATTAAGATGTGACTGTTCTTTGATCCTGACAGCGTAACGATTCTTGCTTCATTTGCTTTCAGATAAATTCCCGCAATTACCATATTAACTCCTTCTTGCTACGACGTATCTCAAAGTTAACCACAATTTAGCGCGGATTGCAAGGCCCATGGATATTGGTGGACACCCAAGTCAACCAGCTCAGCCATCGGGCTTTTTCTGGAACTGATTATCGATGACAAGATCTCCTCGCGAACGGACCTGGCCATTGAAAGGGGGGCTGTGGGATGCAGGATTCCGTGAGTTAAAGACATTTCATCCAGACAATCTATTCCCTAAACTCGCAATTTATGCGGCTAAAGGATGTTCTATGCAGAATCATATGTTACAACACAAACTTCTTAACAACCTACAGATGAGAGACGACCCCGGCGCGATTCCACAGTCATCTTTAATTTATTTATCCTGCAACCCAAATTTTACTTGATTTTTAGCAATCAACATTCTTTAAAGACTTATGAAAACAACGTGGAGGATACATGAATAAAAGTCTGAATACCGTGGGCGTCAAGACTCGCTGCCGTCCCCCATGATGAAGAAAGGGGAAAGAATCTCTCAAACGCCTTCAGCAGTCCGTGAGTAAACGGAACAGCATGAAGGGATCAACAATGACAGGAATATTGGAAAATGTTCGATACAAAAGCAATCGGACAGGCTGTAATGAAACAAAACTATTAAGAAAGCCTATACGGCTGTCAAGGAGGAGCAATCATGAAGCTATGCATTAAAGACATCCGGGCAAACGAGGAGATAACGGCATTTGTGGCACTCGATTCTGTCCAGCTAAAGGTAAGCAGGAAAAACCACCAGAAGTACTTAAGGCTTGATCTGTCCGATAAGACTGGCAGCATTGTTGGATACATATGGAAGAATCCGGTCGATGCGGCGGCTGAAATCAGAGAGAATACGGTCGTGAAAATCAAAGCGTTTTCCGGGATCTGGAATGGCTCCATAGTCTTCTACATCGAGCAAATAAGAACAGTCGACACGGAAGAATACGATCTGAAGGATTTTATGGAGATCGTACCCGGAGGAGTTGATGTATGGATGGAGAAGCTAAATGCGGTAACAGCTACAATCGGAGACGCCAACTGCAGAAGATTGATAAAAGCATTCCTTGATGATGAACCGTTTATGGACCAATTTAAAACGTCGCCCGGAGGGGTTTCGATTCATCATGACTATATGGGCGGCCTCCTAGAACATACAGTATCCGCGATGGAAATGGTTTCTTTAGTTGCGGACAGGCATCCGGGACTCCTCGATAGAGACCTGCTTGTTACAGGATCTTTTATCCATGATATTGGAAAGACCCGGGAAATCCGCCAGGATATTTCCAAGCAGCATACGACCGACGGCAAACTTTTAGGTCACATCATACTGGGGATCCTAATGCTGGAGGAGAAGCTCAAAGCTCTAAGCGGATTCCCTACCGATCTGGCGAACACACTCCGCCATATGATCGTCGCTCACCATGGGATCGTGGAGTACGGTAGTCCTGTAAAACCATCAATCCCCGAGGCACTTGTTCTTAACATGGTTGAGGGCGCCGACGCGAAGATCAATCACCTTTACCGCCATTTGGGTTTCTCCGACCCGGATAAAGAATGGAGCAGCTATGACAGGGTGCTGGAGACGGCAATCTACCAGAAGAAATACGTCAAAACATCGATCGGGTTGACGCCCATCGGACTTAATTAAGGGGGGTTACTATGACCTATTTGACGACAGATGAACTGAGTACGCGCATCAAATATGATCCGCGCTATATCAGGGAGAACTTGAAGGACAAGGTTTTCAAAAAAGGTACGCACTATGTCCAGCCCTTTGGCGGGCGGAAGATCCTTTTCATATGGAACGAGATCGAAAAAATCATGGCCTCCCAGATCAAAGAGGAGGACCCCATGGAGAAAATCATACTAAGGAGGACCAAATAACGATGGGACATGTCAGAGTCACAAAGGCCGACTATCTTTATTTCGATTTTTTCTATGAGGGTAGCAGGTATAAGGAATACACGGAATTGAAGAACAATCCCCAGAACGTGAAAATAATGGAAAATGCTATGAGCAAGATTGACGGTGAGATAGAGCTTGGCACATTCGACTATGCGAAGTATTTCCCGGAAAGCAAGAATATCAACAAGCCTGGTGCGCAGCAGAAGACTGATAATGAGGAGATGGCCTTCGACCAGTTTGCCCAGAAGTGGTACCGCATAAGCAAGATTGAGTGGAAATACTCCACTCAACAGGATTTTTACTCAATTATGGAAAACCATCTTATCCCGCATTTCAAGAAAACTGACATAAGCACGATCACCAAAATCGTTCTTAAAGAATTCCGGGTGGCTCTCGCACTGAAGGACGGAAGATCGGGCCGGAAGATGAGCAACAAGCGCATCAACAATATCATGGCGGTTCTGAGGCTCATTATAAACGAAGCTTGCGATGAATTTAACCTGCGTTCTCCCTTTGAGAAGATCGAACCTCTGTCGATTGTTCAGCAAGACATTAATCCCTTCAGCCCCACTGAGGTAAAGATCTTTCTGAAAGGCGTTCGTCAGGACTTCGGGAATTATTATAAGACACGCTTCTTTTCAGGCATGCGAACGGCCGAAATAGACGGCCTTAAATGGAAATACGTAGATTTCAGAAACAAGAAAATATTGATACGCGAGACATGGCAGCGTAAGCGCTGGGACACCCCGAAGACGAAAAGCTCTATCCGGGACATTAAAATGTCCCCAATAGTGGAAGAAGCCCTCAGAGAACAGCATCTGATTACACGTCATCTCGCTCTTGTTTTTGCGAATAAAAAAGGAAATCCACTGGATCACAATCTCGTCACCAAACGGGTCTGGTATCCAACACTGAAGAAGCTGGATCTTCAACTCAGGACTCCATATCAAACAAGGCATACTGCAGCCACACTGTGGCTGGCATCGGGAGAAAATCCTGAATGGATAGCAAAACAGATGGGCCATTCAAGCACCGAGATGCTGTTTACCAAATACTCGAAGTTCGTCCCCAATCTTACAAGGAGAGACGGCTCTGCATTTGAGAGCTTTCTTGAGAACAACATTACCGATAACAATCCATCGGAGAAGGAGAACGACAATGAAAACAATGATTAGTGACATGAAGCCCGGCGAAATTGTTCGGACATTCCTCGGAATACGTCGCACGCTCCGCAAAATAAGTCGGTATGGCAAGGGCTACCTGGAAATTGAATTCTACGATGTAAGCGGCACGATCAAAGGCTATTTTTTCGGAGGATTCGAGGAGTCCAAGGATATCAGGAGGGGCCTCTATGCCGAGGTGACAGCGCTGCTGAAAATGCATCGGAAAAGTCTGATTCTTCAGGTGAGCGGGATCAGGGTTGTCACACCGGAACAGTTCGATACCGAGGATATGTTTCACAGGCTGAGTAAGGAGGAAATGGAACGGATTATCGCCGAAATGTATCCATCAGGGGCGGGCATCCCCAAGCCCTATTAAGGCATCACAGGGAATGGAACCATGTGCTATTGAAATGTCGCCTCGAGCTGTCAAGCTTGATCAATGGAGGCACTGAATGAACTTGAAGAATATTTGCTGTATAGCTTTTCTGACTCTTATGTTTCTTGAGCCCAACATCTTGGCCTATTGCGTGGGAATTGGAGTTTTTGCCCCCTTTGGTTGGGCAGCCTTCTGGCTATACGATAATTTCCTAAGGAGGAACTTATGAAAGCATGTCAGTTTTTGTCTTTTGTGGCAGTATGGCTCATCTGGGTTATGATCTACGTGGCACAGCGATATTGTCCTCTGATTACGCGTGTTGAATCCGAAATTGTCCAGGAGATAAGGGATCGTATTGCTTGCCATAACATCATAGCCAATGACGATTTGCTGACCGCCGGGGACGCCCCGTTATTTATGAGAGTTTTACAGATAGTGGATTTCTTGTACTATACAGTTCTTCCCTCTTTAGTAACCGTAGCCCTCATTTATATATGGCCCGGTTAAATGGGGTAAAGGCTTGTTATTGATGACTGAAAAGTAAAAGTATGGAGACCATGCCTAATAGCCATTACAAAGAGGAGCCCCGGTTCACAGAATTTATTCGCCAGTCGGGGCTTTCCTTTTCATTGAGGCGAGAACTGACAAGCTGGTTAGATGATCTCATAGTAAAGCAGATTGATGTGCGGGTGTTTCGACCGCTCTACATTCGCCTCTGCTTAGTATGTCTCTTACCAACTGACTCTGAAGCAGTACAATATCACTTTCGAGGATATCAACCTGCAATATCTTCAATTTGATGTTCCCTGATAATGTCGGAATTTGATACTGAGCCAGTTCGGTCTCCCTTCGCGAATTGCCTCTAAAATAGGGATAGACGAGAAAAACATCATCGCATTTATAACAGACAGAATAAGTTACTATCTGGTAAACATCGGTCGCCGTTAAATCCATGCCACCACTGGTACCTAGAGGATTCTTAAATTTAGCGTCCAATATGTATAGCGCGTTTACTCCGTGATACACAGTAATGTCAGGTTTTAACGGGAAATATCCGCTGCCGTCGCAATTCGCGAGATTCTTCTGCGGACTTTCATGATTGACAGTGACCTCTTTATCCCAAGCGAAATTGAGAATGAGCTTATAGACGAAGTATTCGAATAATTTGTTTAATGGCACAAGGAAAGTGAACGTATATTCATCTCCATCGGAAAAGCCCGGCTGACGATTGTGATAAAAGAGCCTAGCCATTGTAAATAAGGGTCTATATGCATCATTCAAGCGGTTAAATCTAATCATGCTAAATATTCCCTTGTAGAGTCCGATAGTCTCGACTTCCTCAAGATAGCAAAGGGCTAGTCTCAAATTCTTCTTGTTCTCACTAATTATCGTCTGTGATAGAAGCAATATGATCACTGTCTTGAAAATGCGGTTCAGCAGCGTATTGGAAGTAAATTCATCATAGTGAACATAGTGCTTATGTTTTTGTAGAGAGTTGTGAAGAATTGATCTATGAAACAAGATCTTCCCTTTGATAAACTGCTGGTTCTCCTCGCATGATTCATAGCAGCGATGAACATCCCTTCTAAATAGACGAAGAAACTGAGATATGAAAATGTTGACAAAAATCTCAAAGAGGTCGTTATTACAAGCCTCAATTGACTGGGGATCAGGTATTTCTTTATTTGAAATAAATCCGGAATATGATAAGAGGCGAAGTAGTAAGTTTACCGATTCAGTCTTTTCTATTTCGGAATCAGGCGTACTTTGATCTGCAAATATTTTGGGCAATATCTGAAGTCTTGTCTTGCCACGAGCGATAAAGCCCACATAATTTCTGATGGATATCGTATCATCTGCCTGTAATATCACATTTTGGTTTCCAAGCAATTCCCTTAAGGCCAAAATATCAGTCCGTTGTGTAGGAGACAGTCTTAATTTGACCTGTCTGTCGCTGTATACAGTAATCAAATTGCTATCCAATAGAGTTAAGTGTTGCTGTAAATGCCTACTAATGCCTTTTCAAAAGGCGACATTTCCGCTGTCCCAGGCTCCAGACTGAGGAAATTAATACTGCCATCTTCTCTTAAGAAAGAATTGCCGACAAGTTCCCTGACAGACTTCAGATCATTATATAAGTACTCCATGACCAAGGGAAGTATTTTGTAATACCAAACATTGTATAAATCGCGAATGCCCGCAATATCGAGGAAATATGCATGCCCAATCCTATGATCTCGATCAATTCTCTTCGCTATTTCGACGTTTAACTGCTTCAAGAGGTTTTGCAAATCCACATTGTTGTTAACCCTCGGGGCTTGGATAATATTAGGATCATCAAATATCGCCAAGCTCGGTTCAAGCTCTATAAAAATAAACCTTCTGCGCAGGGCAGTGTCCAAGAGCGCAATAGATCTATCTGCTGTATTCATTGTGCCAATAATGTAAATATTAGATGGGAGTGTGAAAGGCTTTTTGGAATATGGCAATTCGCAACTTATTTTATCCCTCTTGTCCTTTTCTATGAGTGTTATAAGCTCTCCAAATATTTTTGAAATATTCCCCCTATTTATTTCATCTATAATAAGAAAATATGGTACGGCAGCGGAAACATCGTCGGCCTTTGCAATTTCTTCCTTTGCCCCTTCCTTAAGAAGTTCTCGCACATCTGAAAAATTAATGCGGTCAAGCTCATAAATAGTCTTCATGGTTAGGCGAATCTTTCCGTTCAGTTCATATATGTCGACAGGATTCTCGAACTCTTTGATCCAAACAACCTTGCGACGATGAGGATAAGGATTATTGGTGTCCCCTGGCTTATAAAAATATTTGTCGTCGCCGATTACTCCGATATCCCTTATAGTCCTCGGACTATCATAAACAAAAACGACATCACCTTCTTTCATCTCATTTACCAACGCAGCTATGGAACTAGCATCATTAGTTGGTTTCGGCCCGCCTTCACCACGCTCACCTTCGAGTAAAGCATAAATTTCCTCGTATGACTTGCCTTCTAGTGATTCATTTCCAAGCCAACCAATAGCGATCTGATTTTCTTTCTTACATGCTTGGTATATGTTTTCATCCTTGTTCCTAGTCCCCAAAGATACCTTCCAAATCCTGCTTGATTCCGAAATGCTGCTCATTACGTTATCCTGGATGTCAGCTTTTAATACTTGGACCGATGCTGCGTTAACCATTTGCATTAAGACGCCGGGTTCGATCTTATAGCTCACATCACTTTTCGGCTCGTTGTCGCTTCCCTGAGTTTCTTGTATAACAGGACGTATCCCCTCTATAAATTCCTCGTAAGAGTATGATTGGTGAAAAGTAATAAACTTGACCCTGCCTTCGTCCTTTCTTATCGTCTCAAAAGGTGTGAAGACTCCACCGTTCCTTATCCTTTCAAAGCTTTCAACAATCTTCATGGCTGCGTAAGTCTTTCCCGTCCCCGGCGGTCCATAAAGAATTAAGTTTGGATTAAACTCTAGAAGTTTTGCGTATGCATCATATTCGGAGACTTCCTCATCCGATATTGACTCACCGTCGTCTTCCTCAGTCGGGACTTCCCCTGTTCGCTTCGTGCCAGCAGGGAAATATTTTTTGCGACCGACCAGTATCATGTCATAAAGTGCGATGGGATTTGTCACAGGGTAAAATCCTGATTCATCTAATGCCTGAACGACAGATTTCGGATATAGTTCTTTCTTAACTGCCTTGTCTTCTTTTGCATACTCAATTAGCTGTTTCAACGAATATCTTGAACCTACCGGGTTCTTGTCAGCATATAGTTCCTGTAATGTATCATAGGTTTTAAAAGAGCCAGCATCCCAAATCTGTATGCCAATAATTTCAGATTTATCGAGATCATTTATCAGTATTCTTAAATCTCCGTCATTATATTGCCGTTCAATACGCGAAAGAGTTATGTAAATGTCTCGAAAATTATTTCTAAATTCTATTTCCTCAGGTGCTGGGCAGCGCGAGTTAGTCCTTATTTGATGGAAGCCACATTTCTTGACGCTCTTTGCACTCTTGTTTAATAGATTCAAGTCAAGTTCAAAATACTTATATCGAATAAATTCGTATGCGAGATGAACGACCGCAAAAGTCTTCACCTGATCGAACAATACTACCCCAGGGTGATCTTTATTAATAAGATTAGGTTTTTCCCCATATCCCCTTACTTTCCAGAGTCGATCTACTTTGCCTTCGAAAATAGGGAATACGTAGTCCCCAACTTTGATTCCACCGTACCATTCACCTCCTTCTGGGCCGGCTGCGTAAAACATCTCGCTGATTTGAGATGGATAATTCTTACTGAATTTTCCAAGGTATAAGGCCATGGTACCTCCAGACGTTCTATTCTTTAGCTCACTTACTTTGCATCCTCGACATTATCCATTTTGATCATATCTCCATTCATCATACCGCTGGCTTTTTTCCAGCTTGAAGATTTTCCAAAAACCACTTAACATTTTTTGTGATCTTCTGGGTAGTTCTCATGGCTCAGTTCCATGACATTATGGGCATTTGTATTACTGAGCAAAATCCTTGTCCATTCTTGCCAGCGCAAGAAATGCCTGGGATATCGAATTTATTTCTTTCTTTGTCAGTTTATTACTCTTTTTATTTTCAACAATGTAATCGTGCAGTTGCTCATCTTTGACACAATGAATGTATCCTGTTGAACCCCATTTTGCATCGATGTAGGCCGACGGAAATGCAAAGACACCTTGGACGAATGGATCCAGCGAGGAGAGAACTTTTATTTTATCCTTGATGTTCATTATTCGGCGCTGCAAATTTTTGATCTCCGATTTCTGAGTTGGCTTCCCGTTCAATAAAAGCTCGCCCTTTCCATCAGCGCTAACAACCCCTTTCCAATTCTTGGAATCGATTACATAAGCACCGGACGGACCAATTACGACGTGATCAAGGTTACCAAAAGGCGTGGTTAAATCATGGATAATACGGAAATCGTCAGGGAAGTTGTCGAGGATATATCCAACAACGGCTTCGCCGACCGCCCCTTTGCGAAAGCACAGCTTTTCTCGTTCCAAGCTGTCAATTCTACGATTCATCTTTTTGAGAACAACGGGCAGGGCGCCTGCAAATGCAATGATCAGGATTAATGAATAGGGCTGAATATTTTTGCCAAGTAGATAGCCCAGAAGGAAGGCAAAACAAAAGAAGACTAAAAAAATGGTGATAATTTGCTGCTGGAATTTCTTTATGGATTGATCAGCTACATATCGTCCTTTTTCACCTAAGACTTTTGCCATACTTTATAACTCCATATGTTTAAAGAAGAATTAACTGTTCAACATTCGCTTATGCAACATGTAGTTGAAGTCCAGCAAGCGTCATATTATCAGCTATTATATCGTGAGGGATGAGGACGTATTTCCACGGCTTCCCGACATTTGCAGCTGAAAACTCCGATGCATTCGCACACCATTTCACGGCAGCTTCCTTTTTGGCGAGCACTTCTGCGTCATGCATTTCATTGCGGGCTTTTGTCTCGCACATATAGATAAGGTCGTTCGTTTCCGCCACAAAATCGGGCTGATATTCGTGATGACTGCCTCCAAACTTATAGTAAATCTGGAACTGTCCTTTGGCCGGTCTGAACCACTTAAGGATAGCAGGGTCCGTTTCGAGGATTACTGCGAACCTCCGTTCGGTATCTGAATCAAACTTCTGAACCTCATAAAGACAACGTGTAAATCCACCGAAGACAACCTGTCCGATTTTACCCTTATCGTCGAGCGTTTGTCTGAAATGCTGAACAGGCCCCGCCAATGCCGTGTATGCGCTCGGCCTTAGAGTTGTAAACCCCTTGCTCACAACCACTTCATACTCTACCGCGCCTTCCCATTGATGTTCCTGCATCTGTGCATGAATCAACCGTGCAAGCTCGCTGTGATGATACAAGAGGACGTTCCTGACTTTGTCTTCATCCCTTAAATATCCGATCAGATGATGTACCAGTTGTCCGGCTAACTCATAAAGAAGATCAGCATGATTGTCGTATGAAATGTCATCGAAATCTATAAGTGCACGGACGAGATAATCCTCTAGCCTTTTTTCTTGTTTGATATCTCCTGCCGCAGTCAGAAATTCCTGCTGACTGGTCCGGAGGTGTTGAATCAGAAGGTCCCTTGTAACCGGCTGGAAGTGGACGGATTTCGTATCCAGTGCAAAAGGAGTATAACCCATCGTCACCTCACCCTTCGGCACTACAAGAATGCGCGGTATGTCGATCATTTGTCTGCAAACGAGTTCTGTTGTCTTCGCCACAACGGCCGCCACATCAGGCTTTTCAGAAACACCCTCCAGTCCCAACTGTACGGGCGCAAGCTCTTCTTCAACCCTTTTGACGATAAATGCTGCCACGTCTTCTTTAGAGAGATGTGCCGAGCTCGGGAGGTGTTCGAACTCCTTAATAACCTTGTATGTGGCCTGAGCAACCCTCTGCTCTGCCTCGTTCTTGAAAACAGGTTCGCCCCTGCCTGTTCCCTCAATGCTTTGGCTGACTGGGCCCGACAGGCCGATACTCTGTTCGATTGTTGGCGAAACCGTAATTGAGGCTTTTTTCTGGAAGTCAGTCTTGGGATCGAGTATAATCTGTTCCATCTTGACTATGGAGTCGGGTCTGTTTGCTTCGTCAATAATCTCCTGGAATCGGTCATGCGCTATAATATTCAGCCGGTCAACTGTCGTCACGCCAGTCCGTTTGCCGAAGGGCAATCTGAGTCCGCGGCCGATGGATTGTTCGATCAGAACGCGGGCATTAGCAGCACGCAGAGGTACAATTGTATAAAGGTTGGTTACATCCCAGCCCTCTTTCAGCATGTTCACATGAATAACGATCTCAGTCGGTTCCTCCGTTGATTCGACGGCAAGCAGCCTTTGTATCATCTCCTCTTCTTCCGCCCCAGTCTTGCTCGAATCTACCTGGATGACTTTTTCACGATAACGTCCTTCAAAGAACCGGTCCGACTGGATCAACTGCAGCAATTGACCGGCATGGGTAGTGTCACGGGCGATTACCAGAAGAAAAGGCTTTACGATCTTCTGACCGTATTGCCTGGCATAGGTTTCAAGCTCTACCTTAACGTTTTCGTGAAGGCGCAGACCATCCTCAAGCTTGATCGTTTCGAGCTCCTCGGCGCTGAAATGAGAGGGATTGAAGTCCTTTTGGGTAACCACAGCCGGCTCCTTCACGAAACCATCGGACATCGCTTGTGCTAACGAATAGCTGTAGATCACATTTTTAAAAGCTACGGCCCCTTTACCAGTTTCGATGTAAGGGGTTGCAGTCAATTCCAGTCCGATGATCGGCTTCAGTTCGTTGATTGCCCTGACCCCTGCCGACGCCCGGTAACGGTGCGATTCATCCATCAGGAGCACAAGGTCACTCAGACCCGCCAGGTAATCGAAATAGCTTTCACCGATGTACTCGGAAAGCCGCTTGATCCTCGGTGCCTTTCCACCGCGAACCTCTGAGTTGATCTTTGAGATATTGAAGATATTTACCTTCACCTGCGATACCCAGTCAAATAGCACGCGCGACTTAGTTTCATAATTATCGCCAGTAATTATCTCAGGTGGCGTAGTGGCAAACTCCGAAATTCCCTTAAATACATACTTCGGCGTATTAGGCGTAAAGTCGGTGATAAGCTTGTTGTAAATGGTCAGGTTCGGAGCCATTACGAAAAAGTTATTGATACCGTGACCAAGGTGGAGATAGCTGATGAACGCGCCCATGAGCCGGGTCTTACCAACACCTGTCGCCAGGGCAAAGCATAACGACGGAAAATCCCTCTCAAAATCCTCGACTGTGGAGAATTCGCTTTTGATAGCGGCGAGCGCGGTTGCAATATCGCTATTATTATGACGAGGGACGATCTCAACAATTCGATCTAATATCTCCAATGACCGCCTCTGTGGCGGGCGAAGACTTAGACGTCCTGATATAGCGTTTACTTGACGGTTCATTGTCCCTCTCCACTGAAGAGAGACTTCTGACTCGGTTCGGGTGGCGCTTGGGGCAGGTTCTCAACCCGAAGGCTATAGTCATCGTGTCCCCATTCGCAGCGATGCAGGACCGCACGAGGAATCTTCCTTACGGTCAAATTGGAGAAAGCGTCAGGCTTGCCGCGAAAAGCGGTGCATAATACAAGAAGCGACCGGTTCTCGCCCACTTCATCGCTCAATTGCTGAAGTTGGGCATGGCTCAGGTTATGAGTAGTAATGTATAGGAAATCCTGCTCGGTCGAATAGCCATGTTGCCAATAGATCGTATCAGACGGCGCATAAGTAAAGCCTTCGAGTTTGCATAGCGCCTCTGCAAGCATGCTAGGATTGTATTTTTTATTGATGATCCAGTTGCCCCAGCCGTCCTTTTCGAGCAGCGACGGCGCAAGCCGGTAATAGCGGAATCCACCTCCGCCCTTCCAATTCATCACTTTGCTGATGCCATCTTGGTCAATCCCGTCAACGACTTTTCTCAAACGAGGCAGGATGTGAGTATGACAGTGCTCGCCTAATTCGACCATGATCCATCGCCGGCCCATTTTGTGGACAGCTGCTCCTGTTGTACCGGAACCTGCAAATGAATCCAGAACAATATCGCCAGGCTCGGTTGATAATTCCAAAATCCGTTTTATTAGTGCCTCCGGTTTTTTCCCATTCGGAAAACTGACACCACCTTCTTTATGTAAATTGTTGGACAGTATATCGTCCCACACGTTGGTAGCGGCCGCCGCAGTAGTCAATCTGCCATCAATTAGTTTAGTCTTTGCTTTATAAAATACCAGCTGCTCTCCGTTCAGAAAATAATAGTCTTCTTTATCTGATCGTTCAGACCTATATACCTTGCCAGGGTTCTCAGTGGACAATTGCAATGCAGTCCTTGCACTTTCATTAACATCCCTGGGAGCAACGCGTGCTGTTCTTACTACGCGTTCAGCATTCGTCAGAACAAACTCCTCCAATTTGGCCTCTATCTTGTCAGCGAACTTCGAGCGAAGTTCGTTCCAGCCCGCCCGATACCTTGCGGAGAATGCCTCTTTAAGATTAACTAGTCTCCATTCCGCGTACCCCTTGGAAAAGTTTTCAATAACCTTAGAATATCTATCGTCGCGAGATGTTGACACAAAAGTTTTGAAAGACTTCCACTTGCTTCTGTCCTTCGCATAGTAAACAATAAAATTCGTAGTGGTAACAAGACCAGGATTAATGGCTTTGGGTCCTGATGCCGAACTCTGCTTGAACGCGATGACAGATATTCTATTGCTTCTCCCGAATATTTCATCAGCGACCGCAATCAGGTAACCAAGCTCATTATCATCTATATGAGCAAAAAATGACCCGCTAGGATGCAATAGTGTGTATAACAATTCAATTCGATCCCGCATGAGGCTAAGCCATAGTGAGTGTTCAACACTGTCATCATAGTGTTCAAATGCCTGCCCTGTATTGAATGGCGGGTCGATATATATGCACTGTATCCGGCCAGCAAACTCCTGCTCAAGTGCCTTTAGTGCCAGCAGGTTGTCGCCGAAAATCAGGCGGTTATCGAAGATATCGTCGTCACTCACCCGATGAGGAGCGTGATAGGATTTATCCCGGTCTTCAAGCAGTATTCGCGGCTCAAGTTTCGACCGGATCTCTTTGCCGATCCAGGCGAGTTCGAGTTTTTGTTTTTTGTTTGTCATCGATAATTCACAGGATGCCGCGATGCGCTTTTACCCTGACTACTGCTTGCTCGCGGTAGAGTGCGCCGTCGTAGGTTTCTTAGCGGCTCATGCCCTTGGGCAATTCTCATCCGATTAATGGATTCTGCGGTTGCCTCATAGTGCACATATTCAGCCTGTGGTGCTTCATTCCACATGTCTTGCAACGCATGCCATGTAGCGGTTTCACTTTGGGGTCTGAGATGCCAGTAGCTTATTTCGTGTCGCACACCAATCTTGTTTATCATCTCCTTTTCTGAACATTCAATATAACGCATCGGATGCACCATTTTACCTTGCAATTCGGGGTTATGACTAATGTCTTCGAACAGAGGTAGCAATGAAGGGTGGAGCAAGATTCTGAGACCCTTAATCCCGCATGTTTCGGCCGCATGAGCGCGCACTGTAGCCGTTCCGAGGAATTGCGCTGCGTGATCTCCGCCATCTGCCATGATATCAGATTTGAATCTGAGTGCAGCAAATGATCCATAAGCGATTCCCATTCGCACTGGTATCTTCTGCGGAATTAGCGCTTGGACTAGATTAATCGCTATATTAACGGCTTCATAGGCATACGTTGTTGCGACAAATGCTGAATCAGAAAACGCAATAGCAGTCAATGGATGACACATCTTTGCAAGGTTAAGCGCTGCCGCCAACGATGAGTGAAACCCTGAGAATATTTTGACTAATCGGTTGCTAGATAATGCAAGGATCTTCTCGATATTAACAGAGTAAAGTCTGTCTTGAACATTCAAGAGCTCAATATCAAGCGGATATGACTCTGTTAGGTTAGAGAATCCCAGAATATCTACAAATAAAATGATCTTGTTGTTATTTGTCGTCATGTGTTTAAGCTGGCCTCTTAAGCGGATGTAATCTCCGCGTGCCTCCCGATGTTGCCCAATACTCGCCAGAGTCGGAATTCCGAGGCCAGCAGCCATCTGAGTCGGTTAATATTCCCATCAATATAGATACTTGATTACCAAAGGCTAACGCCTCGTTGTCTAATAGCTCAAAAGACAATTCTTTAAAGTGGGCGCCATAAACATTGCGTGCCTCTGCAATTCGGGTCAATTCATCCAGGATTGGGGTTAGGCTGACTGTATCATAGATTGGCTCTCCCATTCCATTTTCCCCTATGAGAACTTCTACCCGCAATGACTGTCGGAGCTTCTTCGAAATTGACGGAAGGAGATCTCCGATTGTGTAACGATCTTCAAGTTTTCGGGGTGTCGAGCACTCATAAAGCAGAGTTAGGAAATTGAGAGCAGCCTCCAAGATATATCCCGCCTTTGAGCAGATAAGCTGAGGATCAGGCGGTTCCTCAGCGAGTAAATCCTTTAGTCTTTGGACATCCGGAACGGTACGTATAATGCTGATTCCAGCCTGATTTGACCACTTTGCAAGCTCGACAAATTGACACTGTCCGCTCTTGAGCCACCCCCATCTGAGTTTATATTTCCAGGGTCTATAGTGCGTTGTAATAATGCAATGCCTGAAAATAATTGCCTCTGCGTATAGCATTTCAATCAGTCGATCAACATGAGGCTCATCGACACTCGCAAGCACATCATCAAGCACCAGTATGGTTTCCTCAGGCTTATCTAAAGCAGCAAGAGCAAGAAAAACACAAAGTCCTAGAGTATCTAAATGGGAGTCGCTAAAATAAGCCTGCGGCGGCGCACCAGTCTGCCCGCAGAAACTTGCACCGATTTCCAACGAGGCTCGCTTGTCGGGATCAAGTGCCAAGCTGATTTTGTCGAGTCCCTCGCCTGGATGAACCATCTCATATAGGCGTCCAACTTCGGTGGCAATCTTTCCAAGTGTTACATCAGTAAAATGGCGGCGTTCCTGTTCGGATATTTCCAAAGCTCTTTTTAGTCGCGGCAACATAATATTGACTGCTTTCAGTGCAGAGGTATTATCAGCGCATGTCTTAGTTGCTTTCTTGAGAGTGACTAGAAATTGCTTCTTATCCTGCCGTAAATTTTCCGCCTTTTTCCACTCGTTGGGCAAGTTGGCATGCTTGGTCAGCCATGGCGATAACTCGGTAATATCAGGAACTGTTATGCTTGGCAACACCACGTCTTTAGGCCATGCATGGCGAGCGCGACATTCTTCAAACTCTGCAGCGTGCTTGCGTGCGCTGTCTCGCAACAGTTCAAGTTGTTGGGTCGACTTTTGAACGGCCTGTTCACAGGCTATTTTGCTTGCTTTTGCTATCCGAAGCTCTGCGAACGCATTAATTCTCTCACTGACCCGATCTGCTAAGCCCTGTGTCTTTTCAGCACTTTCACAGAGAGGGCACGCCGAAGGGGATGGATTCATTTCTAAATAAGTCTTTGCCGATTCGAGAATGTTCACCATTTCCGCTGCATCCGCGGCAACCCGGTTGAGGCAGCTGTCAAGTTCTGACTGAGCCGTAACCAGTGAATCAGCTGCAACTTTTAATAATTCTTCAGCACTCTTGATTTGTTCTGGATAGTCAAGAAGGCGTGAGTACGAAATATACAAGCTGTTTATTGAAGAGATTTCACTGTCAAATGCATCATCATCCCTCATAGCTTCACTTTCTGCCCACACCACTGAATCTTTTCCCGGTTTGCCAGCGCTCTCCCAGAACTGCACGATCATCTCTCGGTTCTCATGAACACGTGCCATGGCCACTTCGTGCCATTTTTCCGTTTCGCGAATCAATTCTCTGAGCGATGCTTCACTTGCCTCAATACCTGATACATCTACAAAGCGGCTGATGGCAGCATAACGATCAGCCGGCTTCGCCTCTACTAGAGCTAGAATCTGTCCGCGACGAAGTAGCTCAACTCGAGGGCGATGTTCCAGCGGAGATACAGTGACATCGGGCTTGCCAATCGTTGCGCGGCACGATGCCGCCACAGTCTCAAGCGTAACAGCAACATCAGCAGGTTTCTTGCCCACCGAAGGCCAGTATCGACCGGTTTTGCCTAACCCTCGGTTCTCAAGAGAGCCTACCTTTCCATTTCCTATAAAGTCGAACGCATCGCAAATGGTAGTCTTCCCCGTGCCATTTTCGCCATAAATAACCATGAGTTTCTTGCCTTTTTCAAAAGGAAGCTTGAAAGGCATCACTGATCCCCGAAGGTGCTGTATGGTCAGATTCTTGGGCGCTTTGTTCATGTTTTTGCCCCCCCAGGAGAACCTTTTTCTATGGCTAATTTCCAGTCATCGGCTCTCAATTTGCCAGCCGCCATTCTTGAAGACATCTTTTTGGCATCGTCTGCGGTAATTAAGACTTCTGCAACTAACTTTTCAAGAATCTTCTTGGACAGTTCTTCTGATGGTGATATCATACAATCCTCCAATGAATAGAGAATAAATTATTATATGACTCGTGGTGCTGCATCTTACCTTCAATATCTCCGATAAGCGCTTCCCGTTTCTTGTCTATCTCATCCTGAGCATCGAAAAGCGCCCGGCGTTTATTGTTTCGCTGGCTCTCCAAGGATCGCATATGTTTCTGTAACTCAAGCTTCTGCTCTAGGGTCCCAGATGCCATAGAGGCCCGACGAGCTTCCCTTATCTGGCGGTCCAGTTCTTTGATCTCGCGCTCCAACCCTACCTTTAGGTCGTCGGACCAGTTATCTATCTTGTTGGCCTCGGCTTCGAAGAAGGAGGCATTGCGCTCCGTGACCATCTTGAGAGTCGACTGCTGCTTCTTTTCCATAAGCGTCTGCAACGATTCGGCGTTCTCCATCTTTATATGGGCTTCGCTCACTTTTGACGATATACTGAGAAGCCTCCGCGCCTGTTCATCATCGAGTACGACTCCGTCATCTGCATGAGCTGCAATGAGTAAGTAATCCTCTACCTGGTCGAGAGATTCGATGCTGAAGATCGCTGCTTGAAGCAATCCCTTACGCCCTTTAAATCCATCAATTACGCTAATTCTTGTGGGATGATTGGTATAGTCGAAGATAAGCTCGGCAGGCTGCAGTTCACGGCTTTTGGCAGCTTCGAGCACTTTTTCAGCAAGAGGATGATTCAAACGATAGTAATGCGCTTCACCGGAACGGCGGGGCAGTTCATATCGGCCGAATGGGATACCAAGGCCATCAGCGTAAGGATTGCTAAGGAGCTGAAATGAAGACTCGTCTAGGAAATCCGCATGGCTGCCAAGCTCAAAACGTGTCAGATCCATAAGCATCTGTTCATAACGGTTCAGATAGGCCTCGCTATCGCGTAAGTTTACGCGGAGTTTTTCATGGACCTCTTCGTCGAAGTTTTCTAGAAGTTGCTGACGTGTCTTTGTCAGAGCTTCGTCAATATGGAAACTCAATTCTAGTTGAAGCTGGTCGAAGGAGTCATTAATTTCTTGGGATGAACGGCAGCGCTGGTATATATCGCTGATGCGTTTTTCGAAGTCAACGCCGGATTCGATAGAGCCGAGCACTTCGTCGCTGGCCCCAAATACTCCTTCGAAGAGCCTGAACTTCTCGGAGAGGAGCTGAAACACCCGCTGATCGGCCTCGTTCTTCTTGTTTAGGAAGTTCACGACAACGACATCATGCCGTTGCCCATAGCGATGACATCTACCTATACGCTGCTCGATTCGCTGGGGATTCCATGGCAAGTCGTAATTGACGACAAGTGAACAGAACTGTAAGTTTATCCCCTCAGCCCCGGCTTCAGTGGCGATCATGATGCGTCCTTGCTCCCTGAAATAATCAACGATGGCCGATCTCATATCGGCAGTGCGAGAGCCGGTAACTCGATCAGTGCCTGCATGATGCTCAACCCATTCAGAATAAATCTTTCGGGAGCGCTCATCGTTGTTTGAGCCGTTAAAAAGAACTATCCCTTCGCTGTGAGGACTGTCGGCCAGTAGTCGGAGGAGGTAGTCCTGAGTGCGGCGCGATTCGGTGAAGACTATCGCTTTGCGCTCAGCGCCCAGATCATGAGCCTTGGCAAACGCTATGTCAAGGGCGACAAGAAGCGCTCTACCTTTCGCATTTTGGGTAATCGATACTGCAAGCCCCCGAAAGGCTTCTAGATCAGCTATTTCACTCTCAATGGCTTGCCGATCTTCAGCGGTCAACTCATTGGAAGCCTGTTCGCCATCCCACTCATCAGCCACCTCATCCAGCGCTTCGTAGTCCTGTTCGAGCTCCTCTTCCAGTGCAGCTTTTTCCGGTTTTCTTGCAAGTTTCTGTCGCAGTCGCCCTGTGATCGTATCGAGTGCCCCGGCAATTGCGAACGTGGACGAGGCAAGGAGTTTGCGTAGAACCAATGTCATCAGAGACCGCTGACTCGCCGGCAGTGCCTGGAGATTATCACGGCGGAGATAATCCGAAACAAGATTATATAGCCGGTCCTCACTCTCTTCATGAGTGAAATGCTGTACTATTGGCAGACGCTGCGTATAATTGATGTACTGGACGACCTGCCGGCGAAGGGTACGGTGACACAGTGGCCGCAACCGCGCTTTGAGCGTATCAAAGGTGCTTTGGTCTCCTATGCGAGCAAATTGTTCTCGATAGCTAGCGAGATCGCCGAATATCCTGTCGTCGATGAAGCTGATAAGCCCGTAAAGCTCCAGAAGAGAATTCTGCAAAGGAGTTGCAGTCAGGAGCAACTTCGGGACATCCGGCATTGCATCACGGAGCGTGCGTGCTATTACATTAGAAGGCTTGTAGACATTACGCAGCCTGTGAGCCTCATCGATTACCACAAGATTCCATGGGATCCTTTTTAGATCTTCAGCCTTACGGCATGCGAATTGGTAAGAGCAAATTACAATATCTATTGACTTGAAAGGGTTGTCATTTCCTTTGCGACGTGCTTCATTATAGCTCTTAGTCTCCAATATCCGGCAAGGCAGAAAAAACTTGTCCTGCAGCTCCTGATACCACTGTTTCCGCAGATTTGACGGAGTGATGACGAGGATACGGCGTTTACGTTCGGCCCACCGCTGGGACAAGACAAGCCCAGCTTCGATGGTCTTGCCGAGACCTACCTCATCGGCAAGTAAAGCCCCCTTTGAAAGCGGTGACCTGAATGCAAATAGAGCAGCTTCAACTTGATGTGGATTCAAATCGACCTGAGCATCAACAAGAGCACCGGCGAGCTTTTCAAGACTGTCCGGCGGGCAGCGTTTCGTCAGTTCATATGCGTAATATTTGGCTTGATACTCAGACAGAAGCATGAAAAGTCTTGTTTCTCCGAGGAAATCTATTTGACAACACCCTAATCATATCACTTTGCACAATAGTTGTGAATAGACTTATTTTCTAACAATGCGCTTTTGCGTCGATATTTGGAAATTCAGGGCTGGTTCGGACAACCGTTCCGATTTAGTTCGGACGCTGAACAGAGTGATTACAGATAAAGGTGGCATTGCGCCTCAAAAAATGCGCCATTATGGGTCTCAAGTTCACTACTAGTTATGCATCCGTAAATATCGCGAACCACACTTAATTGCTCACAGAAATGTGGAGCTACACATTTACTTGGTTTTTCATGCCAATTCGGCTTCTAATTTAATTTGAGAAATTCCGGTATCCGTAAAGTCTAAATACCCTTGATCGGGATGGAAGTAGAGAAGCTCGTTTTTTGGTAGAAATTCGGCCCGATTCTTTACATAATCTCCCCGGTTATCATATACGTATATAATTTTAAGGGTTCTCGAATTAGGATCCCAGTCTAACTTCACCTCCTTGCACCTAGAATAATAACTTGCTCTAGCCGAATACTCATCTACATTCTGGAAGGTTGCGTCAGGTCTTCCGAAGTCTTCAATCACGTCAGTCAAGGTAAGCATAAATGAAAGAGGGTCACAGTTGAAAGATATCCGCAGGTGAGGACGGTTAATGATTAATTTTCCATCTTCTACCTTTCCGTATAGTCCGGAAAGATCATGCATCATCACAGCCATAGCAGCCCATTCCAGACAGAATCTGCGGGCTGATCTGTCCTCCATATCTGGATATACTCGAATTAAATCGTTCAGATGTAAGAGCGCTACAGCACCAGGCACCCCATGCGTTTTCGCAAGTCCTTCTCGAATTGTTGCAAGCAGTTCTTCCGTCCAATATACAGGGGCACGCTTATCCGGCTTATCGTACCCATATAGTGGATAAAAAGCGAGCCTTTTCCCATACTTCTCTAATAGCCAGTCAGAATTCTGGATCGCAGGATTTTCGGTGAGAGAATGATTGTTGAGCTTCTCATGGATGCTGTTCACTAATCGCCAAGGGTAGCCAATGTCGTGGAAAAGAGCAGCTAGAAAAAAGGTATCCATAAAGATTGATTCCCAAAGTATTGTACGCAATGGAGTAATGTCAGAATAAACGTCTGAAGCGCCCATGTCTTGCAAGTAGTCTCTAATATATTCACACCGGCTAGAAGTTAAAACAACTTTTACGCAGTCAGACAACAAAGAGTTGCCATTTGGCTCAAACGAATGCCTATGAGGGGATGAAAGCTCATAGCCGCAAAGAAGACTCATTCCAACATAGACTGCCATAGGCTGATGAATAACGTGATCCCTATGAAAGCCTTTATGCCAATCAACTGAAGCAAGCCATTCATCATTAAGAAACTCATCTATAAAGAATTTATATGTAGGAAAAAAGCTGCGTGCATTTCGTAGTGTAAACCCCATCGCACCACGTATGCGAGATAGCATTTGTGCTCCGAGTCTTTGGCTTAAGTGAGTCATATCGAGAGGGCTTGACTTTTCTCTGATAGCATCATATCTTTTGCGATCAACATGGACAAAAGGCGTAAACACCCCTCTAGGTTCGCACACAAGCCTCGTTACGGCATTACTATAGTTTTGAGAATTAAAAATCATATTTTCCAATAACTCTTCATAACATTGAGAACATCATCGAAGTCTTTCAGCTCATCTTTCTTGAGGTATTCTTCGAGATCATCAACTTGAGTGATATTTAAAACATCTTTTGGCATACCGAGATCTATCAGTGATTCCAACCCCACTTTGTGTGACTTCCTTTTTTCAACGATAACAGCCTGAGCAACCTTTTTCACCGCATCGCTATGAAACAAGCGCTTTCCTTTAAAAACTATAGTCTTGAAGCAATCAATTAAAAAGTCGAAATCTTCCTTTGCATCAATAACGCGAGCTCTAGTCAAACAAAATTCCTGGAAGACTTCGAGAAAGCTCTCAGGAGACCGCACAAATTTCTTATACTTAAATGTGCCGAGATTTTGCAACGAATGACTAGAATCGTCAATTTGCTTTATCCAAAAATCTCTTTTTCCTACTCTTTCATCTAATTTGTCATTGTTGAGGGTTAGAAAGGTAATAAGATGTGACGTAAATCCTATTATTATCTTTCTTGCTTCTTCTTTATTTCGAATATTGGCGGCCGCCAAATCAAGTGCTACATCTAAAGCTATCTCCATGGACACCCATATTGGCGGTGGACTAACATTATTCAACTTTCTTTGGATTTCTCGCTCTACGTCCTTTGCTATGGCAAGGGTGGCGGATGAAGCGAAGTTTCTGATTCTTAATGCATCTTTTGCGATCGATAAACTAATCTCCTTACCACTCTGTTCTTTATCATCCTGCGCCGCTGTCATGAAATTGTGAGCATATTCTTCGGCCGAACCAATTGCCTCACTTCTTTTTCTTGTGTAATCCCTTGAAAATAGTGACTTTATATTTATTCCAGAGCGGACTACCTGAAAAAATAAAGAATACTCAGGCTCCCAGAATTTATATATTGTATGGACGCCTTCTCTATCAGCTGGCCTGATAACTTGAATAGAGTTTCTGATTCTAAAATCAAAGCCTAATATATCAACTATTTTTTGACCCCAATCCTTACCGGCGAATAGATACTGAGGGCGAAATGTGTCTTTATATTTTTCGAGACTTTGCATTGCCTTAATTTTCTTTTTGGAGCTTAGTTTTGTGATTTGTTTTTTACCAGTGCGCACTTCTGAATCATCCATCCTGTCAGCAACGAACTGATAGCTGATACCTTCGTTGAAAGGAACAATATATCGTGGCAAATTTCGCACTATTCCCGCAAACCTATTTAAATGAGCTTGCCCCTTCGGATCAAACAAGGTCGATATATTACCAATAGTTATCTCTTTCCCCGCTTTAAATCCGAAGGGTTGCAACAGATCTCCAATTGCCAACGAATATGTCTTATTTGAAATAAGGCGAGGCGTTTTGTTTATGATAATGGCGATATATTTAGCCGCATCGTTCATATATATTGCTCCATGATCTTCATTCATGTCGAGAAAAAAACACAGACCGCAGTTCGTGCAGTTAGGATGACTTTTCTTTTGAGGCGCTGGATATGCGCAATTTTTATAACTCTTATTCTTCCAAGGCGCTGATTCTGCAAGACGATTTAGAAACCTCTCGTTGGAGATGTATATTTTTTCCGCCGGCTCATAAGTCATTTGAGATGAAAGTTCTTTAAATGCACGGGATGTTTGCCATTTTTCACAGTAAACTTCATGAACGTCCCGAATTGATTGGAAACAAGAATATATATCCTGTCCATCCGTTGAGCTAACAAAAAGTATTTTCCCACATTCTGGACCAATAGTAGTAAGCCACTCCTCAATTACTGGTTCAAAGCCTGAATAACCCGGCGCATTGTCAATTACAACAGCAAGTTTATTTCTTTTCGGACTTCTTGCCCTTCTTGAGAGTCCATCCATAGCCTTACTCAATAATTCCTGAATCATTGTCATAAACCATGTAGAGTGGTTTTCGTCAAAAAGAGCGTCAGGACTGTATACGGGTGTTTTATGGTTGTTATTTACTTTCTTTGATTTAAGGTCGCGCCTTTCCTTATGGGTAACTCGCCTTAGGAAAGAACTTAGAATATTAATCTTGCCACTCTTGAAATTAAATTGACTTCCTTTCGCAATATCCCATGTCACGCTAGGGATATCCTTGCCAGTCATATAGCTTTCGAAAGTATTTACAAGATTTAACTTTTCCTTTTCATCGTATGGGTCATTAACTGCGTAGAGATTATTTTTCCATAATCCTTTTCGCTCTAATGCAGGAACGATCTTCGCAGATTCTGTACCACTAATATCGAGATCAAGAAAAACAACTTCGTATTGTTCAGATTTTAATAGAAGCCGCGCCAGGTTTAAGGCAATCGTTGTCTTCCCGACGCCACCCTTTCTAGACTCAACACTAATGGCATACAATTTCTTTTCATTTCTCATGGCACCCTCAATAATCAAATTCGACCATCTCTGTCATTATGCTACCTAACAGAAACGTCTTCTTCACTAGACGCTTATAATCAATTATGAACCGCCAATTTACGCAGCTTCTACTTCTCCTTGCTGAGCATTTAATATTTCCAATGAGTCTTCAACAAGAATTCGCTCGTCAACAAGAATCGTCTTTTCTACAGTCAGATTAGAAGTCTATGGCTGCAATAATGACAGCATTCCATCATAGTGAGATCGATCGGTTGTTTTGATTAAACGCAAAATATCCTGTAAAATCGAAGGAGTTTCAGAGAGAACGGAAATATCGTGGTCCGGATCACCAATCTGGTCAAAATGCGAATATGTATTGAGAAATCGCAAGATTCGTGCTTTTTTAGCCTCATCAAATTGTACTAGTTCAAGCTTATGATATAAACTGTCAGGCAGATGACCTGGCATTCTGAACGCTAAAAAAGCTTCAAGCAACTTCCGAGCAATATTTGGCAGACCGTAGTAAGAATGCAAGGAGGCGGCTGCTGATTGGTTCGCCTCTTCGTATACACATTTGAATAAATAGTGATATTCTGATTCAAAATCATGAAGGAGCTTATCGAGAGACTCTATGACAGCACCACATTCCCCATTAATTATCTTATACCTGAGCATGTAAAATTCGGCAGGGCGAGTAATTTTGTCCTTTTTGGGACGTTTTTGGAACCAATTTTTAACTAGCCGAAAAAAAGTGAAGTTATGGGTTAAGACAAACAGCTGGTTCGCATTGCGTGTGCGAGCCTTCAAAAATCCGAAAGCACTATAGAGAGAATTTGCATCAAGGCTCGATACTGGATCGTCAATCACGACAACTCCAGAATTAGCATCAAAGCTGGTGTCCTCCAAGGATTTCAGGAAATACATGAAAGCGATTGCTGTCCGTTCCCCTTCGCTCAGGTTCATGGCTGGCTGCCCATTGCGAGTAATCGTATAGCCACTCTCATGTGACTCGAAGCGCAACTCATTTCTTCCTAAATAAGACGCCATCTCATGAGTCAGTTCTTCCGCTGCTCTCTGATGTTGTCTGATTACCAATTCCAAAGTTTTAATGTTCGTCCGGATAATACTATCTAAAGCATCTGCCTTAAGTAATTTGGCCTCAGCATCGCTGATAGCCTTTATTTTCTTTTGATAATCTTGAAGCGCCTCGGCAACAGCATCCTCTTCGAGTGCCTTTCTCGCATCATTAACTTTTTGAGCGAAATTATCGCTATGATTATTATGATTTTTGATAATGGCGACAATCTTGTCATACGCGCCCTGTCCGAACATTGTAATAATCGTGACTGCAGCACCAGCAATCATTTGCAAAACAGCAGCGAGCGTGCTTTGCTTACCATCGATCTCATAAGAAGCTGTCATAAACGGCAATAATTCAAATTGCCTGAACGGTTCTTCTTTCTTGGCCAAAAGGGCAGTGTGCAGGGCATTCAAATACATTTTAGCGATACTCGATTGTTGAGATAGGGCATTAATAGTTTTCTCATATTCCTCGACAAGATGAGAATACAGAAGTTCTTTGTCCGGTAACTGCAACGATAAAATGCTTGACTTAGAGGTTTCTACCGCGTCGATCAGTTCTGTGATCTCAGCCTGAAATTGATTGAAGTGATCATTAAAGTGAGCCCTTAACTGTTCTAATCGCTCGGTGGGTATTGGTTGGTTGCAGAACTTGCACTTGCTGCTTGTATGTTGTTCAGCATGGAGCCCAAGGCCCTGGGCGACCCACGCCGCAACGGCGGGATTTGCGATCAGATCAGGCAATCCGCTCGAAAGAATTGACCGTTTAAGAATATCCTGCACCTGCTTAGTGATCGCTGCAAAGTCAGGATACTCTAAACTAAGCAAGTCAATTCTGGATTTTGGAATTCCCTCCTTCGTCGCTAGATTTCGAGTTCGCTGCTTATCGGACAGCCGTTGGTACGGTGATTTCATTGTAAGAAGGCGTTGTATTGTTTGCTTAAAGAACCTAGCATCAAAGTTGTTGTATGGTCCGCCACCTGAAACTGTAAGAAGATTCTTGATCTCTCGTCCTCGATCAGTACAGAATTTCTCGTAGTCAGCTTCGGTATTCGTCTTTCTAAGTTTCCAAGCGACTTTTATCTTCTCCGCACGATCAAGACGCTTCTTGAGCATAACAATTCTCTTTTCCTTCTCGACGCAGTCTTCGCCGAGAAAGTACACGGGCGGTAATTGCTGGTTTGGTACTTCAAAGACATTTCGATCTACTGAATTACGATTGAAAACTCGGACTGCGGGCAGCGTTGCAGTAGAAATGGCACTACCGACGATCAAACTATCATCGATCTGGAATTGAACCTCCCCTTCTGTCAATGCAATAGACTCTTTCTTCTGCAGGCAATACAATAGGGTTGACAGTGTAGTTTTGCCCGATCCGTTCCAACCATAGATAAGATTAAAGCTACCAAAGTTTGGCAAGCCAATAGGCCAATCGAAATCACGAAAATTCCGATAAGCCTTGATGCGCTTGATACGCGTGATCTTCATACAGTCACCCTCTCGGCTGCTACCTTTCCTTTACGGCTCTTTGCCCTACGTACAGCAGTTTGAGATGCAGAACGCAGCAAATAGCAAAGATCGTTAAAATACAAGCGACCAAGCTGCAGTATTTACTTTTCAAAATCCGTCTTATCACCATAAAAGGTATCTATGAAACTTGCCAATGTTGCCTTCTCATCATGCCCTAGGGTTAGAGTATCATTTGCAGCAACATGAATTGCCTTACCAATAATATAATTAATGACTTCCTTTGCTTTACTGTCTACATTATTTCTTGAAATATCCGGTATGAATTTTCTTGAGGTTATGTTTACTAGCATCGTGTTAACTTCAAAAATGGAGGCTGAAATAGGCATGTTGTATCGAAAGTCCTTTATTAGGACGCTTCTCATAAATAGTTCCTTCCTCTTCTTATCTAGAAGATAATAGAAAGGTGCCTCTCGATCTTTGTCATCGAACGGTAAATATAATTCGTTTTTGCGACCTTCAAATAATTTTATTTTCTTTATAAAAGTTTTCGTCTTACATGACCTAGAGTGTCCGATTGCTTCCAGATCTTCAAATGTAAGCCGCTCCAGAATATAATCGCCGCTCTCAATTTTGCTAGATGCAAGATAATATTGATGTTCTTTGGGAACAATTACGGAAATCCATCGGAGGTCACGATCCATTTTTTCGATTACTTCGTTGACATCGTCACCTGTGAACTTCATGCCGCTGAGAAAATCGTCTTCCATCTCTGGCGCAACCAACGGGATGTCTATATAAGTAATCTCTTTCCCGCTAATGTAATCATCTATTCTTAAATTTGAATAATCAGTCACCTCCGAAAGTCCATCTTCGTCATTGTATATATATAATTCACCGTCGAACTCAAGTTCTTCAAATTTCTTAATGAAATTGTTTTTGTTTTTTATGAGAGCATACCCTTCAATATCTTTCAAATATCGCTGAAGGTCAATTTTTATTAAGCCCTTCTCAAGCGGAGCGGATAACACAATAGGGTTACTAATTTTGTGAATTTCTTTATTCGATTTTTCAATTAATTCAAATTCCATCCCGTCCGTAAGAAAGTATTGGCTCAAGAAATCTATTACTTTCTGAGGTTTATCCTCAAAAACCTCCATAAAGTGGGTGTAATTTAGAATGACCTCTGCCCCTTCAAAAACTACATCTTCAGTCTCGGTCAATGACGTCCATTCGTTGCCCTTTTCAAGTTCGATTAGATATTTATGTTTAAGCCTATAGTGCCTTGTAATTACGGTCACTTCGTCGGAAAGCATAAAACACGAAAGAAAGCCTATCCCAAAGTTTCCAATTGGTCTATATTCAAAATCTTTTAGCAAAAAGTCCGTTGAAGTATAATAGGAAACTCCGATATTTAAGAAATGTTTCTTGATTATATCCATTGACATGCCAGTGCCATTGTCTTTAATGATGACATGATTTCTTCCTGCGTCTAAGATTACTCGGATTTTAGGGACATATTGATCTTGGCCAAACTCGTGTTTGAGTTGTTCAGTCTCCTGTCGTATCCTGCAAGAGTCTATAGAATTTTGTATCAGCTCGCGCAACCCTAACGATTTGCTTCCGTAAATCTTTTCCCCCATCAACAAAGCGCTGATAGCTTTAAATTCCAATGTCATCTTGTAGTCTGAAAATGTATATCCTTCTGTTTGGATATTTATTTCAGGGTTTGTGTCATATATCAAATTGTATTGCGGCTGCATGCCATTGACTAACGTGGTGGCATTAGTCAATTCATTTTTTACCCACCCGATATAGACAAGTATTTTGCGATGGATACTGGCATTTGTTGCCTTACCATGGAAAACAATTCTTTTCTGTTGCGTCTTTTCATTAAAAAATATTTTGTCATTATTCGATATCACGAAATGCTGCTTCCACTCATCGTCACTGGGGCCTTTGGGCGAAATCAGTTTGTAAAGATTATACGGCGTCCGATTACCGTCAATATCCAAGATGTCCGCTAACCGCAATATGCAGGAAATAAACTGTGAGTTGAAATAATAATCGCCTCTTACTTCGTTAATTCTCAAATTCGTTTTAATCCAATCATAATCCTGAGTATGGCTTTCACAGATATCTGCCAATTCTTTTACAAAGTCAAGGGTTGTTAATTTAGGAATAACTAACTTATCCTTAAGATTTTCCCGAACATACCTACCGGACAGAGACGAGTGAATTCTTCTGACGTACTCCTGTAATGCTAGTGCTTCATCTCCATTTGTTATTTTCTTCATTGCGGAATATTTCACATCGCAAAAGGAAAAGGTATCAGATTTGATCGCTACTATGTCCTCTTCACTCATAGCCATTCCTATGTCATGAAGGAGAGCCGAATAAGCGAGAAGCGTAATTTCCAACTCACTTAATTTTTTTAAATCGCCGACCAGCTTACTCATGTACTCCATTACTCTGAAAGAATGGCCTATATTATGAAGAGTATAGTTTGGGAAAACATGTTGAACCCTGTGATTCAAGATGTCTTTTATCTGATCATATACTTCTTGTATTTTAGGAAGAAAAAGGCTGTCTACTTCTTTCAGTTGTTTGATTAAACTCAAGTCATCTAAATTAGTTTCAGTATCAATATTCGTTAGCATTTTCGATGTTTTGGTATCCAATATTTAAGAAATTAAAGACACATACCATGTCCCCGAGCTCCTTGAGTTGCTGTTCTATTTACTCGCCATACCCCGCACCCAATTCTCTAACCTCAATATTACTCCTTGGCATTCTGTTATGCAATATAATTCCGAGTTGAATACATTAAAGATTTTAGAGGACTTTTGAATGGTTTGATAGAAGTCTTCAAATATTATTGGGGAGAACGCACTTGGGTCGATGATATAGAAGTACGAATAATAGAAGCAGCATGATTTTGACAACGATGAAATGAGCTCAGATGCGCTCGATGCGGATTTCCGTAGCTCCTTTCGTGCCTTTTAAAAAAGAGACATCTCCATTGATCGCTCCGAACATATTCACAGCGCTTGGGTACGGGATCGCTGCCTTTGCTTATGGGAGTGGGGCCGAAGAATATGGCGAGGGCATTGCCCGGGGGCCAGTAGCCGATATCTCCGACTTTTATCGCATCGGCCGCGGTGTTATCCAAGGGTTCAACAACTGGAATTTCGAAATAGAACTCATCTCCCCATTCATTGGGCACTGCACTAATGGGCAGCGCTCCTGCAATAGCCCTAGCACACGGGGTATCGAACAACTCGGCATCAAGAGTTGTATCCTTAATTATGATCCTTAATTATGATATTGATTTTTATCGGCATGATTCCTTGATAGCTTTAGCTTAGGCCAAATCATTACCAACGTTCAGCTCTATTATCCTGATCACCCGTGCATAATCATTTCCTTCACCGTCTTCAACTGGAGCGAAGAAAACTTTATCTCCAGCTCTCAGCTCAATCTTAGTTCTGAGCAACTCACGACCATCTATGGCGTAGATCTGCCCATCGGCGATGGATTTAATTTGTCCAGTGTTCAAATTACCATCGAAGGCGAGGATTATGCCCTCCTCCTTTACGAAAACATCATCCCACATTTCTTCTCTTTCTTCACGGGTCATGGAGACTAGTGGCCGCTCTTTTTGACTTTCTTCTTTAGCCATATGCCCTCCCGTATGACAGGTTTGGTATCACTGTCCTGCAACTGTCCTGTTGACTGTCCTGTTGAAACAACCAAGGCTGCCAGACACTTTGCCTGGCAGCCCCTAACTCATTGATATTACATTGTTTTTATTGGTGGCGGGGACAGGATTTGAACCTGTGACCTTCGGGTTATGAGCCCGACGAGCTACCGGACTGCTCCACCCCGCTGGTATTTACAATACCGGAACAGTCCGAACAATGTCAACGACAGAGCCTCAGAAACACGTCTATCAAGGATTTGTAACGTCTTTGGCAGCCCAATGTTATGATTGCAGGCAGTTAAGGAATAACCCAGTCACCTACTCTTATTAAATCTGGTTTTGCGCCGTCAGTCAGTTGGACAATGTAGCATCCTTTTGATGCATAACGTTGACCTTGGCCCAAAACTCAAACGCGGGTAAGCAGCCGCTGTCGTAGAGTCCATCATCATCTGAACCTCCCTACGCCTAAAGGCAAGCCGGTATATATAGGTGTTGATGACCGTTGAGTCTCCTTGGGACTACTATGCGTTGCGGTTCCATGACAGATTTTGCACTGTATATAGTATTCAACACCTTTGTTTACCGGCTTGGAGTATTCTTTTTCTGTTCTTCATCGTGAGTGTTTACGACTTTGCATGAGGAACCTTCAGAACTTACTACTTCCCGACGCACACTCTTTAATCTCTCTATCACATGTTCAAATGTCCATTTCCGTTCTTTGTTCTTGCCGTCCGATTGGAATAGAGGCTTTAGTCTCTGATTCATGTGCCACTGAATGTAGTAGGCAAGCATGCAAAGAAAACCATGACACCGGATGCGTTCATCAGTTTTGTGGTAGACGGGTCGCACTTCAAGCTGGACACTCTTGAGATTTCTGAAAGCCTGTTCCACCAGCATGAGTTTTTTGTAGGAAGCGACTATCTCCTACTTGTCCATAAGCTCAATCGGAACATCAGAGTTTACCTTCCTGTTGCATAAAATAATCGTAAATAGTTGGTACAAATCTACGCAAAACGGCCTCCTGATTGGTTAAAATTGAAGTGTCGAGCAACAAAATCAACCGAACCAGGAGGCCACTGAT
>Ga0181523_10000139_pt1 | contig 76122 bp, 64 predicted proteins | sample PEATcosm2014_Bin_43_FD_119752 | JGI IMG/M metagenome (GOLD analysis project Ga0181523, IMG submission 119752) | Peatland microbial communities from MTU Mesocosm Facility, Houghton, MI, USA - PEATcosm2014_Bin05_30_metaG | ecosystem: Environmental > Terrestrial > Soil > Wetlands > Peat | place... | reverse complement strand
GGTAGCCGGAGCCGGTGAAGCCGCTCATGCCGACCTGGTGACCGTTGTGGATCAAAGCGGCCGCATCTTCGGCGCTCATGATTCGGTTTGCCAAGCTTGAATTCAGTACACGGGACGTGGTCGAGACCACAGCAGTTGACATAGAAGTGCCTTTCAAACGTAAAAAGTCGCTGGACGCGAGTCTGTATTAACCATAGGCAGTGATAAAACATTCGTCAGTGAGGCAGGTCACAAAAACGGTGGCAACGGGGCAGGGGAGCGTTGACCGGATGTGAGCTTAACCAGTAGGTCATCTCATAAATCGGTTCGGGGTTGTTTCAGGGCACGACCTTTACAGGCCGCTGAAGAAGTCGCTCTTGGAGTGCTTTGTAACAGGGCACGACTTCAGTCGTGCCGACAAGACGTTTATTTTTGTCTTTCCGAGCGGCCTTCAGGCCGCGAGGGGTCTGCTGTTTCGACTTTCTCAGGCGCCTGTGAAGCCGTGCCCTGATACAAAGCATTTATGAGATGGCTGGGCTTCCAAGAAAAAAGAGACCCGGAGCGCTCCCACTCCAAGTCTCTCTATGTCGTGATGCAGCATCGCTTGGCTACAGTCACGGTCTCCGGGCCATCGGAGAGTCTGTTCGTGCCTTCCGACGTCGCTGTGGGCGACGTCTCTCGGTCTTCCTCGGCTACGATTGCGAAATTACTTGTTGCAAACCAAGTGCCAATGGGAAGCTACTGCAAAGTAATTTAGAAGCAGCTTAATTTCCATTCAGATACGAACGCTTGATTGGAACAGGAAGAACTAGCCGCGCTCGATTCCGGCTATTTTCCTATCCGATTGGATAGGTGCAACTATCCGTCTGGTTAGTCGCCTTTCAGGCGACTGGGTAGTGTTGCCGTTTAGATGAAACTACATCTTCACCGGAGGCTAAGATTCCACGCGCGACCTGCGAGGAAGTCAGCTACACTAGCTGCCTTGGGGGAGACGGACTTGGATTCGAGAGTGGTAGTGGTTTCGGGACCTTCGAAGGGAACCGTCGTCAGGCTTACCGGCGAACAACTCTCGGTCGGCCGGGATTCCGCCAACAATCTTTGCCTCCGCGATCGCGCAGTTTCGCGACAGCACTTCGCGATCAGCAAAACCGATGCTGCGTTCCAACTCATCGATCTGGAGAGTCATAATGGCACATTCGTAAATGGCATTCCGGTGCGGCGTAAATTCCTGACGCACGGTGACACGGTTCGCGTCGGACGTTGTGAGCTGGTATTCCTGATCACGGAGGACGATCAACAGACTCTCCAACCGGTGCAGTTCAGGGAGCAAGAGACCGTCGATCTCTTGACCACGTCGAACGTGCGCGCCTACTCCTCGCGACCGTGCGAGGGCACCGATGTCGGGCGGATGGCCCGCGATCTGAATGCTCTTTTCAAGATCGCCAACACCATTAATTCGGTTCGTGATCTTGAGGTGCTACAGCGGCTCCTGCTGCAATTGATTGGCGAAGTTGTACCCGCGGACTCTGGCGCCATTGTGATCCTGCGCCACGCCGATGAGGAGCCCAGTTCCAGTTGCGTCTGGCAGCGGCATCCCAACTCCGCTCCGCAGATAAGCATTCGGCGTGAGATTGTGCAGCGCGCCTTGTGGGAGCGCTCGCCCATTCTCAGCCGGCCGCTCCCCGATTCCGGCGAGACCGAAAGCATTCTTTGCGTACCCTTGGTGGGGGTGGAAAGGACCGTCGGAGTCCTATACATGGCCGCTGCTGGCTCAGCGGATAAGTTCGAAGACGGACATGTCCACTTTCTGAATTCAGTTGCCGGCATCGCCGCGGTCACTTTGGAAAACGTTTTGGCGACCGAGTCTCTGCGCAGCGAGAATCGCCGCTTGCAGGCGGAACTGGACCTGGAGGGGGTGATTATTGGCGAAAGCAAACCCATGCATCAGGTCGGGAACTTCATCGCACGGGTGGCGAAGAGCGATTCCACTGTCCTGATCCGCGGGGAGAGCGGCACCGGTAAGGAACTGGTGGCGCGGGCCATTCATCGCAATAGCTTGTGCGCCGAAAAACCGTTCGTCGCCATCAACTGCGCCGCCATTCCCGAAGCGCTGCTGGAGAGCGAGTTGTTCGGCCATGAGAAAGGTTCGTTCACCGGAGCGATTGCCACCAAGAAGGGAAAACTGGAGATTGCCGAAGGCGGAACAATCTTCCTGGATGAGATCGGCGAGCTGGCGCCCATACTCCAGGCAAAGATCCTGCGGGCCGTGCAGGAACACGAATTTGAGCGCGTGGGCGCTACGCGCACGCTGAAGCTATCTGCCCGGGTGATTGCGGCCACCAACAAGAACCTGGAAGACGCCATCAAGGCAGGCCAGTTTCGCCAGGACCTTTACTACCGCCTGAACGTGGTCTCCGTGGTGGTGCCGCCGCTGCGCGAACGCCCCGACGACATCCCTCTTCTGGCAATGTATTTCGCGGCAAAGTATTCGGAAAGGTGTAACCGTCCGTTGAAGGGTATCTCTTCCGCCGTGCGTTCGCTGTTGGTGAGCTATAGCTGGCCGGGTAATGTGCGCGAGCTGGAGAACGCCATTGAGCATGCCCTGGTTCTGGGGACTAGCGAGGAAATTGTTCCAGACGACTTGCCTGAGGCCCTGCTGGAAATGCAACCAGCCGAGAGCAGCAGCGTGAAGTACCACGACCAGATCAACCATCTAAAGAAGCGGATGATTGCCGATGCGGTGAAGCAGAGCAAGGGAAGCTACACCGAGGCCGCCAGATTGCTGGGTGTCCACCCTAACTATCTACATCGCCTCATTCGCAATCTGGACATCAAGTCGGACTTAAAAAAGGATGATGGGAACTGACGTCAGCCGGGCTTGGGCAGAACGGTGTCCAGGCAGATTCCTGTGCCACTCGGCCAATGTATTCGTTGGACTGCTGTTCACGGCGTGATACTGTTTCTGGGAATTGCGAGATATGAGCAAGCACCTGATTTCAAGCTACAGACGAAGCGCTCTTGCTGTTCTGGCGGGTCTTCTTTTCCTGCTTACAGGTTGTCATCGCGCTACGAAAAACTCTGGACCGCTGTATATCATGCTCATGTTTAATGGCGGCGCTTGCTCGCAGAACGGCTCTTCAGATGTTATTGAGATCGATCCGGACCGGGCCGTAATCTATCAGACTGCAGCCGAGCTCACCGATTTTGAAGTACGGTTTACGGCGTGCCCATTTAGTTCCTGCCCCGCTAGTAGTCCACACGGAAGATCTGTCAATGTCGGACCGCCGAATCCGGGTACAGTCGGTACGACATTCATGTATGCCGGCATCACGATGAACCATCAGTCATGCAACAATGTCGGCACAATGGGTCTGCGCGTAAAGCTTGCTCCCTAGCAGCATTGCCATAGCTTGCCCCTTTTAATCCTCTGCAAGGGTGGCTATCGCAGGATTTCGCAAAGCCATAATTTTCTGTTATTCGCTTGACAGCCGCCTCCATCGTGCTAGTGTTTCTAAAGATTGAAGAAAGTGAGGCGACCTATGGCGTCACGTTACAGTTGGCTCGCTCTCGCAGTTCTGGCCGCATCTCTGGTTGGTCTGACAAGTTGCCAGCGCGTAACCGCGGCCCAGCCTGCTACACAGTACGTTAGTCTTAGCTACAACGGTGGCTCTTGCCAGCAGAATGGTTCTTCCGGAGTAATTGATATCTCCCAGAGCCAGCCGGTGGTGTTTCAAGGGGCCACTAAACTGACCCAATTCCAGGTGCAGTTTACTAGCTGCCCGTTGAGCTCCTGTCCTGTAAATAGTCCAAATGGAGCGGCCATTAATGCGGGACAGCCGACCGGGACGGTGGGTACCACCTATACCTACAGCAGCATTACCATTAACAATCAGTCATGTAATAGTGGTGTCGGGTCAATGGGGCTGCGCGTCAAGCCATAGCCTCAACCCTGGGCGACGATAGCATGAAATTGCTGATCCTGCCGCAAGTTGGAGAAATCCGGACTGTCACGAATGATGGTGCGGGAATATCCAGCTTGCACGGCTTTGCTCAAGTACGATAGCGCCTGTTCACGCTGATTGAAGTCGTTGTGCACGACGGCGGCCCGAAAAAGAACCTCGCCGTTGGAGGGTGCCAGCGCCAGCGCCTTTTGCAAATAGCCAAATGCCGCCTGCTGATCGCCTAACATGGCTGTGTAGTTAGCCAGGTAGGCTAATGTCGGGGCGTCCTCAGGATTAATCTCTGCCTGAGAATTGGCGATCGATATCGCCTTCCGGTAGTTTACAACCGATTCGCCGCGGCGGCTTACACTCCAGTAGAGTGCATCGGCAAGGTTTCCCCAGACCATCCAGTCGTGATTGTCAAGCTTCAACGCCTGCTGCAGTGCCGATATAGATTCCCGATAGCGATTCATCAGCGTATAGGTGTAACCCAGATCGCCATAGGCATCGGAGCTCGGGCGCAAAGCTATCGAGCGATTGAACGCTGCTATCGCCTCCGGATAGCGGCCTTGCGCGACATAAGCTGATCCTAAATTGAAGAAGCTGAGATAATTGCCGGGTGCGAGCTCGGTCGATCTCAGAAATGCGTTGGCAGCGTCGGAGTAGCGGCTCTGGTCAAAGTAGAACGCGCCCATCCAATCGTACACGGCCCAATACTTTGGCCGCAGAGCGATTGCCTGCTTGTAGGCGGATTCGGCGCCGGCAAAATTACCCAGGCTCTTATAGGCATCCGCTAAACCGCGAAGTGCGTCTTCATTCCCTGGCTCCGTTTGGAAGGCACGCTGGAATTCTTGTACCGCCTTATCGTACTTCCCGGTTCCGTTATAGACGTTTCCCAGGCAGATATGGCCTTCAACCAAGTCTGGGTTTAGCGACAGCGCCTTCTCGCAACTACGCGAGGCTTTGTTGACCCAATCGGTTCCCCGGTAGAAGATACGGAAGCCTTCACCGTAAGCGCTGCCCAGCGCCGCATAGCCCAAAGCGTAATTCGGATCGATCTTCACTGCCTGAGTGAACTCGGTAACGGCATTGTCGATGTCATCCGGCTTGCTGAACTCCAACTGATAGCCGCGTCCCCGGATGTATGCCTCGTAGGCTGCCGGCTGCGTATCCTGTCGCACCGTCAGTTTTCGCCGCTGCTCCGGATCGATTCGCACCGGCAACATGTCAAGAGTCTCGCTCACCACACGGTCCTGCAGTCCGAAGCTGTCGCTGGCATCGACGGTGATGGTGCGGGCGGCCAATTGCCGGTGGGTCTTCGCGTCCACCAGGTAACTGTTGACCCGAATGGTCTGTCCTTCTTTCTGTAGGCTGCTCTCCAGCACCAGGTCAGCGCCAAATTCGCGGCGCGCATCGTCTGCCGTCTTCACGCCTTGATCGCGAAGATCGCGATGCGAGACCACCTGGATGGAGTCGCTGTTGCTGGCTTCCACCAATTTGGCCGTGAGCGTTTCCATCAGTCCCAGACCTAGAGCATTGGTTGCGCCATCCTGCGCCACCGTGTCGATGGGCAACACGGCCAGAATCCTCTGCTGAGGCACGAACCGCGACTTAAGCAGAAATCCAATCGCGAGTCCAACCAGCAGCACTGTGACCAGGCCCAATAGCAGCTTTCGCGTTCGTCTCTTCCCGGCCACCTCCACCACACCTGTGCGGCGCAGGGTTTCAGTTGCGATTTGATCACCGGCTAGCAGCCGACTCAGGTCGGAGCCCATCTCACTGGCGGACTGGTAACGCCGGTCCTGGTCCCGATCCAGCGCGCGCAAGATCACTGCCTCCAGAGCTTGGCTGATCTGAGGATTGAGCAGGGACGGCCTGACCGGATCGTAATGAAGTATGGCATCGATCACTAGTGTGGGCTGCTTGTCAGGAAAGGCGCGCTTGCCGGTGGCCATTTCGTAGAGCACCGCGCCTGCCGCCCAAATGTCCGCGCGCTCATCGCCCACTTCAGTTTTCAACAACTCCGGCGCCATGTACGGCAGCGTCCCGCTGAGCGACATATCGGTGGCGAGATTGCAGGTCTCGGCTTTTTCATCGACCGGCTCATTCAGGTGGGCCAGTCCAAAGTCGAGGATCTTGAGTTGGCCGTAGGGATTAAGGCGAATGTTGCCCGGCTTTAGATCGCGATGCAGGACATGCTCGCGGTGAGCGGCAGCCAATCCACCTAGCAACTGGACGCCCAGCTCCAGGACCATCTTTGGCGGCAGCGACTGGCTGCCGATTTTCTGGTCCAGATTGACTCCTGGAATGTACTCCGTGACTAGGTAGTCAACGCCATTTTCCTGGCCGAAGTCGAAAGCCATGGCGACGTTGGGGTGGTTGAGCCTGCCCACCGCCAGCGCCTCCTTGCGGAACTGCTCCCGGCTGGTCTCCTGGCTGAATAGACTGTGGGGCAGGATTTTGAGCGCGACATCGCGGCGGAGCTGTTCATCATGGGCGCGAAAAACCACGCCCATGCCACCGGACCCGATCTGTTCGATCAAGCGGTAGTGTCCAAAAACGTCGCCGATGCTGGGGGATGGCATCGTCATTTATCCCGGATACTAGGACGCGGAGAAAAATGCGTCAATCAAGGCGTGCCACGAAAGGCACAGTCTGCGCACCGAGCCCTCCAGTGTATACCCTGGGGCGTGCGCGACAGTCTTCTAGCAGAAGCCCGCGCGTGTACGCCACGATTTATGAGGCCGTGAAGCCTCAACCGTCAACTGAAACTGGAACGCTTGGTCAGCCGAAGCCCACTTCAAACCGATCATGCGCTGATTCGTCTAACAAACAACTCATCTATTCAGAGTTAATTAGTGTGGACGAACTTCGCTGGAAACGACTACTCAAGGAACGGAGGATATTCGCAATCGCCTCGGTTATGATGCTGCTCGGATTGCTGGCTGCTGTTTGGGCAGGCATACCGTATGAGCCTTTCGCTGCAATGCTGTTTTGTGTTCTAGGGATTTTTGTGGTTTTTGCCATGAAGGTCCATGATGCCAAGCGATAAAGTCTGGCTAGAGTTAATCAAAAGCATTCCGTTGCAAAAGCTCAGACGGTACGAGGTCGCCAATCTTCTGTTTGAGGCCATAGCCCTGTTCTTCACGTCCCGCTTCTGCTCACACCACCCCTACCCAGTACTCTGCATGATGCTAATTGCTTGCGTATTGGCAATGGGCTTTCTCTGCATCCGATGGGCCTGTAATCAGTAAATCGGCATCAACACAAAATGAAGATCAAAGAGAAAATCGAGGAAACATACGAGCAGATTGCTGAGCTTTGCCAGCAATTCTACGTGCAGCGGCTGGCGCTGGCGCAGTCCATGTCGAAACTGAAACCGGATGATGATTTCGATCCCCGGCGCAGTAAACTCGTCTTCTGGGTCCACTTCAATTCATTCCAGCGACGCACTAACCGGGGCATCTACTTTAGATTTACTTGGGCGCTGGAAAGTCTGTTCGGATGCCCTGTAGACTTAGTTGAATCCAATTACTTTGACATAATGAACCCCATATACACCCTGTGTTCGATGCGGGGTTGTGGGAAACCTGCGGTATGGAGATGTTGTCGATGCGAGGCGGCGTACTGCAGCGATGATATAGGTAACCTTCGCCCTATCAATAGCAATTTGGGGCCCAAGGGCGAGACTCTGTGTTTTAGATGCCGACTTAAGGATGAAAGAGATAGTTGGTCGGTTTGACGGGCGTCAACACGGAATTAGATCAGTACCCAGAAGCCGGCGTTCGCCTCACACCTTGAGAAAGATGTGTCTGCGATATAGCCACCACACAGGAATGAAGCACAGGCCCAGGACGACCAGCGAATGCAGCAGCGAGGCCAGCCCGGCCGAATCCGTCCACGCCAGCGAGTGCAGGAAGGTGTAACCCTTCCAACTCAACCAGCCGCCAATCAACTCCGCGATCACATAAGCGGCAATGGAGTTCATGCCGAAGATCAGGAACGGTTTGCTCCACTGGCCGCGATGCAGCTTGATGTCGCTTACCCAATAGCAGGCCGCCAGGCAGAGCAGCGCACAACCCGCCGTGAACAATACGTAGGAGCTGGTCCACAACTTCTTGTTGATGGGAAACCAGACTCCCCACAGCTCGCCGGCAAACATGCCAACCAATCCGCAAGCGAACATTCCCGCCAGCTTTTGCTTCGCGCTTCGCTCTGAGCGCAACCACTCGCCGGTCAGGGCGCCGCAAAGGGCAGTGGCAATCGCCGGCAATGTGCTGAGAATTCCCTCCGGATCGCGGGTCTGTTCCCACATATGACCGAGCATGAATTTGCGATCGAGGTAGGATGCGAGGTTTCCATCGTAGTGCAGCAGCGGAACATCACGGCCCGGCATGCCGTAGCCCGGTACAGGCACATAGCGCATCAGTATCCAATAGCCAAAGATCAGGCCCACGATCCACGCCGCTCGACTGCGGATGCTGGCGAACAACGTAATCAGTCCTGCCGCGCAGTACACCACAGCGATTCGCTGTAGCACGCCAGGGATTCGCCATACGCCAAATTGCAGCGCGGCTAGGCCGTTGAGCCCCAGTCCGACGGCGAACAGAATGGCGCTACGGCGGACGGTGTGAAGAACCAGGGCGCGGCGAGAATCACCGCGCCCCAGCCGCGAGCGAAACGAGAACACCAGCGAGACCCCGACGATGAAGAGAAAAAACGGAAAAACCAAGTCGGTCGGTGTCCAGCCATTCCAATCTGCGTGTTGTAACGGCCAGTACGCGGAATCGCTGCTCTGATTGTTGACCACGATCATGGCTGCGATCGTCGCTCCGCGAAACAGGTCGAGCGAATACAAACGTCCTTGAGCAGGACGCGTCTGCTCTACCCGATCCACGACGGCTTCGGTTGCGGTGCTCATGCTGGCGTTGACGATTGTACAAGCACGAGCCGGGAAAACATTGGGAATACCAGGGTCACCGGCTCTTCGAAAACTGCGCCTCGGCGAACTCGGTCACGCGCTCAAGCGCGGTCTGCATCTCGGCGTGATAACGCTCCATGGCATCATCGTCGACATCGGTTGGGACGAAGATCTTGCGGGCGACGCCCACATGAATTCGCGAAAAGGGTTTCGGGATCACCAGCCTGTCCCAGGTGTTCAACACCCACGCCCGCTCCACCGCGACATAGAACGCCGTGATGGGCACGCCGCTCATCCGCGCCAGCAGCACTGGACCTTTCTTGGCGACATAGCGTGGGCCACGCGGACCGTCGATGGTAAACGCGACGCCGTTACCCTCGGCCAGCAGCTTGTTCATCTCCATCAACGCGCGCTGCCCGCCACGCGTACTCGAGCCACGCACCGGCACGAATCCAAAGCGGTTGATCACCCGGGCAATGTATTCGCCGTCGCGGCTTTGGCTGGTCATGACCGCCAGGTGCCGATGCCGAAAGAGCCAGGCCGCCGGCAACACACAGCGGTGCCAGAAGGGGAAGATGCCGGGATGAATTTCGTCGAGGCCCTGGATGGCGCCTTCTTCAAACGTCATGGTCGACCGCAGCGTGCAGCCGATCAGCCGCAGCAGCAGGGGAACAATCCAGGAAACCAGCGTAAGCTGTGCCCGCTCCAGCAGCGAGAGGCGCTGTCCGCCGATGTCGCCGGTATTGTTGCTGGATTTTTCGGGCACGCGAGAATTCTACCCTGCGTACCTCAGCCAGCGGCGCAACTCGGGAAGTGTGGGACGTTTGCCATACATCAGAATGCCGACGCGATAGATGCGCGAGGCCAGCGCCAGCAGCCCGTAGACGGTCGCCACCATGATCGCGATGCAAAGCACTATCTGCCATAGCGGCGGCTGCTCCACCAGAATACGGACCAGCATCAGTATGGGGGCAAAGAACGGAACAATGGAAAGCCAAAAAGCAAGCGGCGAGTTAGGGTGCTGGATTACGAAATTCATCAGGACAACACCCAGCACCAGCGGCACCATCGCCGGCCACTGCATCTGCTGCGCTTCGTGGTCGGTATTGACCATGGAGCCGATGGCCGCGTACATCGAACTGTAGAGCAGGTAGCCCAACAGGAAGAAAATTGCAAAAGCGATCATGCCGCCGATGGGAATGTGGACTTCGCCGAGGAACGATTTGGCCGCCAGCAGACCCGGCACCGAGAACAGAATGGCGAAGGTCACCCAAATTAGGATTTGCGTCAGTCCTACCGCGCCCACGCCGAGGATCTTTCCTGCGAGCAATTGCCTGGGCGTGACCGTTGAGAGCAGCACCTCCAGGATGCGCGTATTTTTTTCTTCAATAACGGAGCGCATTACGGCGATCCCGTAGATCAGCACCACTGAGTAGAGCAGCATCACCATCGCGAACGCGGTGAAAAATACCATTGTCCCGCTGGTACCTTCGCGGCCGTTTTCAATACGAAGGGTCTTGAGTTTGATGGGAGTCAGCATGGTGTCGATCTCAGGCCCATTCATACCCTTTTGCGACAGACGCTGCTTGGTGACCGCGGTCCTGACGGCATTGCGGATTTCAACGGACTGTCCAAAGTCGGCGGCCTCCTTGGTGCTATAGATGACCTTGTGGTCTTCCAGAGCACTGTCGGTAAGCCACAGAAAGCCAGTGATCTCGCCGTTGTTCACTTGCTGGCGCAGCCGGTCGCCTTCGGCATCGCTGGTATCGGTATCGACCCGGACGGCATACACCGTCGGTTTCAGCTCTTCTTCTGTTTCCGGCGCAATCTCGGTCTTGGCTTTGGCCGCGCTCAGTTCCCGGCCCACGGCAGCCGCCAGTTGCGGATCGTTGGCCACGACGACGATGCGCTTCTCGCCACCGGAATTCATCTGCTCGATTTTCTCGGGAATCAGAACGGTGCCGGCCATGAATGCCGGCATTAACAGTGTGAAGATCACGAACGAGCGCGAGCGCACACGCTCCAGATACTCGCGTTGGATCAACATCCAGACCTTACGCATGCTTTCCCACCTGGTCGATGAAGATCTCTTCCAGCGAAGGCTCTAACAATTCGAAGCGGCTAATGCGGGCGTGGTCTACGGCCATGCGCAACAACTGCTGCGAGTCGGCGCCCGGCTTCAGCCGCACCTCCACATAGTTGCCATAGTTGTTGAAGGATTGCACCAATTCGCAGCTCTCCAGACGGGGATCGCCTTCATACTGCATCTGCACGTGGTTCTTGCCGTAGCTCGCCTTGATCTTTTTCAGATCGCCTTCCAATATCGCGTGGCCGTGGTCGATAAGGCAGATGGCATCGCAAAGCCGCTCCACCTGGTCCATACGATGAGTGGAGAAGAGAATGGTCTTGCCCGCTTTCTTCAGCTCAATCAGGATGTCCTTCAACATGACCGCGTTGGCGGGGTCGAGTCCGGCAAAGGGCTCATCCATGATCACCAGTTCGGGATCGTGCAACAGCGCGGCTACAAACTGTATCTTCTGTTGCATTCCCTTGGAGAGTTCCTCGACTTTCTTATTGGTCCACTCGGACAACTGCATGCGCTCGCACCAGGCCAGCGAACGCTTGCGAGCTTCCTGCTCGGAAAGGTTGTGCAGGGCGCCGAGGAGCACCAGGTGATCGAGTACCTTCATGCGCTTATAGAGGCCGCGCTCCTCGGGCAGATAGCCGACACGGTGCAACAGTCCACGATGGAAGCGCTCGCCGAACAGGCGGACCTCGCCCTCATCGGGCATGGTGATGCCGATCATCATGCGGATGGTCGACGTCTTGCCCGCCCCGTTGGGTCCCAGCAGCCCGTAAACGCCGCCCGCACGAATGGCCAGCGAAAGATTGTCTACGGCCACAAAGTGGTCGTAGGATTTGCGGATTCCCCGCAGCTCGACAACGTCAGCCATAAATTCAGTTTCGAGTTTCAGGTTTCAAGTTTCGCGCAACCGACGACGTTACTCGAAGCGGGAAAACTCGCTCCAAGCCAGCACGGCGTTACTGGAAACTGGAAACTCGAAACTGGAAACTTCTTGACTTGACTATACTGTTCGCCGTTCGTGCGTGTCGAGGAAGATCAAAGCTCCAGGAAGTTGCGAACCATCTGTTTTCCCTGATCGGTAAGCACGCTTTCAGGATGGAACTGCACACCTTCGACGGCGAACTTGCGGTGGCGCAGCCCCATAATGACCCGCGTCCCATCGCGGTCCTGGCAGGTGGCGGAAATCTCCAGTTCGGCGGGAAGACTCTTCTCCTCGACGATGAGAGAGTGATAGCGCGTGGCCGTCATCGGCGACGGAATGTCGCGGAAGATGGTCTTGCCGTCATGCTCCACCGAGCTGGTTTTGCCGTGCATCAGGTTGGGCGCGCGAACCACTTTGCCGCCGAAGGCTGCACCGATAGCCTGATGGCCGAGGCAAACTCCCAGCAGAGGAACCTTTCCGGCAAAATGACGAATCACGTCGATGCTGATTCCTGCCTCCTGTGGCGTGCACGGGCCGGGAGAGATTACGATGCGATCAGGATGGAGGGCGTCGATGTCGCTGAGCGAAACCGCGTCATTGCGGCGTACCACCACTTCACCACCCAACTCGCCGATGTACTGTACAAGGTTGTAGGTAAAGGAATCGTAATTGTCTAAGACAAACACCATAACGTTAGCTCGCCGTGACTCTCTCGAACATCTTTACTCGAAGGAGACCCTCCATTGCTCGCGAATTCGAAACCCAGGTGCATTAAATCGCTTTGTATCAGGGCACGGCTTCAGCCGTGCCGCAAGCGGCTTAATGATCGCTCGGGCTTCAGCCCCTGTGGCATCCGTTGTTGCAGGGGCTAAAGCCCCGACGCTTGCTGTACCTTGTCGGCACGACTAAAGTCGTGCCCTGATACAAACCGGAAACGCTTGCGAACTGGGTCGAGAAACCAAAGTCAGTTCCTCGTCCGAGGTAGGAGATGGCACGCTAGCCTCCAGCCCCTAACCCCCAGCCCCCTCCGGCCTAGCCACTAGCCACTGCCTTCTCCGCCGCCCTTAGCAGTGCGCTTGCCTTGTTTATGCATTCTTGATACTCGCTCTCCGGAACAGAATCAGCGACTATGCCTGCGCCCGCCTGAACATACGCACAATTGCCATGCAATACCATCGTCCGGATCGCAATACAGGAGTCGAGGTTGCCCGCGTGGTCCGCGTAGAGCACTGAGCCGCCATAAACCCCACGGCGCACCGGCTCCAGCTCTTCGATGATTTCCATCGCACGAACTTTGGGCGCGCCGCTCAGCGTTCCGGCAGGGAAGCAAGCTGCCAGTGCGTCCAGCGCATCGAGGTCGCCGCGCAGTTGTCCCTCAAGCGCCGACACCAGGTGCATCACATGCGAGTATTTCTCCACATACATCAGGTCGCGTACCTTCACGCTGCCGTATTCGCTGACGCGCCCCAGGTCGTTGCGCCCGAGATCGACCAGCATCACGTGCTCGGCGCGCTCTTTTTCGTCGTTGCGCAGTTGCTCGATCAGCCGTTCGTCCTCGGCCGCGTCGGCGCCGCGTCGGTGCGTCCCCGCGATGGGCCGGTACTCCAGCTTCCGTCCCGAGACGCGCACCAGCATTTCAGGCGATGCGCCCAGCACATGCGTGTCGTCGAGCTTGAGGAAGAACATGTAGGGCGAGGGATTGACGGTGCGCAGCGCGCGATAGATTTGGAACGGCTCGGCGGGCGGCTTGAAATCGAGCCGTTGCGACAGCACCACCTGAAAGACGTCGCCCGCGGCTATGTATTCCTTCGCCCGCCGGACACTGGCAACAAAATCAGCGCGCGACGTGCTGTTGTGTACTCTAAGGGGCTTCGTTTTGCCGCTATTGGACCAGTGCAGGTGTTGCCCGCGGACGCCGCGCGCCAGTTTCCGCTCGATGGCGGCGATGTCGGCGAGGGCGCGGTCGTAGGCCTTGCGCGGCGACTCGGAACGAACGTCAGCCGCGGCGATGATGTGGACCTGGTGGCGCAGATGATCGAAGGCCAGCAGCCGGTCATAGAAGGTGAAGACGCAATCGGGTAGGCCGACGTCGTCCTTCGTACGCTCGGGCAAGCGCTCGAACTGCCGGACCATGTCGTAGGCGAAATATCCAACGCCGCCGGAGGTGAATGGTGGAAGTCCGGGCAACGCCGCCGGACGGAGTTGCCGCAGGTGCTCACGCAGAAGAGCGATTACATCGCCCTGGCTTCGCCGCACCGACGAGCCTTCGCGAACCGTCAGCTCCCTTCCGCGCGCGGTGATTACGGTCCTCGGATCGGCGCCAAGAAAGGTGTAGCGCCCGATCTTCTCGCCGCCCTCAACCGATTCCAGCAGGAAGGCGTATTTCTGCCGCGCCGCGATGCTGAGGAAGGCGGCTACTGGCGTAAGCAAATCCGCGCTCAGAGTCTTGGCGACCGGAATGAGAGTGGCGTCGCGGCTGAGCTGCAGAAAGCTTCGATAGTCGGGTGTCAGCATGAGAGTAGGAGATGCGAGGTATTGGGATTATACGGGAGGGCCGAGGGAGCGGCGATGGGTAGGGTGTCGTTGCCCACGGCGCTTGGCGGGAGCCCCCGTCGCACCGCTCGGCGCCACAAAGACGGGGCACTTGCCGAATTTTGCCAACCGAATTGGCAAAAGGGCTTATCCTGAGAGCACTCGGAGGTAATACCGACATGAGCGAAGAGTCCTACACGATTGTTAAGTCGTATAAGATTTTCAGCGGGGGCCCGATGGGCGAATCAACGGACGCGCCCAGTGAATTCGAGATGCAGGATTGGCTCGTCGCTCGCGGGTATACCGCGAGTGCAGCACGAGACATTATCAGGAAAATCGATTTGTCGGGACGGATGGTCATCACTGTACCGTGACAAAAGTTTGGTTCGTTGTAGCCTGCTTGTGTCTATGTTGCGGCTCCGCTTTTTGCGGGGACTCATGCGTGGAATCGTCGTACAGGAAATGCTTTGCGTTTCATGGCCGATATGCCGTCTATACCGGAGACGGGCAGGAAACTCTGTGGCCTGTTGGAAAGCCACCGGCTTCTCAGACCTAAGTCTGGTACCGAGCCGTTAGAGAAACTTCTAGGACCAGACCTAAGATTACGTTCCCAATGCTGGCGCCTATTTCATTTTCGGAGATTTCGTCGCCTGTCCACTTGAAAAGGACACGCCTGGGGCCGAGCGCAACGTATGCATCAGGAGTGCAAGAAACCTGAAGCTCGTCAAGCGGCCAACGGATCGTTGATCGGTTACTACCTTTACTTGCGCGCCATCCTCACCGCTGCATATACTTTGAAGGTTTGGCCCAGTACAGGACGCCCCTCCAACTCATCGCGTCCCGTTCCTACTGCAAGGCAATCATTTCGGAGAATCTATGGCTACCGCACACACGCTGGAACAAGAAAGCAATCCCTGGGAACAACAGGCGGCGCGATTCAATCTTGCCGCCGAGAAGCTGAAGCTCGATGAAGGCCTATGGCGCGTGCTTCGCCAGCCCAATCGCGAGATCATCGTCCACATTCCCGTCGCCATGGACAACGGGCAACTGGAAGTGTTCACCGGATACCGGGTGCAGCACTCCATCGCGCGCGGCCCCGCCAAAGGCGGCGTGCGCTATGCGCCGGACGTGACGCTGGATGAAGTGCGCGCGCTGGCCAGTTGGATGACGTGGAAGTGCGCCGTGGTCAACATCCCTTTTGGCGGCGCCAAGGGCGGAATCATCTGCGATCCCAAGAACATGTCGCGCGGCGAACTGGAGCGTATGACCCGCCGCTATACCTCCGAACTGATCGAGTTCATCGGCCCGGAGAAAGATGTTCCTGCGCCCGACGTTAACACCAATGAGCAGACCATGGCGTGGATGATGGACACCTACTCCATGCACATGCGGCAGACGGTGACGGCGGTAGTAACCGGCAAACCGCTGAACATGGGCGGATCGCGCGGGCGGCGTGAGGCCACCGGCCGCGGCGTCATGATCATCTGCGACGAGTCCATCAAGAAAAACAACATGACCCGCGAGGGCAGCCGCGTGATCATTCAGGGCTTCGGCAACGTCGGCTCCAACGCCGCGCTGCTGATGCACAACGCCGGCTACAAGATTGTCGGCATCGGAGAGTGGGACGGCGGCCTGTATAACGCCAAGGGCATCGACATAGCGGCGCTGTGGGAGCACCGGCAAAAAGAAGGGACCATACATGGCTTCAAAGGCGCCGAGCGCAGGCCGACGGCAGACCTGCTGGTTACGGACTGCGAGATTCTGATACCCGCGGCGACCGAGAGCGTGATCACCTCAGCCAACGCCGACGACGTAAAGGCTAAGATCCTGGTGGAAGGCGCCAATGGTCCTACCACGGCTGCCGCCGACGACATCCTTGCCGACAAACACGTTTTTGTTATGCCCGACATCCTGGCCAACGCCGGCGGCGTTACCGCCTCTTATTTCGAGTGGGTGCAGGACCGGCAGGGTTACTTCTGGAAGGAATCGGTGGTCAACTCGCAACTGGAGGACATTATGGTCTCGTCGTTCGAGGACGTGGTGCGCTATGCTGAGACCCACCACGTGAACAACCGTATCGCCGCCTACATGCTGGCGATTGATCGGGTGGCGTATACGATCCGGCAACGCGGGATCTACGCGTAGTTATAATCCGGTTAACGGCAGTGGATGGAGCACCTTCCCTGGCGGAAGGTTTCTGTTTTGGAACAAAAATAATTTCCCGTAACCCCTCGGCATCGCACCTCAAGTTGAGGCATAATAACGTCCAACTTTTCAGCGCGTGTGAACGCCTCCCGTACAGGGTCATTCATGTCACGTCTGCATTTCTGTCTACGCTTGCTCGCCGTAGCGGTGGCCTTTCCAGCCATTCTGCTATATATCCTGGCGGCCACACTGGTACGCTCGATCACCGAGTTCCGCAGCGGGCTGCGCACGCCGCTACGAGTATGGATGGGTGTGCTCGACTGGACGAGAGGGATTCCCGTGGGGTACAGCTACTGGGAGCATTACGAGGCTCCGGTTATGCTGGACGAGATCGTAGTGCATCACGACGAGTAGCGGCGCTCACCTCTTTTCTGCGATTGCTTTCAATCTGACCGGTAGAGGATAATCGGCTGTTGGAGCGGCGATCGGTCGCGATGGTCTGCCTGTCTGGTTTTTGTGAATCTCCCGACCTACATCACGCTTACTCGCATCTTCAGCATTCCGGTGCTGATCTGGGTGCTATCCAGCAGCCGCTTCAGCTCTACCAACGGTGACCGCGAGCTGCTGGCCTCTTTCATCTTCATCGCGGCATCGCTCACCGACGCAATCGACGGCTACCTGGCGCGGCGGCGCGCGCAGGTCACCACTATGGGCATGCTGCTGGACCCGGTGGCCGACAAGCTGCTGATTGCCGCGGCGTTCATCACTCTTGTCCAGTTCAATCCGCGGACCGTTCCGGCATGGATGGCCGTGATCATCATCGGTCGCGAGTTTCTGGTGAGCGGCCTGCGCTCCATCGCCGCATCCGAAGGATTCACCATCCAGGCCAGCGACCTGGGAAAACTGAAAATGTTCGTGCAGATTTTCTCCGTCGTGGCAGCGATCATCGATCATCATTGGACGTATTTGCCGTGGTATTTCCTCAGCTTGCCGGTGCATCCCATTGCGCTGGCTTCGATCTGGGTGATGGTGGCGCTATCGCTGTGGTCGGCCGCCGATTACTTCATTGGCTTCTGGAAACGGATCGACCAGACGGCGATGAAGCGCCGGCGCAAGCGTTCCTTTGTGCTTAGCCGGCGAAGGAAGCGTAACGATGTTCCCGTCGTCTGAAAAAACTCGTCCGGTCGTAACTGCCGAGGCTCCGGAATATTCTCCGTCAGAAAGACAGTGGTTGCTGAGCTTGGCCCACCGGTCTATTGAAGCGGGGGTGGAGGAGCGCGAACTGGAACTGTCGCCTCCCAGCGAACACTTAGCCGAATGCCGTGGCGCGTTTACCACATTGCACCTGCACGGCCGGTTGCGCGGCTGCATCGGATACGTCTTTCCCACCAGCCCGCTCTATCGGACCGTCGCCGAGACGGCCCGCGCTGCTGCCCTCGACGATCCGCGATTTCAACCCGTAACCGCGGAAGAGGTAATGCTCCTCAAGGTTGAGATCAGCGTGCTTTCTCCATTACGGCCAATTGCTCCCGAGGAAATCGTGATAGGAAAGCACGGCTTGGTAGTAACTCAAGGCAGCCGGCGTGGACTTCTCTTACCCCAAGTCCCGGTGGAGTGGAATTGGAACGCTGGGACATTTCTGGCTCAGACCTGCCTGAAAGCCGGATTGGCGCCGGATGCCTGGCGCTATGGCGCTGAGCTGCAAACATTTACGGCAGAAGTCTTCGGCGAAGAGTAGTCTCCCGCCCGGAGCAGTAGCACTCCTGATTCGTACCCTTGGATGGGCGTTTGGGCCCTCAATTTCAAATATCGTAACAAATGGGTTGCATCTTTCGTTGTGCATAGTTACCATCGGGCTGCTACATGCGCGAGTCTTCAAGTACTTACGCATCCCGGATCCGTCGTTTCAGGCTGCCCCGCCTCTGCATAGCGGTGGTCGGCTCCGATGTCGCTACGATGGTCGAGCGCGCCGAGCCCCTGATGCGGGATAACCCGTTCCTGGAGTTGAGGTTAGATTACCTTTCGCAACCTCTCGCCGCCCTTCCCAAGCTGAAAACTCTGCTCGAAGTTCATCCCGAGGTGACCTTCATTGGCACCTGTCGCCGCGCCGTAAATGGCGGCAAATTCAAGGGCTCCGTCGCCGCTGAGCTGGCGGTGCTGCGCAAGGCCGCGGATTGTGGCTTTCCTCTTGTGGATCTGGAACTCCAAAGCGCGCAGGCCTTGAAAGCCGCCGAGTTGAGCGACCTTTATGATCGCGTCGGCATGATCATCTCCCACCACAACTTCCGTTCTACCAAGGGCTTAGATGAGCAGTTTGCAGCGATGACCAAGTATCCGGCGGACTTCTACAAGCTGGTTTCGACCGCAACCAGTCTGCATGACAACGTGGTCATGATGAAGTTTCTGGAAGCCAACTCCGCCAAGCACGAGATGGTTGGCGTGTGCATGGGAGAGCAAGGTATTATCAGCCGCGTTTTGGGCGTGCGGGCGGGAAGCGTGTTCACCTTTGGCGCGGCGACCAAGGGCGAGGAAACGGCCCCCGGTCAGGCCCTGGCCAGTGAAGTGCGCGACATCTATCGCATCGAGATGGTGGACCAGGCCACTCAAGTGTATGGCGTGGTGGGAGATCCACTGTCCCATACGCTTTCGCCGGTGATGATGAACTCGGCATTCCGGCGCGAGGCGGTTAACGCCGTTTACCTGGCGCTGCACGCCAAGAGCATGAAAGACCTGATGGCCTGTGTGCGCGACATTCCCATCCGTGGCCTCAGCGTGACCATGCCATACAAGCAGGAGATTATTGCGGCGCTGGAGAATTCCGATCCGCTGACCCGGCAGATTGGCGCGTGCAACACGGTGGTTCGCAGCGCCGATGGCAAGCTTTACGGTTTCAACACCGACGTGGCTGGGATTATCGTGCCTTTGCAGCAGCGCTTGAACCTGACTGGCGCCCGGGTACTCGTTGTCGGAGCCGGTGGAGCGGCTCGGGCGGCTGCCTTCGGACTGAAGGCCAAGGGCGCAGAGGTCTTCCTCGTCAATCGCACGCCGCTGAAAGGCCAGACGCTGGCCCGGCAGGCGAAGGTGAAATACATGAAGCGCGCCGATATCGCTAAGCAGGAGTTCGATGTCATCATCAATGCGACGCCGGTCGGCATGAATGGCAGTAAACAATCGCCGCTCGAAGAAAAGGAATTGAATTCGAAGTTTGTCTTCGACCTTGTGTATAACCCCGCCGAGACGAAGCTGGTCAAGATAGCGCGGGCCAAGAACATTCAGGTGATTCCGGGTCTGGAGATGTTTGTCCAGCAGGGCGCACGCCAGTTTGAGATCTGGACGGGCAAACCCGCTCCCATTGCTGAAATGGCCTATGTAGTTACCAAAGCGTTGGAGCGCCAAGCCGCGGCGGAAGCCACCGAGGAACAACAGGCTCCAGCCAGAAAGGCCGCTCCGAAAGCAGCAGATCCGAAAGCCGCCCCAAAGAAAGCTGCACCTAAGAAGGCCGCTCCCAAGAAAGTCACGAAGAAATCCGCGAAGTCCGGTCGCAAGCGGTAATTGTTTAGTTGAAAAGGGGAATCTGGCGTTGGACTTTGAAGCTACCTCCAAGGGCGCACTAAATGGGGGCCAGCGGCATAAGCGCTAACTTAAGCAGAATTCCGTCCGGATTGCTCGTCACTCGGGCGTTTCAAGATACCTCACGCGGCTCGGGGCCGACGAGCTGCTGGATTAAGCCTATTCCTTGGGAAGATCGATCATGACGACCTGCGAGTTTTCACGTAAGCGGTCGAAGACGATTTGTTTCCCGTCGCTTGTGATGTCGAAGGTCCGCATGGCAGCACGGTTTTGCAGCCTGGTGAGGGGGCGCGACTTCATCGAGGCGAGATCGAGTAGCCAGAAATCCTGTGATGCGAGCAGTCCCTGCATGTAGATCAGACTCTTGCCATCGGGCAAGAAGCGGACGCGCTCGCCCAAGCGCCGAACGCTGATCTGGGGCAATTGAACGCTGGTTCCGTCCGGGCGTACGGCGAGGAGTGGAGCGAAGGTGCCCACATTCGTACCCGCATATACGATCAGGCTTCCATCCGGCGACCAGACTGGATTGAGTGCTTGCCCGGCGACCAAGCGGACTGGCGACCCGCCATCCAACGGAATCTTGAAAAGCCCGGGGCCGGTGGCGGCGCTGCCGCCAGTGACGATCCATCTGCCATCCGGCGACCAGGAACTCGAACCCTGAACGTCAATTCCCTCGGCGATCGGCTGGAGTTCGGCGCCGTCTGAAGATAGGACATGTAGTTGTTTTTCCCGCTCCGGCGGAGCACAATGGCCACGCGACCTCCATCCGGCGAAACAGCGGGCGCTTCCAGCAGAGCGCCATCGGAGCCCTTCCAGATCTCGGTCGTCTCGCCGTCTCGAATGCGCCACAGTCCGTCGCCCGTCCCGAGAGAAGATAAATAAAACAGCGACCAGCCGCCGAAACGGGGCGTCAGCGCCCGCACGATCGGCACTGTAAACGGTTTTACGTCGTGTTCTTCGGCGACGCGATCAAGAATCGGAACAGTCCAAAGTCCCGCGACGGGATTGCTGATGGTGGCCACCAGCTTACGGCCGTCCGCGCTGGCTTGCACGGACGTATATTGCTCGAGACCGACGCTCACACGCCGCGAATCCCTCCGTTTCAGATCAAACGCCCACAGCCATGGCCCGGAACCGTCCCCGTCATGCGCCACGTAGAACACTGTCCGGTCACCCACCGGCGTGGGATAAGCGATGTCTGTATTGCATTGCGTGAGACGCTGTGGGTTCCGGCCGGCCGGGTCTATGCGCCATAAATCTATCTCCCTGGTCGCCGGCGTCCCATGAACGAAATAGATCCAACGGCCGTCAGGCGACCAAGTTGGATAATGGTTGTGAAATACCGGCTGATCCTCGAATATCCTTCGGGAATTTGCGCCGGTGCGGTCCGCCACGAACATAGGGTCGCCATTACCGAATTTATGATAGACAATCCGCTCGGCGTCCGGTGACCAGGCCACGTTGGCGGCCTCCTCGCCCAGGAAATTACGCGGCGTACCTCCCGTCAGTGGTATCAGCCGCAGCCGCAGCCCCACATCACCACCGCCGAGCCAAATCTCCGAGCCGTCGCCCGAAAAACCGACGGTTCGTAAGGGCCCAGGTAAAGGGCCCGCCTTCCCCTCTGTCAGATTAATCAGGCGTCCGGTGCCCACCTGGGTGAGCCATACATCGAAGGGGCCGTCATGATCCGAGACAAAAGCCACGAACCTGCCATCGGGCGAGATCGCGGCTTCGACGCTCCCGAAGTCGGTCACGCGCGTGAAATGCGCTTTTTCGAGCGGGTTGGCCGGTGCAGCCGCCGGCCGAATCATTTCCCAGACCGCCGTTCCCACCAGCAGAGCGGCGGCTATGACCCACGGCATCCACGCTCGCCTTGACCTCGGCTGCGGCACACTCTTCGCCGTCGACGTTCCGCTCAGCGATTCAATGGCAAACGCCAGATCACTGGCCGACTGGAATCGCCGCTCGACATTCTTTTCCAGGCATCGCACAAGAATCCGTTGCAGTGACAGCGGACCTTGCCAACTGGTGTCGCTGAGTTCCGGTGGCTCTTCGCGTAAAATTGCGGCCATCGTTTCTGCGGACGTCGCGCGTTTGAAGGCGCGTTTGCCGGTGAGCATCTCGTACAACACTGCACCGAAACTGAAAATGTCCGATCGCGCGTCACTCGGTTCGCCACGCACCTGCTCCGGCGACATGTAGCCCACGGTACCCATCACCATACCCGGCAAAGTCACTGCAGTTTCGTGGTTTTTCTTCCGGCCTAACCAGCTTCGCCAGCCCGAAATCCAGCACCTTAACCCGTCCGTCACGAGTGACAAATACGTTCTCCGGTTTCAGATCCCGGTGCACGATTCCCTTCTCGTGTGCCGCCGCGAGTGCCTGCGCGATGCCGAGCCCGTATTCGATCGCGCGCCGGACCGGCAGCGGCCCTGATTCGAGTTTCTCCCGCAGTGTTTGTCCTTCAAGAAATTCGCTGACCAGAAACGGCGCACCGTCGTGCGCACCAATGTCATGGATTCCCAGGATGTTCGGATGGTTCAGCGCCGCAATCGTGCGTGCTTCCTGTTCGAAACGCCGCAGTCGGTCGGCGTCGTTAGCCAGCGCCTCTGGCAGCACCTTGATCGCGACATCACGATTGAGCCGCGTATCACGCGCCCGATACACGTCACCCATGCCGCCCGCGCCCAGGGGAGCAAGGATTTCATATGGACCGAGTTTGGTGCCAGGGGCGAGTGCCATTTGTGGGCGTAATTATAGCCTGTGCCGCACGTTGCACTGCGGAGGCGACGATTCTGGGTGTGTGTTGTCAGCAAACCTCACCTTACAGAATTAGGGAAGAGTTGCCCGTGACCCGCCAGTAATCGGCGAATAAGTGCCAATCGAGCTTCCACGGAGAAGGAATGCAGCTACCGCACGTTCGCGTACTCCGCCTTGGCTTCTTTGAAGATGGGGATGCCGGAGTCGGGGTCGGCGTCTTGCCGTCTCGGCGTTGAAGAGGATTTTGAGGGCTTCGAGAAATATTTGCTACTCCCAGCGAAACACCTTCGCCGAGAGCGACGTGCACACGATAAACGCCACGGCCAGTGCTGCTACGTCGCGCGCGTGCGCCCACCACGCGTCACCCTTCCAAATCCCTTTGAGCAGTGACACCGCGTAGGTTAGTGGCATAACTCTTGCCACCGCTTGAGCCGCTGGCGGCAGCGATTCAACCGACACGAAAAGTCCCGAAACAGCGATCATCGGGTACATGATGGCGGCGCCGATCGGCTGCGCAAAGCGCGCTGTGGGAACGATGCTGGCGATGAGAAAGCCAATCGACAGGATGCTGCAGGTGCTTATCAGAAGCGCCATCGTAAACCGAAGCAAAGGAACATGAATGCCGATCGGATAGTAGCGTTTGCCAGCCAGTACCATTAAGGCCAGTGTGGCCGCGCTGAGCAGCAGCTTGACGATCACGTGGGCAGTGAGGATCGTCTGCGGGCGCAGTGGAGTGGCGCGGAGTCGTTTGAGAATTCCCCCCTCGCGGTAGATCGAAATGATCGTGACCAGCGACAGCACGGCGCCGATGGCGATCAGGACCGATGCAAACACCGGCAGACCGACGCTGACAAAACTGCTGGCGGCGGGTGATGCCGGTGCGGCTCTGACGCCCACCACTCGACCCGCTACCAGGAACACCAACACGGGGATACCGATCGTCCCGATCGCCCCGAGCGGCTCGCGTAGGAATATCTTGATTTCGATCCATGTCAATTTCCAGAGTCCACGCAGCATAGTGATCAAGCCTAGTCGCGAATCGAGTGACCGGTCAGTTTGAGAAAGACGTCTTCAAGGCTAGGGAGAATCGTGCGGAAATCAGTGACCCGGATCCGATTCTCGGACAGACAATGAATCACCTCGGTGATGAGATCGTCGCTGCGACCCCGAATCGTGAACTGCGAGTCGCTGCAAATGATCGACTCGACTCGCGGGATCGTTCGAAAACGCTCCGCAGCGGTTCGGTCGTTTGTGGCGAGGACGACGGTTCGCTCGGGGCAGTGCCGGTTAACCAGACTCTCCGGGCTGTCGATGTCAATGATGCGTCCGTGTTCGATGATTGCTACTCGGTCGCACAACCGCTCGGCCTCCTCCATGAGATGAGTGGTCAGGAAAACCGTCTTGCCGCGCTCGCGGATGCCGCGCACCAGGTCCCAGATGGCCCGCCGCGCCTGCGGGTCCAGCCCGGTGGTCAACTCGTCGAGAAACACCACCTCTGGATTGTTGATCAGCGCAAGCGCAATGAACAGCCGTTGCTTCTGGCCGCCCGAGAGGGTCATGAACCAGGCATTCCGCTTGTCGATAAGGCCAAGCTGTTCGAGCAGCCTTTCGCCGTCTATCGCATTCTTCTGGTAAAGGGAAGCCCACAGGTCTACCGCCTCCCACACTTTGATCCGCTTCTGCAGCTGTGCCTGCTGGAGCTGAACTCCAATCCGCTCTTGCAGCTTGTAAACGTCGTTAAAGGGATCAAGACCCAGCACGGAGATGGCGCCCCGGTCGGGCGTGCGCAGACCCTCGATGCACTCCATCGTTGTGGTCTTTCCCGCGCCGTTGGGCCCGATTAGACCAAAGATCTCACCGTCGTTGACCTCAAACGATACTTCGTCGACCGCCACTGTAGAGCCGTAGGTTTTCCGGATTGCGGAAACTTGAATGACTTGACGCATGATCGATTGCAAGAAATCCTAGATTTGCTGAACCGAAATGATGGTCTATATCCCGGGACTTAGTCTAGGTCCTGATAACGGTGCTAGAGGGCTTAGGCACATCCACTCTTCACCTCTAAGTGGGTCAATTGTTGCTCGCGGTATTCAGCAGGATGGTCAAGGGTGGAACATGCTCAGGCTTGACGTAGCGGTTCACCAAAAAGCGCTGGCCATCCTTGGCCACATCATAGGTAAAGATGTCGGTCGAGGAAATCGGGGCCCGGCCGTGAATCTGGAACAGAGGCGCGGGCTGCCCGGTAGCGAAAGTCGTCTCGCTGTTGACTGGTACTGCCATTAACATGCCGCTGGGTGCGATATAGAAAATCTCCTTGCCATCTCCGCGCCAGCGTGGCTCGCTACCCCCACCGCGCGAGACCTGCCATTTTCCCACCCCGCCGGGAAACGAGCTGACGTAAGTTTCCCATGCCCCCGATTCATCGGAGGCATAGGCGACCCACTTTCCGTCGGAAGATATCTGTCCGTTGGTTTCGTTGGCCTTGCCATTCAGCAAGGGGACCTTTGCCCCGCCCGCGACCGGCACGGTCGCCAGGTAAGTGCGTGACTGGCTCTGATCGGTGAAAAGAAGTTGTTGGCCGTCCGCTGACCAGGAGTTGGGCAGGAAGTCATCCGTCACGCCTGGCTTACGCAGCAGCGCTTTTTCTTTTTCCAGCCCAGTGGCCCGTTTGAGGAGCATCACAGCTGAGTCCGTGGTAACGGAACGGTACGCAACCATGCTTCCGTCGCGCGACCAAATGGCATTTGTTTCTTCAGTTGGATCGAAAGTAAAGCGCGCATTGTCCGAGCCGTTGGTATTCTCCAGCCAGATATCCACGTTGCTTGCTTTTAGGTCCGCGATGTCCACGGCCACTCGTCTGCCGTCGGGCGATAGAGTTGGATTCGCAATAATGGCCGGTTCGCCGATACGGCCCAATTCCTTGCCCGCGCGGTCCATCCACGTGAGTACCGACAAGGCTGCACCAACACCCGTGTTGTAGACCACTGTGCCGTTGCCAGAGACGGTCAGGGCGGCCCAGTAAGTGGAGGGCTGAAAACCGACGGCGCCGGCAATAGGTGTGCTGTTGCCCGATATTTGTCCGCTGGCGGGGGCGAACGCCACGCTGTCCAACTCCTTCTGATCGCCCGCGTAATACAGGTGCCCGGAATCGTAGCCGAAACTGGAATGACAAAGCAGGACAAGCTTCTGCTGCTTGTCATCGAGAGAACCCAAATAGATGCCGCTGGTTTTGTCATCACTGGCGTTGGAGAAATTGCCCGCCCAGTATAGGAAGTGCTTGCCATCGGGGAGAAATACCGGCCAACGGTGCGTCTGTTGCTCGGGATTGGCGGCCATGAGTTCCTGCGTAACGGGAGCCGCCGCGCTGCCATCGGCGTTGATCCGCCGCAGGGGGCTGCTGGGATCGGGAGCGTAGAGGATGACGTTCTGCTTTCCCCAACTTCCGCCGCGCGCCGCCAGAACCTTGGCCAGAGGCTGCGGCGTGCCGCCCGCAACCGCGATTTTCTGCAGCTTGCCATTGGCAAAAAACGCGATGTAGGCGCCATCGGGCGACCAGAAAGGATAACTTGCGCCCTGCGTGCCCGGCAGAAGCGTCACGCTGGAAGAGCCGATACGCTGCACGTAAAGCATGGGCAACGCGGAGCTTTCCTCCGGCGAAACAAACACCAGCATGGAGCCGTCGTGCGACAGCGCCATGTGGCTGATGCTCATTTCATCCGGAAGCGCCAGCGCGAACTGCATGCGCGTGGTCGGCTGCGGACGCCGCGCCACGAACCAGGTCGCGGTGGCGACTACCACCAGAACCAGCGCCGCAACCAACCAGGGAAGCAAGCGAATCCGACGAGTTGCGGCCGTCGCCGCAGCGCGAAAAGCCGTGCTTGGCTCAGTTCCAGACAGCGCACTCAACGCAAAAGACAGGTCGCGTGCTGACTGGAAGCGCTGTTCCGGGCTTTTTTCCAGGCACCGGCGCACAATGCGTTCGAGCGCGGGAGAAACGGGATGCGCGGAACTGGACGACTGGACGGACAAATCGGGCGGATCGTCCTTTATAACCGCAGTCATGGTTTCGGCCGCAGTGTCCCGGCGGAAAGCGCGCTCGCCAGACAGCATTTCGTAAAGCACGGCGCCACACGCGAAGATGTCGGCGCGAGGATCGGCCGGCTCGCCACGCACCTGCTCCGGAGCCATATAGCTCGCCGTGCCCATGACCACACCAGCCACCGTGTGGGCACTGGTGAGAGTCATTTCACCCGGCTCTGCACCCGCCTTCTGCGCCAGCTTTGCCAAACCAAAATCCAGGATTTTGATGCGGCCGTCTTTGGTGACGAAAATATTTTCCGGTTTCAGGTCGCGGTGGACGATTCCCTTCTCGTGTGCCGTCGCCAGCCCGTGCGTAATCTGTACTCCATACTCGATCGCCTTACGCTGCGGCAGGGCCCCACGATCGAGCGTTGCACGCAGAGTTTCGCCATCCAGGAGCTCGGATACCAGGAACGGCAAGCCCTCGTGCTGACCGATGTCATGAATGGCCAGAATGTTGGGGTGGTTGAGCGCAGCCACTGCCCGCGCCTCCTGCTCGAAGCGACGGAGGCGGTCGGGTTCGCGGGCGAAGGATTCAGGAAGAATCTTCAGAGCGACATCGCGCCCCAGGCGCGTATCTTTCGCGCGGTACACTTCGCCCATGCCGCCTGCGCCCAGCGGCGATTGAATTTCATAGGGACCAAGTTTCGTGCCTGAAGTGAGGGCCATGCGCGAGCGTAATTATAGCCTGCACGTCACGTTGCGCGCGGAGGCGACGATTCTGGGAGTGTGGTCGGCTAACCGGAAGTTACTCCAAACCAGCCAACAGGGCCAACCTCTAGGCCGCCTGCTTAAATTAGCGCTTATGCGGCCCGGCGGGACTTCGTGTCTGATGCAGAATCGACTACACAAACCTCAACGATGCCAAAATAGAGGTCGGGGTTTGTAAGCTGCGATAATCGTTGCGGCATTTCGCATGACCATAGGGTTCAGTCGAAGTCGCATGGATCGGCTTCTCGTTCGTTGGGGAGGGAGAAGTTCGCTTGCGTAGCATGTCATGGTTCAATACCTCAATTCTGCAGGCTAACCAGGCTCCGACCGATGCGTCGACGATGGAGGAGTCTCGACTCGCGCGGCGTCTCTTCCTTTTCCTTGGCGCCGTGGCTTTGGTGTATGCAGCCTTGGCCGGTTTGCGGACCGTCCACGACCCGGACCTGGGATGGCAATTGGCAGGCGGGCGATGGGTAGCACAGCATCATCGGATTTTTTCCACCGACATCTTTTCGTACACGGCAGCCGGCCAGCCGTGGATCTATCCCGTCGGCTCGCAACTGCTGCTGTACGCAATTTACCGCCTCGGGGGCTACGTTCTGCTTTCGTGGTTGGGAGCAGCGGCGTGCGTAGCAACGGTCGCCTTGTTACTCCGGAGAGGCTCGGCATTCACTGCCGCGATTGCCATCCTCGCGATTCCCCTCATCGCTGAGCGCACCGGTCCGCGAGCTGAGATGTTCACCGTCATCGTGTTTGCGGCGTATCTCTCAATTCTCTGGCAGCATTATCAGACCAGTCGCGCTCGCCTATGGCTTCTGCCGCTGTTGATGATTGCCTGGGTGAATCTGCACCTGGGATTCATCGCGGGTTTGGCGCTGATCGTCGGATTCGTCGGCCTGGAGCTGTTGGAGATTTTGTTTTCAGCGGCCAGACGACGTGCGGCAGTCAGCAGGCTCAGACACGCAGCTCCGTGGTTTGTTGCTACGGCGGCGGCGACTCTGGTGAACCCGTGGGGATGGGGAATTTACCGGGCGCTTGTCCGGCAAAATCGCGCCATGGCTTTGCACGCGCAGGTCTTCGCCGAGTGGGGCCAAGCTCGATTCCATTGGAGCGCGTTGGGCGCCTTTTCGCAGCAGCCCATGCAGAATTCTCTAGATCTAGTCGCGGTGATTGTCTTGCTTACCGTTGCGATTGCGCTTCTGCAACCCAGGCTGGGGGCTGCGATTCTGCTGGTGGGAGGCCTGTATGCGACCATGAGGCATGTGCGAATGGAGGCCCTCACCGCCTGTGTCGTGATCGTGGTAGGAGGCTCAATCCTGGCCGGCGCTATTCCTCCAGTGTGGAGTCGTTTTTCCATTGCAAGACTGCGGTTCGCCGGTGCGATGGTTGCGGTGGTCATGGTCGCATGCGTGGCTGCCGTGCGCGGCGCCGACTTCGTAACCGATCGCGTTTACCTCGAAAGCAACGCCAAAACGAATTTCGGCGCCGGCCTGTCATGGTGGTTCCCGCAAAGTGCAGCCGCATTCATCGAGCGGGAGAATCTTCCTGCACAGGTTTTCAATAACTTCGATGAAGGCGGCTTTGTAGTGTGGCAACTGGGCCAGCGATACCAAGACTATATCGACGGTAGGTCGATTCCTTTTGGCGAGGAAGGATTGCTGCGTGAACATGAACTGGTGACAGCGCCGGTCGATTCCGTTACGTGGCAGCAGGCAGCCGACCGCTACAACATCAATACCATCATCCTTCAACCCGACACTACCGAGATCGAGTTCGTTCAACTGCAAGACCTGTGCTATAGCAAGAACTGGCGGCCGGTCTATCTGGACGAGGTCTCCGTGGTTCTGGTGCGCCAGAAGCCGGAGACGAAAGACCTAATTGATCGCCTACAGATCAATTGCGCAACCGCGCCTTTGCCGGCAGAAGCGCTGGATCATAGCGCCAGGTCGTTCCATCTGTGGGCCAATGCAGCGAATGTTCTGGCTGGGCTGCGGCGCACCAGCGAAGCGCTGTCGGCGGCGGACAATGCGTTCCAGATCTTTCCCGGCAGCGCCCCATTGCGTTGGGTGAGGGGCAACGCACTCTATGCGTCGGACCGCCGTGTGGAGGCTGAAGAGGAATGGCTGGCGGCCATCGCTCTCGGCCTGAATGCTCCAGACGCAGCAACGGTGTGGTCGCGACTGGGTGAACTCTACGATCAACAAGAGCGTATCCCCGACGCGCTGCACGCGTGGCAAGAAACGGTCCAGCTGACGAGTGATCCGACTGTGGAGACAAGGGCGCTGGTGAAGCTGGCTCGACTGTATGTGTTGACGCGGCAGCCTAGGCAGGCCTTGCAAGCGCTGGACGAGGCGGAACGCAGCGCGCCGTCGCAGATGGCGGCCGTCACCGACGGACGGAGTTTCAAGTTTGACGTCGCCCAGGGACGTGCAGCCATCTGGAGGGCCATGGGCGACATGAACCAGGCCGTTTCGTTCCAGGAACAGGCGGTGCAACTCGATCCGGAAGCTGCGGATGCCTGGACTCACTTGGCGAAGCTTTATCAACGGCAAGGACGTGCGGCGGACGAGCGGCGAGCTGAAGAGCGAGCCAGTGAGCTGAGCGCAAGCCAGAATCGTTAGCTCGGTGAGGGCGCTTTAGTGGTTAATAAAATTTACAAGTGACTGGAAAGTTTTACACCATTGGCGCGGTTGCCGAAGCGGGGTAACCTTTTTGTTTTTCTGGCGATGCGATTTGGCGCGTCAAATGCTCTCTAATAAAACAGACGAAGTGGCGCAAAGGGTCACTCGGATGCGAATTTCGGCCAGAGTTCGCCTCGACGAGTGACCCTCATTTTTTTCTGAGTTGAATTCCTCAAATTCCCCATGCATGCTTCGGATATGCGGCTGCGACGACATCGGCCCGGCGTGAACCCCAACCCCCGCCTCGCCGGCAACCTGCCGCCACTCACCTAGATCAGCGCCAGCTTCTCCCGCACATCGAACCCCGCCTTGCGCAGCAGGTTCTCCACCGTGGCTTCATTCAACCGACTGGCGTCGTATTCCACTCGGATCGTCCGCCCTTGTTCATCGAACTTGACGCGACGAATTCCATAGACATCGCTCACCTGTCCCAGGGCGCTCATTTCCCGCTCGCCCGGGGGCATCCCGTATCGAAACACGACTTCCACAGTCGTCATCGGTCTCACCTCTCGCAATGTGCAATGATAAAGAACTGCGCAACCCGCCGCCGGCTTTCGCATCTCGAACTGGACTCGCGTCGCAAGCTCCGAGTTCAATATAGTGCATGGCTGCGCTTGTGAATAGCGCCGCGTTACCATTACAGTGAGCGATGAAATGAGCGAGCCTGAAGCGCCCCTGGACAACTTAACGCTGGACTTTTCCGCCAAGGATCCCGTGTGCGGCATGACCATCGATCCCCCACACGCTCGCGGCAAAGCCCGCTACCAGGGCGATCTCTACTTCTTCTGCTCCCCGAACTGCATGCAAAAGTTCATGGCATCGCCGGCCAAGTATCTGGCGCCTGCCGGCGAATCCGGCGCTCCCGCTCCCGCGCCGCCGCTTCCCAAGAAGCTCGACAAAGATCCAGTCTGCGGCAGGAGCGTTGGTCCCTCCAACGCCGTATCCAGCGCCGAGTATGACGGCAAGCTCTATCACTTCTGTTCGCGCGGCTGCGTCGAGAGGTTTCGCCGTTATCCCAAGAAATATCTGGAGCCGGCTCCCAAGTCCGTGGGCATGACCGGATTCGTGCAACTCAGCAACGTGCCCCTCCAGAGTGGCGGCACGCGCAAGCTGGCAAAGGACCCGGTCTGCGGAATGAATGTCGATCCCACCACTGCGGCGAGCAGCGTCACCCACGGCGGCGAGACCTACTACTTCTGTTCCCGCGGTTGCGGCGAGAAGTTCAAAGCCGCTCCGGATAAGTTCTTGGCGCTTTCCGCGCCCTCCACCTTGACGCAAGGGCCGGCGTCTTCCGCAGAGAGCAAGCCAGCACCGACTGTCGCCTACGTCTGCCCGATGGATCCGGAAATTCGGAAAGATCGCCCCGGCCCTTGTCCCAAGTGTGGCATGGCCCTCGAGCCGGATCTCCCCAGCGCTTCACCGAAAACGCAGTGGACCTGTCCCATGCATCCCCAGATCGTGCGCGATGCGCCGGGTGCATGTCCGATCTGCGGCATGGCGCTGGAGCCGATGACAGCCACTGCTTCCGCGGAAGACAATCCCGAACTCCGCGACATGACGCGCCGTTTCTGGATCAGCGTGGCGATCGGCGTTCCACTCCTCGCGTTCGCCATGTTGCGAATGATGCCGCGGGTGTCGCCGCTCCTCCATGCCGGGCGCTTCGGCAACTGGATCGAGTTCGCACTCGCCACTCCTGTCGTGCTCTGGTGTGGCTGGCCGTTCTTCGTGCGCGGTTGGGCCTCGATAAAGTTTCGCAGTCCGAACATGTTCACCCTGATCGCGATGGGCGTCGGCGTCGCGTATGTGTACAGCGCGGTAGCGACCATCGTTCCGCAACTCTTCCCGCCATCCCCTGGGGCAATGAGTGGCCCTGAAGTCTACTTCGAAGCGGCGGCCGCAATCATTGCCCTTGTTCTCCTCGGTCAGGTGCTGGAGCTGCGCGCGCGCAGCCGCACCAGCAGCGCTATTCGCGCTCTGCTCGATCTCTCGCCGAAGCTGGCGCGCATCATGCGCGACGATGGCGCTGAGTACGATGTCCCGCTCGATCAGGTGAAGGTCGGCGACAAGCTGCGCGTGCGTCCCGGCGAGAAGATTCCCGTGGACGGCACGGTGCTCGACGGCCTCAGCTCAGTCGACGAATCGATGGTGACCGGCGAATCGATCCCCATCGAGAAACATGCCGGCGACAAAGTCATCGGTGCAACGGTCAACGGTACCGGCTGGCTTCTGATGCGCGCCGAACGGGTAGGCAGCGAGACCATGCTCGCGCAGATCGTCAAGATGGTGAGCGAAGCGCAGCGCAGCCGCGCCCCCATTCAGCGGCTCGTCGACAAGGTTGCCGCGTGGTTCGTTCCTATCGTGCTGGCCACCGCGGTCATCACCTTCATCGTTTGGTTTATGGAGGGCCCTGAGCCGCATTTGGCCAACGCCATCGTCAACGCTGTCGCTGTGCTCATCATCGCTTGTCCCTGCGCGCTCGGCTTGGCGACACCCGTGGCCATCATGGTTGGCACCGGACGCGGAGCCCGCGCCGGCGTCCTCATCAAGAACGCAGAGGCACTTGAGACGTTGCAGAGAGTCGACACGCTCGCCCTCGATAAGACGGGAACGCTCACTCAAGGCAAGCCCGAGTTGATGTCGGTGGTTGCCGTTGGCGGCGAGACCGAAGAACGCGTCGTCCGGCTGGTGGCAAGTCTGGAGCGGGGAAGCGAACATCCCCTGGCGGCAGCAGTTGTCGAAGCGGCGCAAGCGAATGGTTTGTCGCTGATGCCGGTCGACGAGTTCCGCTCGATCACGGCACGCGGCGTCGTCGGTAGAGTGGGCGGACACGAGGTTGCCGTCGGCAATGAAGCTCTGCTCGAAGAACTCAACATCGATTCCAACGAACGCTTTGTAACCGGCGATGACTTAAGTCGTGCCGATACCGAACGCCTTGTAACAGAGCACGACTTCAGTCGTGCCGATCAGGGCGTTAATTCTCATTATCCCGAGCGAAGCGAGATCGCCGGCGCAGCCGGCGATCTCGCGGAGTCGAGGGACCTGCCGACCCAGCCGCAGAGCGGCGGCATGGGGTTAGGCGGGGGCGTAAGCCCCCGATCCAGTGGAGAAGAGAATGCGAGCCGCAGAGCGGCGACACGACTTAGCGACGACGCTAACCAGGGTCCAATCCATGTTCGTGTTCCCGACGTCGGGGAGACGCCGGCCGACCCACCAGCGCCCACGGGCGCGGTACAAGAAAGCCCACCGCTTCAGCGGTGGGAAAACGAGCCTAACATCGGAGTGCCCCGGGCACGACACAACGATCTGGAATTCCTGAAATCCGAGGCCGACGCCCTGCGCAAAGAAGGCCAGACCGTCGTCTTCGCCGCAATCGATGGCCGCGCTGCGGGGATTCTCGGCATTGCCGATCCCATCAAGCCCGAGGCCATTCAAGCAATTCGCGATCTGCGCGCTCAAGGCCTGTGCGTCGTCATGCTGACCGGCGACAACGAAACTACAGCAGCCGCCGTCGCCCGCCAGATCGGCATCACTGATTTCGAGGCTGGAGTCCTGCCCGAAACCAAAGCCGATGCGATCAAGAAGCTGCAAGCTCAGGGAAGAGTTGTCGCGATGGCCGGCGACGGCATCAACGACGCGCCGGCGTTGGCGCAGGCGCAAGTCGGCATCGCGATGGGAACCGGAACCGACGTGGCCATGGAAAGCGCAGGCATCACCCTGCTGAAGGGCGATCTCGCCGCGCTGGTGCGCGCCCGCCGCCTCAGCCGAGCCGTCATGCGCAACATCCGCGAGAACCTGTTCTTTGCATTTGTCTACAACTCGGTGGGCGTGCCGATTGCGGCGGGCATTCTCTATCCCAAGTTCGGCATTCTCCTGAGCCCCATCATCGCCGCTGCCGCCATGAGCTTCAGCTCCGTGTCGGTCATCACAAACGCCCTCCGCCTGCGCAATACGAAGCTGTGAGGTAGAGCGTGCCTTTAGGCCCGCGTTCAAGGCTCTTGATTTGTGCCAGGGCACGGCTTCACAGGCTGCTGAAAAAGTCGATTTCGGCGAGTTTTGAAGGGGCGCACCGTTAGGTGCGCCGTCACAATTCCTTTAAATTTGTCATCTCGAGGAGGCCTTCAGGCCGACGAGGGATCTGCGGTTCGCCCTTAGTCCGAGGATCACGGATTGTGCTGTGCCCGGGGCACTCGCGTATTAATTCCACGCCACCCACCGTTGAAACGGTGGGCTTTCTTATCCCGTGCCCTTAGCGCTCGACCTGGCAACACACCCGCGCCACTGGCGATTGTGGCACCACTCCCGCGCCCAAGGCGCTGACGCCATCCGCGCCACGGACGATTGTGAAAGCATTCCCGCGCCCCAAGGCGCTGACACCATCCGCGCGCCACGGACGCGGCATAAGAAAGCCCACCGCTTTAGCGGTGGGAAAACTTACATTAACTCCCAAAGTGCCTCGGGCACGGCACACGGCGGGGCGGCCCATCCTCTCCAGTCATAACGACGATCACCTACGAACGTCGGGTGCCCCATCCTTCTCCCCTTCTGTGGGGGAGTGGATGGGCCCCGGGCCTCACCTGTGCCGGAGCCAATTCTCGCGACGGAGGTCTTTCACACGCGCGAATTCACGTTCGTTGTCGGTGACGAGCGTGAGCCCAAGGGTCACCCCTGCGCCGCGATGAGCATGTCATTGCCGCCGATTGGGCGTTCCGCTTTTTCGGGCTGGGAGCGCAATGTCCCATAGGCCATGTCCGCCGGCTCTTGCCAGGGCAGAACCTGAAGGGCGCCCAGCACCGCCTCAAGCTGCGCTGTGAGTCGAGGCGATTGTTTCTTGGCGGCGCCGTATCGCAGCTCCGCGGCGACGATGATGCTGGTGCACCCCTGCGGTCCCCCGAACTTCCGAATTTGTTCTGCGATGCGGCCCTGCGGATTGCGCACCAGGTCGGAAACGATGTTGGTGTCGAGCAGGTAGCGCATCAGAGATCAACTCGATCGGGAGGCGAGTCGGAAATTGCGGGAAAATCTTCGTCGAGTTTTTTCAAAGTTGCCAGGACGGCCAGCAGCGATTTAGGCGGCGCCGGCTCGATGATCAGCCGGTCGCCCTCTTTGCGGACTACGGCGTCTTCGCCCGGGAGCTCAAACTCGCGCGGGATCCGGACGGCCTGGTTTCTGCCGTTCTTGAAGAGCTTCACGTGTCGTCCGGGAGTTGCGCTCAATCCTTTTGGCATATGTCATAGCATCTGTCATTGACGAGGTGCCTGGCAAGGCGACTCGTTTCAAACTGCGAGTCGCACTCAATGCTAGCCCGCCGCCCCAGGTTCGCCCCTCTCTTGGCCTGACCTGGGTCCACCCATCCACAGCTTAGAAGCATTCCCATGTTCCCCGGATGTAGTGTGCCTCGGCTCCAGCCATTCCCGAGGAACTGGTGCAGGCGTTATAGCTCCCGGCTGTCAAGGGAGCATCGCAATTAGAGCAGTAAACCTGCGTGCCCAGACCGGGTCTAAGACCGCTCAGTCCTGCATAGGTCACGCTTTGCAGCCTAAGTATATTTCCTGTCTTCGTGATAATCCCGCCCGTCTTAGCATCGGAATACACCAGAGCGGGAGTTACATTGAGAACAGCAGACGTTGCCTGCTGAAGATCAAAAGGCGAATTTCCCGACGTGGCAATGCTTCCTCCGTATACCTTTAGAACGGAGCCATGTTGGACAAAGTAGCCATTGGTCGCCCCGCCGCTATTGTCGGTAGAAGAGCACGTCGAATTAAAGACATTGATGACAGTGGTGCTCGGGAATATTACCGCTGTCCAGAGACAGTCCGTGAAAGTTACTACCGGATAGCTTCCAGTCGTCGTAAAGGACGAATCATAAATGGAATAGGTTCCTCCGGTATCGGCGAAAGTCACCACGTCCCAGGTAGTGCTTATGGTTAGGTTGTGCGCTTCAAAGCTAGCCCCAGTTTCGGCAACATAGATTCCGTCTGCATTGCCGTTCATAGCGACGTTGCTGATTACGGCATGAGTGAAGGGATGGTTCTTGGTGCTATCCGCTGCTCCCCAAACCGAACCTAGATGTGGATTGGTGCCGCCAGTGTTGTTGATAGTCAGGTTTGCGGTCGTGCAATTACTGCCGGCCCGCACTACCGGGTAGGAAATGGAAGATGAGCTATAGAAACTGGTGATAATCGTTGCATACTTGCCGGCGCCGTACAAGTTGACGCAACCAATTGATCCCAGACTTTGATCTAGCGCGCTGGTTCCCAAGTCGAAAGTGTTGGCTGAAAGGTAGACAGAATCGCCATTTGCTCCTGCCGCAAAGGCAGCCAGCAGCGCCGCTCCGCGCGCCGTATTCGTGTTTGTAGAAGGAGTATAGAGAGTGATTCCGCCATTGGTGTGGACGACCGTGACAGGTTCTAGTCCATAGCCGCCGGTGTTCGTAATCGTGTGACTCCCGCCCCCATTGTCGGTGATACCGATCCCATTTCCGCCACTTAGGGTTTGCGCCGGCGTAGTGTCGTTGTTAATGGAAACAAGACCGCTTGATGTACCGGTACTACTGTTGTTAGCCGAGCCGATTGCATCCTTACTCAGCACAAAGTCCGATACGCTCCTGCCGCCGAGGGTCTCCGCTTCATGCGCCTTGAAGGCATAGGGCACGCTGGCCAGCAATACCCGCGGCTGCTCCGCTTGCCCTTGTATCTGTACTTCCAGCCACCGCTGCTCCGGCTGCGAGAAGAGATCGGACGGCAGCCCCGTGGCTGTCGTACTGCCCAACAGCGCGCTGTAGTTGCCGCTGGCGTCACTGTTCACGTTCTGCGTCTCCATCCAGATAGGCGCGCCACCATCCTGCTGCTTGTAGATGGCGAAGGTCACGCCTACCGTGGTGGAAGAAATTGAAGCTCCGTTGGCATCCCTGAGCGTCCCGCCGTAGCGAACCAGATTGGGGACCGTCAACGGCGAAGCTAGCTGGGCGAAGGCCGCTGGAACCAGTACGGCAGCAAAAACAGCAACAGCCAAGGAAATACTAACGCGGCGCATGAACCATCCTTTCATCTAACTGCCAATTGGTAGTTGCTAATGGCTAGCTACTAGTTACTAGCCACTAGCTACTAGCTACTAGCTACTAGCTACTTCCTACATCCCCGGCATCTTCATCCCAGCGATCCGCCTGGCGAAGCTGGGCTTGCCCATGGTCTTGAACATTTTCCTCATCTGCGCGTACTGCCGCAGTAGCTGATTGATTTCTTGCACCGACGTTCCCGATCCGCGCGCGATGCGTTTGCGGCGGCTGCCGTTGATGACCTCATGATGTTCGCGTTCATACGCCGTCATGGAGTTGATGATCGCCTCCACGCGATTGAGCTGTTTGTCGTCGACTTTGTCGGCCGCCTGCTGCATGTTGGCGAACGGCCCAATCTTTGGCATATGGCTCATGATGCTGGAGATCGATCCTAGTTTCTTCACCTGTCGCAACTGTCCGCGAAAATCTTCCAGTGAGAAGCCATCGCTGCTGAGCGCCTTGCGCGCGAACTCTTCCGACTTGCCTTTGTCCAGCTTGGCTTCGGCCTTCTCGATGAGCGACAGAATATCGCCCATGCCGAGGATGCGGCCGACGATGCGATCGGGATGAAACGGCTCCAGCGCGTCGTACTTCTCGCCAACGCCGATGAACTTAATCGGCTGGCCGGTGACGTTGCGAATCGAGAGCGCCGCGCCGCCGCGCGCGTCGCCGTCCATCTTGGTGAGGATAACGCCAGTGAGAGCCAGCTTCTTGTGGAACTCATCGGCCGAGCGCACCGCGTCCTGGCCGGTCATCGAGTCGGCGACGAAGAGGATCTCCTGCGGGTTCAGGATCTTCTTCAGCGACTGCATCTCGTCCATCAGCTGCTCATCGATGTGGAGACGTCCGGCCGTATCGACAATGAGAACATCGCAGGCGTTGTTGATGGCTTCGCGCCGCGCTTCCTTCACCAGCCGTTCGACGGTCGCGGTATTCGACTCCTCAACGTTGCCCTCGTACAGCTGGGCTTTGATCGCGTTCGCGACAACTTTCAGCTGCTCCCGCGCCGCCGGACGATAGACGTCAACCGACACCAGCATCGGCCGATGTCCACCCTGCTTCAACCAATGCGCCAACTTGCCGGATGTTGTCGTCTTGCCTGAACCTTGCAATCCGGCCATCAGCACCACGGTCGGAGGCTGTGAAGCGAACTTAAGCTTAGCGGTGTCTTTGCCGAGGACAAGGACCAGTTCGTCGCGAACGATCTTGACCACCTGCTCCGCGGGCGAGAGCGCCGTCATCACTTCCTGTCCGACGGCCTTCTCGCGGATGTGGTCGACCAGCTCTTTGACGACTTTGAAATTGACGTCGGCTTCCAGCAGCGCCATGCGGATTTCCTTTAGCGCTTCGCCGATGTTCTCTTCCGTCAGCGTGCCCTGTCCGCGCAGGTTCTTGAAGGTGCGCTGCAGTTTCTCTGTTAGGTTTTCAAACATTGTCAGGAGTCCAAATCCGGCTGGATAGGCGTAGCTGTAAGTTCATCTACGCTGCTTGTCAGGATATCACGCAAGAATCGCAAAGCCGGGGATTGGGGATTAGGGGTCAGGGATCAGAGACTAGGGATTGGGAATCAGAAATTAGGGGTCAGAGGTCAGGACACTGGCGGGCTGCTGAAAAACTCTGGTTGTGCCTTGCTCGGGTAGTGCGGCGCTTCAGCGCCGCGTTCAAGCCCTTTATTCTTGTCATCACGAGTGGGCTTCAGCCCGCGAGGGATATGCTTGTAAGACTTTTTCAGCAGCCTGCTAGAGATTAAAGATAGATCGGAGAGCGCGGTGAGACTTAGCCCCAATCCCTAGGGAAGCTCTGATTAAGTCGGTTCCTCGAAGGGGACAGCCTTCAGGCCGTCCGTAAATGCCGCAATATCAATGCGGCTTTATAGCCGCTGAGGGACTTCGCCTTGACTTGATCAGGATTTCCCTAGCCCCCAGCCCCCAACCCCAAATCCCTAACCCCTAATCCCGCCGTCCGATACACCTCCGCCGCGGCAATGACGGTGTTGCAGTGGATGGTGACCGTGTCCTCGATGCGAACGGCATATCCGCCGGCGTAGGTCGCCATCACCGGAATGTTGCGCGCGCGGGCGGCGCGAAAAACCATCTCATCCCGCTGTTTCAATCCATGAATAGTTAGGTCAAGTCCGCCAAGCTGGTCCTCGCGGAAGGGATCAGCCCCGGCCACATAACAGATAAGTTCGGGCTCGAACCACCCCAAGCCATTACTGAGCGCAGTGTCGAGCCAGGCCAGATACTCTGCGTCGCTGCAACCATCGCGCAGGCTGACGTCGATCGACGATGCCGGCTTGAAGTAGGGATAGTTGTTGTCCTGATGCAGGGAGATGGTGAAGACCTCCTTATCCCGTTTCCCGCCTATGCTCGGACCGGCAGCGGCGGCTACAGTCATGCCAGTCCCGGAAGGCGGCGTGCTCGCATTCTGTCTCGCATTGTTGAAGATGACCGCCGTTCCGTTGCCCTGGTGAACATCACAATCGACGGTCATGGCGCGACGGATACGCCCGCGCTTCTGCATCGCGCGAATAGCGACTGCAAAGTCGTTAATCATGCAGAAGCCCTCGCCGTGCTCGGGAAAGGCGTGATGAAAACCGCCGCCAAGGTTGATGCAGACGCCGTCCTCGAGTGCGCGCTCGGCCGCCAGAATCGACCCGCCGGTGTGCAGCATGAAGGCATCCACCACCTGCGGCGAATATGGAATCTCCATCTCCAGCTCTTCGCGCGGGCTGAGGCTGCCTTCCATCAGCTTGCTCACGTAAAGCGGTGAGTGTACCAGCATCACGTCGGATTCATCGGCCGGTTCTGGAGTGATGAAGTCGCTCTCATCAGCCACCTGCTGCTGCAGCAGGCGCTCGCGAATCAGCCGGAACTTGTCGGCGCGAAATACGTGCTCGCCGATGGGCAGATAATACTTCTCGCTATAAACCAGCTTGAAGGGCAGCATGGGCCGATGATGTTGGGACAGCCAAATTTCACATCGAAAATTCAATTCTAGACCCATCGGCGAATTGCCGCGAATGAGGGTTACCACTTGCGGGTAGACGATTCGCTGCTTCTGGCCGCTTCGTGATGCAGCGGTCCTCCCGCTAGGTTGCAGGAAATCGCAAAGACCCCGAGATCGTCTTTCCATTACTTGTTTTCTCTTTACGCCATCGCAAATATGGCGCACACTCTAGCAATTCCAAACAAGGAGGATGTAACTATGAAGCAAGCTGTGCGGCTTACTGTAGGGTTGGTGTGTCTGTCGCTGTTACTGCTGGCTGGGGCCTCGGCCCAGGACCAGTACACCGAAGGTACTGTAGACCGGGTTGTACTCATCCGAATTCTGCCCGGACACGGCAATGCCTTCTGGGCGGACTTGAAGGCCAATATCACCCCTGTCTGGGACGCCGAGAAGAGTGCCGGCCTCATCGAGGGATATAGCATCTTCCTCAATCAGACCAAAGCGAGCCCTGAAGATTGGGACATGGGATACGTCCTCAGCTACAAAAACATGGCCGCTCTCGACGGATTGGGAATGAAAGTTTTTGACTTGCGAATGAAACAATACGGCGACAAGAGCAAAGAACAGAAGGTGATCGATAAGCGTGTGGAAAATGTGCAGGTCGTGGCTAGCTACCTCACCCGAAACGTCACGCTGAAATAATTCCTGCATCTTATGCAACCTGTGCGACGCTCTCTGGCAAGGTGGCGTCGCCTTTTCATTTAATATGGCCTCGATGGCTTCCGCCGTACAACTTGGGTTGCTGCGCCGGGCTGCTGGCTACAACGTTCTGGCGACAGCGGGCCTTGCGATGGTCGCCATCTTCCTGACGTGCGCACTGTTCGCTCCCTGGCTGGCGCCGCAGAATCCCTCGCACATCGACCTGCCGTTGCGCCTGATGGGGCCGTCAGCCTCGCACTGGTTCGGAACCGATGAACTGGGTCGAGATATTCTCTCCCGCATCATCTACGGCGCGCGCATCTCCATGCTGGTCGGCGGCTGCGTGGTTGCAACCTCGCTGACACTCGGCCTTATCTTCGGCTCCATCGCCGGTTATTACGGCGGCATAACTGACCGCGTTCTCAACGTCGTGGTCATGAACGCCTTCATGTCGTTTCCCGGAATCCTGCTGGCGATCGCGTTCGTCGCGTTTCTCGGCCCGGGCATCTTCAACCTGATCTTCGCTCTATCGCTCGGCGGATGGGTGGGCTATGCACGCCTGGTTCGCGGACAGGTGCTGGTGGTGCAGGAGCGCGAATTCGTCGAAGCCGCGCGGGCTCTCGGCGCCAGCGATCTCCGCATCATCGTGCGGCATATTTTGCCGAACATCATTCAGCCGGTCATCGTGCAGGCCGCCATCGGCATGGCAGGCGCCATTCTCGCCGAGGCAACCATGAGTTTCCTGGGACTCGGTGTTCCGCCGCCAACGGCGAGCTGGGGCTCGATGCTGAACGACGCCCGCTCGCACCTGTTCGACTCACCACATCTGGTCCTGTTTCCCGCGGCTGCCGTGATGCTGGCCGTGTTGTCGTTCAACTTTATAGGCGATGGCCTGCGCGACTATCTCGATCCGAGGGCCCGAATCGAAGTGGGGCTGTAAGGCGCGATCAAACCAGCCGCACACCGGCGAAATGAAGTTGGCCGGGCAGCGTAAGCCCCCGGTCAGGTGGATGTTTCCGCGAGCCGCAGAGCGGCGGTACCGGCTGCTACCGAAAAATCGTCCGCCGGTGCCGGGTGCCAACTGATAAGTGCAAAGTCCCGCGTGCTAACATCCAATCCGTTATGCCAACCGAAACCGCAATCCTCGGCGGCGGATGCTTCTGGTGTGTCGAGGCCGCCATTAAACAGCTTCAGGGAGTCGAATCCGTCCGCTCCGGATACATGGGCGGCCGCGTCGCCCACCCTACCTACCAGCAGGTCTGCTCCGGCAAGAGCGGGCACGTCGAAGTGGCCGAGATCACCTTTGATCCTGCTGTCATCAGCTTCAGCGATCTGCTACACGTTTTCTTCACCCTGCACGATCCTACGACCCTGAACCGCCAGGGCAACGACGTCGGCGAGCAATATCGCTCGGTGATCTTCTATCGCGACGATGCACAGAAAAAGACCGCCGAGAAAGTCATCGCCGAACTGGCTCGCGATAAAGTCTTCGCCGACCCGATCGTCACCGCCGTCGAACCTGCCTCAACCTTCTACGTTGCCGAGGACTATCACCAGAACTATCTCGCCAACAATCCCACCCAGCCGTACTGCATGTTCGTAGTCGCGCCCAAAGTGAAGAAGATCCGGGAAAAATACGCACAGAGGCTGAAGGCGTAGGGGGTTTCAGGGGAAGCAGTTTCGGCAAAGTCCATCCGCAGGCGGGACGAAACTCTATTAGCCCACCGCGGAAGCTGTGGGTAGCGAGCCCACAAATTATCTGAGCCCCTCGGGGGCGACACGCACGAATCACAACGGAGCCAGTTGGCCTTTCTCAGAGATTTGAAAGAATAACTCCGTGCCCTCCGTGTTGAAACTTCCTTTTCCCGAACCCGTTATAATAAGAAGTTTCGGCACCCTGTTTTGAACGAATCTGTGGGGACGGTGCCGGAACCCTGGGCCATGTCGAACGACAGCATCATCGTACGCGGAGCACGCGTCCACAACCTGAAGAACATCGACTTCGAAATTCCGCACAACCAGCTGACGGTGGTGACGGGAGTTTCGGGTTCGGGGAAGTCGTCGCTCGCGTTCGACACCGTTTACGCCGAGGGCCAACGGCGCTACGTCGAGTCGCTCTCCGCCTACGCTCGCCAATTCCTGGAACGCATCGAGAAGCCCGACGTCGATGTCATCGACGGCATCGCTCCGGCCGTCGCCATTCGCCAGAAGAACACTACGCGCAATCCGCGCTCAACCGTCGCGACCGCAACCGAGATTTACGACTACCTGCGGCTGCTCTACGCGCGCGTGGGCCGCACCTATTGCCTGAACTGCGGCCAGGAGGTGAAGAAAGACACGGTTGACGAGGTAACCAATCGCATCCTCGCGCTGGGTGAAGGCACGCGCGTCCAGGTGTTCTTTCCACTACAGCCTCCGCCAGAGCCGTCGGAACCCGAGAAGCCGAAGGGCCGCCGTACTGTCAAAAAGAAAGCCGTGAAATCGCCGGCCGACGATTCTTACCTGAAAGAACGGCTGTTCGAGCTGCGCAAGCGCGGCTACAACCGGCTTTATCAGAACGGCCGGATCGTCGAATTTTCCACTCCTGAGTCGCTCCTCGATCTCAACTTTGCCGAGCCGGTGCTTGTGTTGATCGACCGCATTTCTGTCTCGCCGGATTCGCGGTTGCGTATTGTTGACTCCATCGAGCAAGGCTATCGCGAGGCCGGCGAAGTGCTGTTCGAGACAGCACCACGCGAAGGCGAAGCGTCTCAGCTCTTCCGCTTCTCGCAGCGCTTTGAGTGCAAGCAATGCAACATTCGCTACGACGAGCCGGAGCCGCGGCTGTTCTCGTTCAACAATCCATTCGGCGCATGCCCGCGGTGCCAGGGATTCGGCAACACCATCGACTTCGACCTCAACCTGGTGATCCCAAACAAGACTCTGACTCTGGCCGAGGGCGCCATCGAGCCTTGGACAAAGCCGAAGTACAAGCCGCTGGCGACGGAGATGCGGCGTTTTACCCGCGCCGCGAATGTTCCGCTCGACGTTCCCTGGCAGGACCTCACGGCCGATCAACAGAGCTTCATCATCAACGGCGATGGAAAGTTCTGGGGTGTACGCGGTTTCTTCGAGCACCTGGAGCGCAAAAAGTACAAGCTGCACGTGCGCGTCTTTCTCAGCCGTTATCGCGGGTATTCGGTGTGTTCGGAGTGCAGCGGCCTCCGGCTGCGGCGTGAAGCTCGCCAAGTGAAAGTCGGCGGCAAGGACATCTGCCAGGTGACGGCGATGACCGTGGAAGAAGCGACGCGCTTTTTCTCCCAGGTGGAGTTGTCGCGCCAGGAAGCGGACATCGCGGGCAAACTGCTGGAAGAGATCAACGACCGGCTGCGCTACCTGAACGATGTCGGGCTGGAGTACCTGACGCTTGACCGGCTGTCCTCGACGCTATCGGGCGGTGAGGCGCAGCGCATCCAGCTCGCAACCTCGCTCGGATCGCGTCTCGTCGGCACGCTCTATGTTCTCGATGAACCTTCCATCGGATTGCACAGCCGCGACACCGCGCGGCTCATCAAAATCCTGCATGACCTGCGCGACCTGGGCAACACGATCCTGGTGGTGGAGCATGATGTCGAGATCATGCGCTCCGCCGACCGCATCATCGATCTCGGCCCGGGCGCAGGCGAAAACGGCGGGCGCCTGATCGCCAGCGGAACGTACGACGAGATCCGGCACAATCCGGCGTCGCTCACCGGGCGTTATCTGAATGGTGAGTTGCGCATCCAGCCTCCCGCGGTGCGGCGAATCGGCACGGGTCGGAAGATCAAGCTGACCGGCGCTCGCGCCCACAATCTGAAGCGAGTCAGCGTTGCCATTCCACTGGGCATGCTGGTTTGCATCTCCGGAGTGTCGGGCTCGGGCAAATCGACGCTGGTGCACGATGTGCTCTACAACGCATTGGCCGCCGAGAAAGGCCAGGTCACGGGTGGGCCGGGAGCTGAGGTCGAGCGCGTGGAAGGCGGCGAGTGGATCGACGAAGTTGTGCTGGTCGATCAGTCGCCCATCGGACGAACGCCGCGCTCAAATCCCGTGACCTACATCAAAGCCTTCGACGGCATCCGCGAACTGTTCGCCTCGCTGCCCGAGAGCGAGAAGCGCGGCTACACCGCTGGCCATTTCTCGTTCAACATTCCCGGTGGCCGGTGCGAGGCATGCCAGGGCGACGGCACTGTCACCGTCGAGATGCAGTTTCTCGCCGATGTCGAATTGATTTGCGAGGAGTGCAAGGGCACGCGCTACAAGCCGGAGGTCCTCGAAGTTCGTTATCACGGCAAAAACATTCACGACGTGCTCGATCTCACCATAAAAGAAGCTCTGCATTTCTTTTCCGGCGTGCCGAAGATTGTGGAGAAGCTGCGCGTGCTGGAAGAAGTAGGGCTGGGATACCTGCGGCTAGGCCAGTCGGCCACGACGCTCTCCGGCGGCGAGGCGCAACGCATGAAGCTGGGGGCGCACCTGCAACCCAGGCTGCGCGACATCGGCAAGCTCAGAAGCGAGCGCGACAAGCACCAGCCGCGCATGCTCTATATCTTCGACGAGCCGACCACAGGTTTGCACTTTGACGATGTCAGCAAGCTATTGGCCGCCTTCCGGCGTCTGATTGAAGCAGGTGGATCGATCGTGGTCATCGAGCATAATCTTGATGTGATCAAGACGGCCGATTGGGTGATCGACCTGGGACCCGAGGGCGGTGCGCGGGGTGGGGAAGTGGTCGCAGTGGGGCCGCCGGAGACGATTGCCGCTGCGCCCGGCTCATACACAGGACAGTGGCTGGCCCGTGTCTTGCAGCGCGATGGAAGCGCGTAATCCTAAGTGGCACCACGATGAAGCTCGACAGAATCATAGCTGCGGTCCTGCTTGCGGCGTTTACTCTTGCGCCGAGCGTCGGTCATGCACAACAGGAGAGCAAGCCGACCATTCGCCATCATCTCGTAGAAGAGCCTGCGAATGACACCAGCCCTCCGGAGGTCGCTCAGGCGGAAGACGCGATGCAGCACAATGATTTCGCGGCTGCCGAAGCTTTGCTGCAAAAGGCTGTCGCCGCCAAACCTAACGACTTTCGGGCGTGGTTTGACTTGGGATATGTGTACAACGCGACCGACCGCCGTGCCGAAGCAATCGAGGCCTATCGCAAGTCGGTTGCGGCGAAGCCTGACGTGTTCGAGTCGAACCTGAACCTAGGCCTGCTGCTGGCGAAACAGGGTGACAATGCCGAAGCAGCGAAGTACCTGAAAGCCGCAACGCAACTAAAGCCAACCGAGCGCCCTGAGGCAGGATTGACGCGCGCCTGGCAGGCGCTGGGGCGAGTCGAGGAATCCGACGATCCTCAGCAGGCGCTGGCGGCTTACGCAGAGGCGGCCAAGCTCAGTCCCAAAGACCCGCAACCGCACCTCGCCGCCGCAGCTCTGCTGCGCAAGCAAAACGATCTCGGCGCGGCGGCCCGCGAGTATCAGACTGCGGTGGAGCTCGATCCAACTTCGACGGATGCGCTCTCCGGGCTGGTGGACGTTTACGTCACGCAGAAAAAATACTCTGGCGCTGAGGCTATCCTGCGCAAGTTGCTGGCGTCTGATCCTCAGAACGCTACGGCGCGTATGCAACTGGCGCGGGTGCTGACGACCGAAGGCAAGAACGACGAAGCTGCCCAGCAGTTACAGGCAGGACTCGCGGCCAGTCCCAACGATCCTCATGCAGTGCTGGAGCTTGGCACACTTTATGTTAATGCCGGTAAGGACGCCGAAGCGGAGCAGCAGTTTCGCGTAGCGGTGCAGAAGCTGCCCCAGGATCCGGAAGTGCACTTCGCTCTCGGCTCGCTGCTGCTCCACGAAAAGAAGTTTCCCGAGTCGCAACAGGAACTGCTGATCGCGGTGCGATTGAAACCCGATCTTGCCGAAGCGTACAGCAACCTTGCGGTGGTGGCATCGTCGAACAAGAACTACACGTTGGCTCTACAGGCCTTGGACATGCGAGCGAAATTTCTGCCAGAAACTCCAGCCACCTATTTCCTGCGCGCCGCGACCTTCGACAATTTGAAAGCGATACCGCAGGCTGTGGAATATTATCAGAAGTTCCTGGCGGTGGACGGCGGCAAGTTCCCCGACGAGGAATGGCAGGCCCGCCACCGATTAATCGCCATCGATCCCAAGAACGCCGACAAATACCGGGTTAAGAAGTAGTATGCGCCCCTATTGCCTAGCAGCGGCGGTCCTGATGATGCTCAGCAGTATCTCGCTGTCGGCCGTGGAGACGCTATCCAGCCTCAAAGCCAAGGCCGACGCCGCGCATGGCGGTGAGCAAGCCAAGCTGTGCCTGGAATATGCCCGGCTGCAACTGGAGACCGCTAACAGCCTGTTCACCGATGGGCAGGTCGATAAGGCGCAAGCCGAGATCAGGGAAGTGGTCGACTACTCGCGCAAGGGGGCAGATGCGGCCTCATCCTCGGGCAAACAACTCAAGGAGACGGAGATCAGGCTGCGGAAGTTGGTGGAGCGTATGCACGACATCGGGGAATCGCTGGCTTTCGAGGACCGTCCGCCCGTGCATCAGGCGCAAGACGACATTGAACAGATCCGCTCCGATCTGATGGTCAAAATGTGGGGACCGCAAGCCCAACCGAAAGGCAGATCATGATCAGGCGTCGAATCCAAGGTGTGCTGCTCCTGGCACTATTCCTGTACTTCTCGCCTGGAAACAGCATGGCTCAGCGCCGCGATCCGCTCAACGAAAAAGAAGTCGACGAGATGCGGGAATCGGCTGACTGGCCGGACAAACGGCTGGAGCTGATGGTGAAGTTCACACGTCAGCGTATGGCGGCCATCGAGCAGTTGCAATCCAGTGCCAAGAATGCGAAGGACCGGCCGATGCAAATCCATGACCTGCTGGAGGACTTTACTGCGTTGCTGGATGAAATCGAAGACAACGTGGAGATGTATGCGTCGCACAAGGCCGACATGCGCAAAGGGCTGACGCTGCTGATCGAGGCCAACAGCGAGTGGCAACTGAAGCTGCGCCGCTTGAAGGAGCAATCGCCGCCGGAAGAACTGGAGCAGTTCTCCTTCGTGTTGACCAACGCCACCGACGCGGTCGGCGACACCGCCGATGACACCCGTAAGGAACTGCAGGAGCAGAACGAACTGGCCAAGCAGAAAAAGCTGACCAAGATCTACTCAGAGCGTCCGGACTGACGGCAGCAAAACAGAAAGGCCGCCAAACTTCCCCCTGTGGCGGCCTTTTCAGTTTGTTTAACGCAAAACTACTTCAGCGACAATAGCAGAAGGCTCCGACAGAATTCAATAGCACGAATGCCTTAGTACCTGTCTGGTCAACGGTCGTTCCGCGGCCCCGCCAGACGGCTCGTGGTAGGTTAGTAACAGCTTGCGCGAGAACCTTCAACACATATTCCAGCGGACCTATCGTGAGCTTCGCCCGCGAGCTCCCATGCCCGAGATTCGGGTGGAGTTCTACGCCTTTGCCAACGTCAACAACACGATTCGCGTGCGCCAGGACGCGATCCACGTACGAATTTCCGATCTACTGGAGGGCTCGCCCGAAACTGTCATCGAGGCCATCGCTCACATCCTGTTAGCCAAGATCTATCGCAAGCCAATCCAGGCACTGCACTCCACTCGCTACCGCCGTTACGTCTCCAGTCACGACATGACCGCGAAGGCGCACCTGCTGCGGCAGGTTCGGGGGCGAAAACAAATTGCTTCCGCCCGCGGACAGGTATACGACCTCGACCAGGTGTTCGAGGAACTGAACCGGCAGTTCTTTTATGGCCTGCTGGCGCGTCCGCAGATGACGTGGAGCCGCGTACATGCGCGGAACAGCCTTGCGCACTACGATCCCGCGCACAATGCGATCGTGGTTAGCCGCGTCTTCGATCACGCGCGCGTGCCTCGCTACACCCTGGAGTACATCGTCTACCACGAGATGCTTCACCTCAAGCATCCCGTCAAGCTGCGCGGCAGCCGCCGCTGTGTCCATGGGCCGGAATTTCAGGCGGAAGAAAAGCTGTTTCCACGACTGGAGCAAGCCAAGCTATTTCTGAAAAGCTTATAACGAAAATCTAAGGAATTGTGACGCTGGTTTCGTGCAGACAACGGCAATAGTTGTGGGAATTGTCATTACGAGCGCCGGACTTGGCGCGAGGAATCTGCTTTGGTTGTGGGCGCCAGAGCAGATCCCTCGCTCTGCTCGTGATGACAATTTCAAGACTTCTGTCACTCTCGGCCGCGCTGGGCAGCCACGCTCTGCACGATCTCATCCACCTCAGCCGATTTGGCAATCGGCTCCTCCAGCATGAACTCCAGCACCTCCTGCGGAGCCGAGGACGTCCACACCGGCGCAAACGACAGGCGATGCAACGGCGTCGGCCCTTTCTCGCGCAGCGTCTTCAGATGTCGCGGCGTGCTGTAGCCCTTATTGGAAGCCAGACCGTAGTCCGGGAACACCGGGTCCCACGCGCTGATCATCGCGTCGCGTTCCACTTTCGCAATGATGGAAGCGGCGGCAATCGAGGCCGACAGCGCGTCGCCGTGAATGATCGGCGTCTGCTGGCAGTCGTAGGCGAGGCGCAGCGCGTCGATCAGCAGATGGTCAGGCCGGAGCGTGAGCATCGCGACCGCTTCTTCCATGGCCCGTTTCGAAGCCCAGTAGATATTGATCTGGTCGATGGTGGCAACGTCGACGGCGGCGATTGCCCAGGCCAGGGCGTGCTCACGAATGCGTGGCGCAAGTTTCTCGCGAGTCTCGCGGTCCAACAGTTTGGAATCGCGCAGCCCACGAATGCGGTAGCTCGGATCGAGGATTACCGCCGCGGCGACCACCGGTCCAAACAGCGACCCACGCCCAACTTCATCCACGCCGGCGACCAGCTTGGCCCCGCAACTCCAGGCCAACTTTTCATACTTCAATGTGCACTTCAGCCGCTTCAACAAGCGAAGCTTGAGCGTAGCTTTGGAGACTGTTTTCGCGTCGCCATCGCTGCTCGGTTTTTTCGTTTTAGACTTCACGACGTGGAGGAGGCACCTGGGAACAAGAGTGATTCTAGAGCAGATTCGATAAGACGCGCCTGAGCGGATCGAAATTCCGAACGACTAGCCAGGTCCATCCCGTAGACAAGGGTCCAGTCGTTCTTCCGCATCGCTTCGATCAGGCACGGAATCCAATGAAACAGCTAGAATAGAGGCAACGATGCACCGGGTGTATCTCGACAACAATGCGACCACTCTGCTTCTGCCTGAGGTGTTTGAGGCAATGCGTCCATACTTCTTCGAGAAGTTTGGGAATGCTTCATCCATCCACCAGCAGGGCCAGCAGGCACGTTCTGCTGTGGAACATGCTCGCGAGCAGGTCGCGGAGTTGCTGAACTGCCGTCCTGCGGAGATCGTCTTCACCAGCGGCGGCACCGAGGGCGACAATCTGGCGCTCTTCGGACTGGCCAAGCCGGGTGACCACATCATCGCCTCGGCGATCGAGCACCATGCCGTGCTGAACTCTTGTCATCGCCTGGAAGAGATGGGATGCAGCGTAACCTACTTACCCGTGGATGGTCGCGGGGTGGTCGATCCCGATGACATTCGGCGGGCGTTGCGACCGGAGACCAAGCTGATCAGCATCATGTATGCCAACAACGAGACCGGCGTTTTGCAGGCGGTGCATGAGATTGGGAAAATCGCGGCGGAAGCCGACGTGTACTTCCACACCGACGCGGTGCAGGCGGCGGGGAAAGTTCCGGTTGACGTCAAGGAAATCGGCTGCGATTTGCTGACCATCTCGGCGCATAAGTTTCACGGCCCACAGGGTACGGGAGCGCTTTTTGTGCGCAAGGGAACTCTGCCCCAGCCGCTGTTTTACGGCGGGCGGCACGAGCGTTCGCGCCGCGCTGGTACCGAGAATTTGCCGGGCATCGTTGGGTTAGGGAAGGCGGCCGAGATTGCGCGTACAGGTTTTGCCGACGGCAGTGTTGCGCAACTTGCAGCGCTGCGCGACCGGCTGGAGAACACGGTCCTCGAGAACATTGAACAGGTCGCTGGGAATGGCGGCGGTGCGGCGAGGACGCCCAACACGTCGAACATCAGCTTCGATTGCATCGAAGGTGAAGCGATGGTGATCGCACTCGACCTCAAGGGGTTGTCTGTTTCAACCGGTGCGGCGTGTTCGTCGGGCGCAATCGAGCCTTCGCATGTGTTGACCGCGATGGGACTCTCCGCGGACCGCGCCCGCGGCAGCATTCGCTTCAGTCTGGGGAAGCAGAACACAGCCGAGGATGTGGAGTTCGCGCTGGAATTGATTCCGCAAGTAGTGAAACGACTGCGCGAGATCAGCCCTGTATACAAGAAGGCAGCCCTCAGCCCTCAGCCGTCAGCTCTCAGCTGAAAATCGCTGTTCGCCATTCGTTTTTCGCCAGAGTGCCCGAAGAGCTGGTTTGCTAGTTGCTAAATGTCGACCTCTAACACTATAGCTGTAGCCATGTCGGGCGGTGTGGATTCTTCCACCGTCGCGGCCATGCTGTGTCAGCAGGGCTACCCCGTTGTGGGACTCACACTGCAGCTCTGGAACCAGCGGCGGCTTGCGGGCCACAACGGCATGCCGGAGTCGGTCCACGGACGCTGCTGCTCGATTGACGATGTGTATGACGCGCGCCGCGTGGCCGAGACCCTCGGCATCCCGTATTACGTGGTCAGCCAGGAGAAGCGCTTCGAGCACGACGTGGTGCGTCCATTTGTCGCCGAGTACTTATCAGGGCGGACGCCGATTCCTTGCAGCCTGTGCAACAACCACCTGAAGTTCGATCAGCTATTGATCACGGCGAGGCAAATCGGCGCTGACCTGCTGGCGACGGGACACTACGCGCGCAACGAATTCGACCAACGCAGCGGACGCTGGTTGCTGAAGCGGCCTGCGGACCGCAGCAAGGACCAGACCTACTTCCTGTTTGGCCTGACGCAGGAGCAGTTGAGCCGGACGCTTTTCCCGCTGGGCGAGATGCGCAAGCCCGATGTCCGCGAGGAGGCCAAGCGCGCCGGCCTGCGTTTGTTCGAGAAGCCCGACTCGCAGGAGATATGCTTCATCCCCGGCGGCGATTACAAGCAGTTTCTGGATGCCTACCTGGAAGAGCAGGGCGAGGAGATTCCCGATACCGCCGGCGAGTTGGTCACCACCAACGGCGAAGTCATTGGCACGCACGGCGGAATCCACAACTTCACCGTGGGCCAGCGCAAGGGACTTGGCATCGCCACCGGCTCGCCGCTCTATGTGATCGAGATTCGCGGGGACAAGCGGCAGGTCGTCGTCGGCAGTGGCGAAGAGCTACTCTCGCGAACATTGCTTGCGAAGCGCGTGAATTGGATTGCCGTTGACGATCTGCGAGAGCCGATGCGGGTGCACGCGAAGATCCGTCATCGTCATGAGCCAGCCAGCGCGACCGTCGAGAATAGTATCGATGGCGCGGTGACGGTGACCTTCGACGAGCCGCAGCGCGCCATTACGCCCGGCCAGGCGGTGGTGTTCTACGATGGCGATGTGGTGGTGGGCGGGGGTTGGATAAGCTAGCCGCTTGCGCTGCTCTGCGCCATGATGGATTCTTGTTGCAGGAGACTTCCCCCTTGGCATCCCCGAAAATTACTCCAGACGAAAAGCTCGAAGTAACCAAGTTTCAAATCGAGAGCTGCCTCAAGGCACTGGCCGACGCCTGGAATAGCCACGACATGGCAAAATATGCGGCGGAGTTCACCGAAGATGCGGACTTCGTCAACATCCTAGGCATGCATTGGCGCGGCCGAGCCCGGATCGAATCACAACATGCCGCCTTGCATCGCACGATTTTTCGCAATAGCCAGTTGCGAATCGTGGATGTCTCTTTACGGCCTCTCGGGCCTGGCGTGATGCTGGCGCTGGTCAACTGGGAGATGACAGGACATGAGACGCCGCCAGGGGCGCCCTTTGCCGAGGTGCGGCACGGTGTGATCACCGGCGACTTCGTCCAGGACGGAGGACGCTGGCGCATCACCGCATTTCACAATACAAATACTGTGCGGGTTTCCTTGCCGGGCGACAAATAAGCTCCCGCGGTAGCTCTGGCAGCTTCACAAAAGAAAGAGCAGCATTGTGAGTGCTGCTCTTCTGAACCCGTGATCGTCGGCTAGATAAACATCTCGTCCGAGGGACCGCCATTGCGGCGCTTCTGCTGGTTGAAATAAGCGCCTACTCCTGTGCTGATGGCCTGTACGATTCCCGAAACCTGGCGTACGGGTGACATCACCGAATGTTGCACCTTCTCGGAGGTTTCCTCGATGCGATCCATGGTGCGCGTCAACATTTCGTCGCCGCGAATCACCTGCAGCCGCATGCGATCGACGGCATCGTTGACCGTGGTGTCGATGCGCTCCACACTGCCCCGGGCCGTGGTGCTGATATAACTCAAATTGTCCAGTACGAGATCGACTTTGGGACGTGCGGTCTCCATGAAGGCCTTGACGTCCTGCTGGATCGATTTGACGTTGTCGATGACAGGAAGCACTCGTACCTGCAAGGTATTCGTGGTGTCTTCCACCCTGTCGGCCAGCGCTTCCATGCGGACGCTGAGCTTACGCACGGCAATGTAGATGCCAAGCAGAATCAGCATTTGCAGCACAACCGCAGCTGCGGTGACGGCGATAAATATGGTCAGTCTTTCATCCATAGCAAACGGTTCCCACGGACCAGCACCCTCTAGCGAGGGTCAAACCCACTCCCAACCCGGTAGAGCACAATGGAAGAGGTTGCAAAATCTGGAGTCTCCACAGCGTAATTCGCCGAGCTGGCTTACCACGCAGCTCCATCCGGCGATGTAGACTATGCAAACGATACGGCAGTCTGTCTAAATTGCGGGGCATAACCTAAGGCACGTTAGGCGTTGCACCTTCGGGATTTTCGGTAGTGACCTCACGATAGGCCTGACGTCCAGCCTCGTAGGCGGAGCGAATCTGTTCTTTCTGTTGACTCAGATAATCGCGTCCCTTTTCAGCCCAGCCGCCGGCCTGCTCCCGCGCCTGGCGGGCCCGTTCCTTGACGGCGTCGCGGCCTTCTTCCGCGGCATCGCGGAGCTGCTGACGTGTCTCACCACCCGCCTTGGGAGCGTACAAAATCCCAACTGCGGCGCCGATACCCAAGCCCGCTAAAAACCACAGAAAACCACTACCATCGCGATCCGACATAAACGCCTCCTCGAAAAACCCGCGAGACCGGATGTTAGCACCCGCACTACAGAATTACAAACGCGCGCAGGAAAGTTCCAGCAGTGAAGGACCACTATAAGTTAGCTGGGTGACGGCAATTTTTCGCTATCGCGGGGTTGGCTACGGCTGCATTTTTTCAGAAGGACGATCTGCCCCAGATGATACACATGATGCTCGACAATGCCGTGCGCTTCCCCGTAAAACGTGCGCTTGCCGGCAGCGGTCAACTCGTCCAGATTGTTGGCATCGAGCTTAGCCAGCGCTTGGCGAAAGACGCGATTGGAGTCACGGAACTGGTCGAGTGTCTTGCGCCAATTCTCTTTGCTTGCCGCGGGCATTGGCGGGAAGTTCAGCTCTTCCACCTCCTCCAGTCCAGCGCGCAAGCCGGCAAGCCGCTGCGCAGCGACGTTTTCCCAGAAGGTCATGTGCATCACAATTTCCCAAATTGTGTGAGCGGATGGGATGGGTCGGGCAGCCGCCTCCTGAGCCGAGATACTGTCGAGAACTTGCCATACAGCGCCGCCGCCGGCGTCGCCATGCCAGGGCTCACCGTGCAGCACGCCATCATAATGATCGAGAATTCGCTGGATTGCAGACATCGCTTTCTCCTAACCTCCAAAAACTATATCACAGGTTAGGGATCTGCCCCTACCCAGGGCGCGTTTGGTAACCGCGAAGTGTGCGCCTCGCCTGATTTTTTCCACCATCAGCCGCTGACGTCCTCCAGGATCTTCGTATAAGATTCTTGCCGCAGGCTTCTGCTTTTCAGGAGGGACGATGAAGATTATTCGTAGGGGCGTTTTTCTGATTACGCTGATCGCAGTCCTCTCGACACTTATGCTGGCGCAGGACAATGACAAGCCGGCGAAGCCTCTAGCCAGCCGGTCGGTCGCACAAGCCAAGATGCCGCCGCCGCAGCCTTCTCCGGAAATGACCAAGTTGATCAAGATGTTGTCGGGCAATTGGACGGTTACGGAGAAGTCCGAGCCCAGTCCCATGTTTCCCAACGGTGGAAGCGGCACGGGCACGGCCAGATTGTGGGCGGGTCCAGGTGGGCTATCGTTGCTGGAGACTTACCATTCCAGCGGCATGATGGGCAGCGACTTTAGCGGATTCGGAACGTTCTGGTGGGACCCCAAGAAGCAGGTTTATCGCGGTCTGTGGTGCGACAGCATGACGCCGAATGGCTGCGACGCCAGCGGCGCAACCAAATGGGATGGCGAGACTCTGGTGGGAATGATGGAAGGTGAAATGAACGGGCAGAAGACAGTCTCAAGGTTCACTTATTCCAACTGGAAGCCCGATTCTTTCGTCATGGTTATGGCGACGGGCCCGGACGCGAACTCATTGAAGGACCTGGTGACCATCACCTACACCAGGTCTGCAGCTATGGGCAAGGCGGGGCAGTAGACGTAAGAGCCCACTCGATCGGCGTTCGGGTGGGGTGCCTTATTACCCTTCCCACACGAAGGCGTCGAACACGCTGCTCTCCGCAAAGCCGAGCCGCTTGTAGAGACCCACGGCGCGATCGTTCATCTCCGTTACGGTCAGCGTCAGCCGATTGCAATGCCGGTTCCGCAGAGCGTTGGCAGTGCAGGCGATGAGGTTCTCGCCAATCCCTTGTCGCCGGTATTCGGGCAGCAGACAGACCTGCGTGACGTGGCCGACATCATCTTTCACGCGCGAGCACAGAATCAATCCCACCAGCACATTGGTTGGACGGTGTATCGCTGCGAACGACGATTCCGCATCGAACACGCCGCAGCCGGGAAAACGGACAATATTGTTCAGGAAGCGTATGGATCCGGCATGAGTGCGGTACTGGTCGTTGATCTCGGAATCGATGTGGGCGCGATAGGAAGCTGTAATGACGCTGGCCGCGGGCTGGTAATCCTGCTCCAGCCAGGGACGGATCTGGATCTCTTTTGGCAGGCACATCGGCGGAATCATGCGAGTCTCGCCGCGGCGTAATTGCAGCTCGAGAAACAACCGCCGATATCGCTGGAAGCCCGCCGAGGAAAACACGCCTGCCAAGTCGTCGGTCGGGTGAGTCAGCAACTGCGCCTCTACGCGATGGATTCCAGGCGATTGTTGCAGGGTCGCTATCACGTGTTCGGCCATTTGCGCCTCAACCAGGCGAACGTCGCTGCGGCGCGATGAGACAAACAGGTCTCCGACGACGCCCTTGCTGCCTTCATACACGAAGAAGGAGTAACCGACGATGCTGCCGCGCTCCACCGCGGCGTAGCCAGGCAGGATCTTGGCATCGACGTAACGCAGGATCATGTCCGCCGAGCTGCGATAGTCCCAGCACAGCAGACGGCGCCACGTCTCGACCTCTTCCTCGAGCAGGGAACGCAGATCGGCCGACGAAAAGTGCCTGAGGTCGAGAATCTCCACGGTAGTCAGATGCGGCCGGCGAAAAACGGCGACAGCCATAGGCGCGTCGTCCAAGGGCGCTGAGTCAGTCTAGTGCGGCTTGGCGGATCAGGCAAACTGGCAAACCGACAAACCGGAAGCGGGCTTGCCGGCCCAGATAGAACGGGGCGCTTTCGCGCCCCTCATCTCACCAAATTAAAACTCGCATTAGGGCAGACGTTGTGCCAGTCCTGGCAAGGCCTTCATCAAGTCGTTGTAGATGACTACCACAAACACCAGCACGATGAAGACGAATGCAGTCTGGTAGATGCGCTCTTTGATGCGCAAGCTGATATCGCGTCGCATAATCGACTCGATGATCAGGAGCAGAATGACTCCACCATCCATGATGGGAATCGGAAGCAGGTTGAGGACGCCGAGATTCAGGCTGATCATCGCCATCAGGTTCAGCAACGGAGTCCAGCCTGGTTGGCGCGCCGCATCACCTGAAGCCCGCGCGATTCCGATAGGACCGTCGAGCTGCTTGATGGAAGCTTTCCGCTCCACCAATTTCTGGATGAGGTCGATCATCAGCAGCGAGAATCTCTTGTTTTCCTGAAGCGAGAGGCTGAAGGCTTTGGCAAATGGCAACTTCTCCACCTTCACCGGTTCGGCCAGCAAGAAGCCCAGACGATATCCTTGCTTTCCGTTCTCCTCGGTTTGCACCGGAGTCAAGGTGTAGTGGACTTCTTTGCCGTCGCGATTGACGGTGACATCCACGGGCTTGTCGGCGTTCTGCTGCAAGTAGTGGATGATGGAAAATACGGAGCGCATGGGGGTGCCGTTGATGGCGGCGATCAGATCATTCCGCTGGATGCCCGCTTTGACCGCCGGCATGTTCGGCACGAGTTCTGTCACGGTCACGGACTGCTCGGGCTGCCAGCCAACGCTGCCATACTCGTCAAATCCCGAGCCCTCAAGGTCGGGCTTGACCTGCTTCTCCAGAACATCATTTCCACGCTGAATGGCGACATCGACCATCTGCTTGGGACTGATCATCACTTTGAGGATCACGTCTTCCCAAGTCGGATTCTGTATGCCATCGATGCGCACGATGCGGTCGCCCTGCTCGATGCCGGCTTTGGCGGCTGGTGAGTTGTCCAACACCCAGCCCACAGCCGCCGGCTGATCGAAAAACTGCGGACGTTCGTAGTGCACCATGAAGACGCCGGTCAGCAGAGCGATGGCCAATAGGATGTTCATGGCTGGGCCGGCAAGGGCAATTACGAAGCGCTGCCAGCGCGGGTGCGACATGAATTCATCGGGCGCGCCGCTGCGCGATTCCAAAGGATTCTCGCCGGCCATCTTGACGTAGCCGCCCAGCGGCAATGCGCTGATGCGATAATCGGTCTCGCCGCGGCGAAAGCCGGTCAGCCGCTTACCAAAGCCGATGGAGAACACGTCCACACGGACGCCAAACCATTTGGCGGCGGCATAGTGGCCGAACTCGTGCACCAGGATCATGATCCCGAGCACCACGGCCATTGAAACCACCGCAATGAAAAACGATTCCATAAACCTCTTCTTAGCGATCAGCAGTCACCAATCAGGCCTTACGGCGCGGCTGAATGCTGAATGCTAGCCCTCACCGGCTGATGGCCGAATGCTGATTGCTGACTGCTCCTGAGTGCTGATTGCTGATGGCTAACCGCGCGCGTTGGCGCGCATCCTCATCCATTTCCAGCACTTCTTTTATAGATTCCGGACCGCGGGCTGGCGTTTCGGCGACAACGATCTTTATTGTAGCTGGAATGTCCAAAAAACCAATAGTACCTTCGAGGAATGCTGCCACCGCGACCTCGTCCGCCGCGTTCAGCGCGATGGTTTTTGCCCCTCCCGCTTCGACTGCCTCGTAAGCCAAACGTAAGCAAGGAAATTTGACAAAGTCCGGCGGAGCGAAGTCCAGCCGCCGCAGCTCCTGCACGGGAAAGCGCAGATCCGACTCGATGCGATCAGGATACGTGAGTGCGTACAGGATCGGCAGGCGCATATCGGTCACGGAAAGTTGAGCAAGCAAGCTGCCATCGACGAACTCGACCAGTGAGTGAATGGTGCTCTGGGGATGAATCAGCACGCTGACCTGGCTGGGCGGCATATCGAAGAGGCGACATGCTTCGATCACCTCAAAGCCCTTGTTCATCAGCGTTGCCGAATCAATCGTGATGCGCTTGCCCATCTTCCAGGTGGGATGATTGAGCGCCTGCGCAACCGTAATGTTGGAGAATTCACTTGCTGGCGTATGAAAAAATGGACCGCCGGAAGCCGTCAGCCATATGCGATGCACCTCTTTGCGACGGCCGCCGCGCATGCATTGATGGATGGCGTTGTGCTCGCTGTCGATGGGGAGCAGCGGCTTGCCCTGGCGGCGAGCCTCGGCGGTGATGAGATCGCCCGCGGCAACCAGGCATTCCTTGTTGGCGAGTCCGACTGTCTTGCCCGCTTTGACAGCCTCGTAGGTGGCTTCCAATCCGGCGACGCCGACGATGGCGCTGACCACGAAGTCGGCGGCGGGATGGGTGGAAACCTGCACCGTGCCGGGCGAGCCGTGGGTGACGTTGATGTCGCCGCTCAAGCCAGATTTCTTTAGCCTGTCTTGGACGCGGGCGGCGGCTTCGGCAGTCGCCATCGAGAGAAGCTGCGGACGCCAGCGGCGCGCCTGCTCTAAGGCGAGCTCGACGTTATGGCCCGCTGCCATGCTGACGACGGAGAAGCGATCGGGGAAGCTCTCAACGATGTTCAAAGTGCTTTTTCCGATGGAGCCGGTCGAACCGAGGATGGCGATGTGTTTCATAGAGCTTCTACAGTAGTATCCCACGTAGCACGAAATTTAGGCGCGCCGAACGGCTGCCCGGTTACGTCAGCTCCCCTGTCAAGACGAAGGAGGGACTACATAAAGCGGGATGGAGGGCCCAGCAATCGGACATGACAGACGAAGCAGCACAGCGTATCGTTGCCACTTTGGCAGGCCTTGCTGTTCTGCTGATTGTGTGTTTCTCCACGAAACCATCGTGGCAGGACGAACCAGGCTCCAATGCAGCCAGAGTAGTATCCGTACTGCATGTTCAACCCACGGATCGAGTTTTAGGCGGTCTCGATGAAGCGGCGATATCCAATGGTGATCCTGTCACGGGCCAGCGCTCTCTGGCAGCCCAAGGTTGGGTGGTATCTTGCGTTTTGACAGCGCCCGTTAAAAAAGTGGCCGTGCTGGTGGACGGCGAGCCTGCAGGCGACACCGACCAGTTTTTCCCCAGACCGGATGTCGCCCAAGCGTACGGACGTTTGGACTTCAACAATTCTGGGTGGCAGTTAGACACATTCTTCGCTCAACTTCCTTCTGGGCCGCACGTTATCACTCTTAGGGCTCTGCTGGCCAATGGCGAATCAGTCGACCTCCCGGGCAAAAAGGCTTGGGCACCCTAAGGGATAGGATTTTTCCTGTTTCTATGTCGGAAGATGCCGCAGTGTCGTACACACCGGTCGCCAATGTCGAGTCACGCAAGGAGCATTGGCTCTCAGCAGTGGCCTGTCGTCTCGACATAATTACTTCGGTCGTTCTAATCGTCGCCGGCACCCCGCTGGCGAGTCTGCTGTCGAAAGCCCCGCTTCCGGTTGCACAATTGAATGTGCTGGATGATTCCTGGCGGATCGATATCGTCTACAAAGCTCTTACCGGAGTGTGGTTAGACCGCAATGTGATTTTTACCTATGGTCCGCTCTACCAGCTCATAACAGCTATACCAGCACGCTTGTTAGGGTTCTCATTAAAGACCTTTTACTCAACCAGTACCGTCACCCTTATATGGGCTACCATTGCTCTTACTTTTGGTACTGCAAAGGTCCTGCTTCACTCGGAACCGGCATGGAAGCGTGCGCTATTCCTTGTTCTCGTAGTTGGATTCTGGTCTCCGCTAGAGGTTAGAACTTCTGCTGTATTGTTTTTCTACGCTGTATTTGTTGCCTGTATTGCCACAATCCTCCGCCCGCGCCCGGGGCTGCTTGTTCGGGCAGCAGCCTGTGCGTTTTTGCTGATACTGGCATTTATGCTCTCTGCGGATACGGGATTCTATGCGGCCATAGCACTCGTCCTTATCCTTGCAGACTCCGCGGTTGTTAACTGGAAGTCCGCAGGCAACGTTACTAGGTTGGCGAAGTTTGGCGTTCTGTCGCTAGCATGGTTCGCGTTATTCGGTATTGGGATCAACGTGGTGATGGGCGACCAGCCGTTCGGCTTTCGCTTCCTGCGTGACGCCTATCAAATCGTGAGCACCTATCGCTGGATCGAGCCGGTTTCCATGTCGAGCAACAGCAGCAGGGTCCTCGTGTGGACACTTGCCGCCGCCGTCCTGATCTTTTGCACGGCTCTGTTTAGAAGAGACTTTCGATCGAAAACATCGGCACGCAGCCGCCTGTTTCTGCCGAGTTCCCCTTTGTTTGCGTTAGTGGTACTGCAGTCCGCTCTGGTGCGCCCCGGTTGGGAGCACATGGTAATTGGGCTATTCTCGATCATCGTTTTTTCCCTTGTTGTCCTGCTTGGAACCGGCGTTAGTTCTATTACCAGGACGTCGGTGTGCTTGCTGATAGCGGTTGGTGGAACCGGCCTGATAACAGGCCCCGTCTCCTGGCTGCGGCCGCATAACGTGATTGCGAACTACTCGTTTCATCCACGACGCGAAGCCAGTACATGTTCAGGGATTTATGTGGATGGGGCTTGCTTTGACTCAACAACCTTCGGTGTTCGTCACGACGCGAGGGCGCTGCAAGTGACATCGGACTTCTTACGGCAGACAACCGCCCCCACGGACTCGGTCATGGTATTTCCTTATGAGAACGTGGTGGGAGATGCCGCCCGCAGACTTGTTGCGGGCGGTGTGCTCCAGAATTATCTGATTGGTGGTGAGTACCTGACGCGCCGCCAGATTGTGGGACTTGAAACTCTGCGGCCCAGGTACGGGGTGTATTTCCTCGACTGGCCTGGCGTCTACAAAGTCGACGATGTGAGTAGTTTCACGCGCACACCGCAGGTGTGGTTTTACATGCAACGGCATTACTACGCCGAGAGTCAGATTGCGCCCGGCATTATTGCCTTGGTTCGCGATGAAAGCCGTGCAGGTCGTATCCGGCAGCAGCCCTACATGCTGTCCGGCATCAGAGGTGATTTTGTAGTAACTGAAAATCCGCAAACGATTGACTTGGGGAAAATCAGCTGGCCGAGTGATGCAAACTTCTTGAAACTGACGATGACCATGCACTATCCGGTCTACTGGAAGTTGTTGAAACCAGCACAGGTGACCATAATTGTTCGGCTCGCAGATGGATCGGAGAAACAAACTAAGGCGGTCCTCCGTCCCAACATTTCCAACGAGGTATGGGTATACCCCTGGGGCGAGGAAGGGTTAGGTGGGTTTTTCTATCCCGCTCCGGCTGGGCCTCAAGCTGTCTTGGAGCCCGCCGTAGTTGGTATCAACATTCGTATCGCGAGATTTGACTGGATATCAGTTATGCCCACCCGGGTGATCGTATCCAGAGCCGAAGCTGTTTCCTTGCCACACTAACCGAATGGGATTGCGGTAGATCGAGGCCGTCGGGATGGAGAATGAATTTTAGTTTCCCCCCAGCACTCACCCGCTGGGCCACGATTGTTTGGCCCCTGCGGGCTCTCATTTCTTCGCGCGTATAGGGCTACGGATTACAGGAGCAGGCGGTCAAGGAGCATAAGGCGGATACGAGAAATAGTGGCCCATTCCAGCGATGTTGAAGATCAATCCCACCGGCAACGCAAACAGAAGCGCATCGATCCGGTCGAGCACGCCACCGTGGCCAGGTAGCAGAGCTCCGGAATCCTTCAATCCTGCGCCCCTCTTCAAGGCGGACTCGACCAAATCGCCGAGTTGAGCGGCAATGTTCACAGATAACGCGAGCAGTGCAACCAGCCAAAGCGGGCCGGCATACGCGAAATAAGGCGGCGCGGCTGCCGTCGCCGACTCGTAAGTAGTCAAGCCGGCGGCTTGCCAAAGCCGTAAATGGGCGAGGAATGCTTCAATGGCAACGGTGAAATGGAACAGCAGTAATCCAATGATGATCGATCCAACAGCCGATGCGATGGTGCCTTCCCAAGTCTTGCCGGGGCTGACTCGCGGTGCCAGCTTGTGCTTGCCGATCGCGCGTCCAACGTAGTATGCCGCGATGTCCCCCGACCATACGATGATCATCAAATACAGCAGCAGCAACGCGCCGTTTTCGTTGAGCTCCCTTTGAACCAGAAGCAAGCCCAAAGGTATGGCGATATACGGAAGCACCAGAAACGATACCGCGGCATCGGGCAGCGCCTGCGCCAGCGAGTCGCGTTTCATGCCAAGAATCAGCAAAACAAATGCCACAACCACAAGCGGAGTGACCAGTAGAAGCAAGAAGAGATGAAAGAGCTGCGAACGATCGATCGCCGTGAATAGGAAGGGAAGCGCGACGAAGGTCCATACCACCAGCGCATAGCTCACGCCGCGAAATGGCCTGAAACCTGTTGCCTTGGCGATTCCCAGATACTCCCTGGCTGCCAGCAGCGCCACGCCCAGCACCAGCAGCGTAAACAGCCACAGCGGCGCCCGGAAGAGGGCCAGCACAACCAGAGGAATCAGGATGACAGCAGTGAGGACGCGCTTCACGAAAGGTGTCCGTTGTCGCCGACCAGGCCTCCGAAGCGGCGCTCGCGCTTCTGGAAGGCTTCGATGGCTTCCAGCAACTGGGTGCCGCGGAAGTCGGGCCACAGCGTTTCGGTGACGTAGATCTCGGCGTAGGCCACCTGCCACAGCAAAAAGTTGCTAAGGCGCATCTCGCCGCTGGTACGGATGACCAGGTCGAGTTCAGGCAGGCCGCTGGTATAAAGATGCCGTGCGATGGAGCGTTCGTCGATCCTCAAGTGTTCGACGCCGCCGTTGCGGGAAGCTTCGGTCACGAGCGCGTTGAAGCAATCGACCAGTTCGGTGCGCGAGCCGTAATTGAGCGCCAGGGTCAGGACCATGCCGGTATTGCGCTCGGTCATCTCGCGCGCCCACGACATGCGCTCCTGCACTTCCTGCGGAAGCTCCTGCTGCCGGCCGATATATTGCAGCCGGATGTTGTTCTCCATCAGCGTGGGCAGTTCCATCTTCAGATAGCGGCGCAGCAGGTTCATCAGGAACTGAACTTCACCCTTGGGTCGCTTCCAGTTTTCTGCCGAGAAAGAGTAGAGGGTGAGAGCAGGAATGCCGATGCGCGCCGCCGTCTCCACGGTAGAGCGCACGGCAGCGACACCGGAGCGGTGTCCCGCGATGCGGGGCAGGTGGCGGCGTTTGGCCCAGCGGCCGTTTCCGTCCATGATGATGGCGATGTGGTGGGGCAGCCGCTCCGGCTCGAGGCGGGCGTAAATCTCGGCCTCTTTGCGGTTCAGCCCAGCGGGCACTTGTGCGCGCAAAGCGTACCTCTAACCATTGTTGAAAGTAGCATACGCCACAATGGGTTGCAATGTAGTCGCGGCCACAGGTTTGCGAATTCGGCAGCCGGAAATGATCGATAATAAAAAGCTGATGAAAGTGGATGTGCAGTGCTATTCCGGTCGAAAGGCTGACGAGCGTCCGGTTCGCTTTCGGCTGGAGGGAAGGCTGTACGAGGTCGAGGCGGTGCTGGACCGCTGGTACGACCCCGACAGCGTCCTCTACAAAGTTCTGGCGGACGACGGCAATCTCTATATCCTTCGGCAGCAAGTATCGATGCCAGATGGAGCGTGGGAGCTGGTTTCGTTCCGCCAAGGAAGGGAATCGCCCTAAGAGGCAAGTCTCAGGTGAAGGAAGAAAATGCCGAGGGCGAGTACCCTCGGCGTTCTTCATTGTAACGGGTCGAGAATTCAGCTCAGCAAGGCAGTTATGCTCCGCGGTGCGGATGCATGACCATGTCCCGCACCTGCGCCAGCACGCTGGAAAGTTGCATGGCGTTCAGCTTGGAGGTGAATTCCACCAGTTCCGCGACGAACGGATCGGTGAGCAGTTCTGCGACCTCGTTTTCGCGTGAGGAGCCACAGTCACGCAGCAGGTCGGGCACCGTGACTTCCAGGGCCGCAGCCAGCCGTGCCAGCGATGACAATGTCGGCGTGGCTTTCTCGTTCTCGATCTTCGACACGTAGGTGCGCGGGACACCCATGCGCAAGGCCAGTTGACGCTGGCTGAGACCGCTGCGGTGGCGCAGGTCGCGGATCGCCTTAGCCACTTGCACCGCAGGCTCGCCGGATTCTTCCGGCTCCGGCGGCGGCGTTACAGCTGTGAGGATGGGCTCCGGTTCGTCCTCATCGAGTGACGTCCGGCAGCGTCGGCAAAGGTTGTTGTTGGTTCTGAATTGGACGAGATGGCAATCGTCGCATCTCACCACTTCCCGGGAATCCACGGGCGCGAGAGTCGTAGCCATTCAGGTTGTCGGAGTGCCAGAGCGGGCACAAACTACTTACGCGTACTGTGCAGCATTCAGTCTGATAGAGTCAAGTAAATTACGAATCACGATCGACAACAGCGAAAAGTCGCGGAAGGCGTTGACACTCTGAAGTGGAAGAGAGACCGCGAAAATTCAGGAGAAACGTGGAATGGAGCGCGCCGAGGCATGGTGTTTACTAACTGAGTTCACCCAGTCAGAAAGTTTGCGCAAACATGCTCTGGCCGTGGAAGCCTGCATGCGCGCTTATGCCCGAAAGCTGGGCGGCGATGAGGAGCTGTGGGGCCTCGTCGGCCTGATCCATGACTTCGACTATGAGAAATATCCCAGCGCGGACGAACATCCGTTCAAGGGCAATGAGATTCTGAAGGAGCGTGGTTATAGCGACGAGGTTCGCCGGGCGATCATGTCGCATGCCGATTACACGGGAGTGAAGCGCGAGACGAACATGGAGAAAGCGCTGTTCGCCTGCGACGAGTTGGCCGGCTTCATAACCGCGACCGCTCTGATCAAACCCGGCAAGTCGCTGGCGGAGGTCGATGCCAGGTCGGTGCGAAAGCGGATGAAGGACAAAGCCTTTGCCCGCTCGGTCAGCCGAGAGGACATCATCAATGGGGCGGCCGAACTCGGCGTCGAACTGGACGAGCACATCACGTTCTGTATCGAGGCGATGAAGAGCGTTGCGGGCGAACTGGGACTGGCGGGGAAGTGAAAGACGCTCTTCGCTCTTCGCCAAATCCTAAGACGGTTTAAAGCGGATTGGACACTGAATCAAATTGTGAAGACTAGGCTCGCCTCTGGCGAAAGGCGAAGCGCGAAAAACGAATCGCAAACAAAAGCGGCCCGTCGCGGCGGGCCGCTTTTGTTTTAAGTCTGGAGTCCCCAATCTCCCAACTGTGATTAATTGCTACTGGGCTGGTGTCTCCGCTTCTGCTTGCGATCCCCTCTGCAAGCGCTCGTTGATCTGAATGATTTCGTTCTGTCGCAGCTGATCGGCCGTGGCCTTTTGCTGCGTTGTCAGCACCGTGTTGTAGATCTGGCTCTCCACGGACTGCCTTTGCACGGCCAGCTGTGCCTGGATCTGGGCCTCCTGCGTGGCAATGGACTGCACCGTGGTCTGATTGAATGCACCACTGGCGGTTGCATTCAGCATCTGCACGTGCAGTTGTCCCAGCTGTTGCATCAAGGGACGGGTTGTGGCGCGCTGCGCCTGCATCAGGGTCTTGATCTGCTGCTTCTGCGCAGTTGTCAGATTGAGTAGAGTCGACATGTGGCCCATATATCCACCATGGCCACCCCACGCGCCCGGTCCTTGCGCATACGACAGCGCTCCCGTGCCGCAAAGCATCAATGCCAGCAAGGCAACGCCGCAAAACTTCGTCTTCATTTCTTGTTTCTCCTTCTCGACAGTTCGTCTGTCAATGGTGTGAACCCCGGCAGCCGGAATTCGACGGTAAAGTCTGGTTACGCGAACGTTAAGTTTTGTGAGCGTCATGCGGCCAATCTTGCCGTACCACCGATACCGCTCATCTATCGACTACTATTACCGTTTCCGTGATCAAGAGTTCCGGAAAGAAAGCGATATCCGGCGATTCCACACAGATTAAGAATTCCTGCTTTCGCTTTTTGCCGTAAGAACAAACGCCACGGCGAGGACCGTGGCGTTGTCACAAATGTACTTCAGGGAGAAACTTACCGGCTGAGTAGCGCCTCGGCAGCAGCTACCTTCGCCCGGTCGGATACTCTTTCCTTCTCGCCCACTTCGTCCAGCTGGAGCTGTTTGGTCTCTGGAGAATAGAGCAAGCTGCAGAAAGTCATGATCGCGCCAATCGTCAGGATGACGGCGGGCGAAAGCCAAATATCCTTGCCTTCAATAGCACGGATAAACGGGATGTTATGGGCCCAGACTGTATACAGCGGGAACCATGCTCCAAGGATTGCGCCTGCGGAATAGCCGAAACCTACTCCCGCTGCACGCCGCTTGGTTGGGAATCGTTCACAGAGATAGGCCGGGACTATGCCCCAGGCCAGCTTCAGCATGCCGGCCATGCAGGTTCCCAGAATTGCCATCCCAATGTTCCGCTCCAGCGCTGCATGGTACAACACGTAATAAACCGGGACGCCGAAGACCACCAGAAATACGCAGTACCATTGGGTCAGAATCTTGCGGCCCGTCCTGTCTGAGATCCAGCCGTAGAAGTTGTAACCCAGGAAAGACAGGAACAGCGCAAATCCGTAAATCAAACTGTAGGTTGTGGTATCAAAACCGCGTCCATCCAGAGTAAGAATCTTCGGCAAAAATCCGTAGACCGAGTAATCCGTCAGGAACAGGCCGGTCATGAAGAAAAAGACTTGCAGGAAATCCCACACCTGGGGACGCCGGAATAGACTGAGGAAAGGCGCCTTCTCGATCTTGCCCAGTGCTTTGGTCTTCTCGAATTCGGGCGACTCGTGCAGATTACCTCGAATCCAGAGTGCCAGGAACACGGGAACAACGCCGGTGATGAACGCTATGCGCCAACCGTACTGAGCCAGGATGGCTTTGCCGCACAAATAGGAAATCAGCGCAAAGACAAGAGAAGCGAGCACGTAGCCCGCGGGGAAGCCGGATTGAATAAACCCGCTTACGGCTCCGCGACGAGGCTGAGGAGCATATTCGATGGCGAAGGTATGGCCCACTGCGTACTCGCCTCCGAAGAAGCAACCCATGAAGAACCGCAGCACGCAATACAAAACGTAGGCCGTCACGCCAATCTGTGCATAGGTGGGAAGGAACCCGGACAGCAGTGACATAACTCCGACGCCGCCTATGGTGAACATCAACAGGAAACGGCGGCCGATCTTATCGGCGTAGGCTCCAAAGAATGCGGAGCCGACCGGACGAGCGGCCATGGTGATCGAGTATCCAAGTACGACGGCGATGTATTGCCATAGCACGCTGCCCTTGGGTGAGATGAAAATCTTGCCCAAGATCGGAGCCATAACAATGACCATTGCCATGTCATACGCATCCAGCATGAATCCCAGGAACTGGGAACTCATGGCCATCTTTGTATCTTTGGAAAGGTGTTGCTGCGCCGGCATAGAAACTCCTGGAAGAAGAAGATGGGCCGTAATGGAACTAGACTAAACAGCTCCTGCAAAAACCTTGGCGACACCCGTCACGGACGGTTGTGATGAATGACACATCATCCGCCGGCGATGCACTCCCACCAAAGTTGCAAACTCCCGAGCACGAGCCATCCGTCCGGCGCTGCCGGGCAAATGCCGTTTTACCTGGCTTTGACCGGACTGGATTCGCGCCAGCCACTAGCTTCCGCTCGATTGTGCCTGCCATCACAAACGCTTGTGACTAACCTCCGCGTCTGACGCTCACCGCTGTTCTAGATTCAGGTTAAGTGCGGTTTCACCCGGGACTCTTCTGCCGCGTCGAGAAACTGCGCTCCGTCGATGGCTTGGCCGACAGGCGAAGGGAAAATAATGGCTACAACTCTTCTTGCTCCCGTGCAAATCTCCTCGGAAGACATCCAGTTAGCATTACAAGGATTTGTCGCCAGGGACCGCATCCTGGTTCGGCCGATCGATGTGATTGCCTATGCTTCCGATGCCAGCTTTTATCGCTTGATACCCAAAGCTGTGGTGCTGGCAAAGGGCCTTGAGGAGATCCGCGCGCTGTTTGCGCTGAGTCAACAGACGCACATTCCACTGACCTTCCGCGCGGCTGGAACCAGCTTGTCGGGCCAGTCGATCTCCGACGGATTGCTGGTGGAAGTAGCGCGCCACTGGCGTGAGCTACGAGTGGAAGAAGGTGGCAGCAAGATCCGCGTACAGACAGGCGTCATTGGGTCGCGCGCCAACCAGGCGCTGGCGCTCTACGGCGCGAAGATTGGACCCGATCCGGCCTCCATCGCCACCTGCACCATGGGTGGAATCCTCGCTAACAATTCCAGCGGGATGTGTTGCGGCGTCGAACAGAACGCCTATCACACGCTTAATTCCATGACCTTCATGCTGCCGTCGGGAACCGTTATCGATACTGCGCTGCCCGGTGCGGACGACGAGTTTCACGCCCGCGAACCAAAGCTGGCGCGCGGTATTTTGGATCTGAAGGCGAAGCTGGAGCGGAATTCGGCCTTGCGGGATCGTGTCCGCAACAAATACCGGACGAAAAACACTACCGGTTATTCGCTGAACGCCTTTCTCGACTTCGACCGCGCGGTCGATATCTTCCAACATGTGCTGATCGGTTCCGAAGGCACGCTGGCCTTCATTGCGGAAGCGGTGATGAATACCGTGCCCGATCTCCCCGTGAAATACACGGGTCTGCTATTGTTCCCCGATCTGTATGCGGCAGCGGCGTCGATCGTCCCTCTGCGGCAGGCGGGAGCCAAGGCGCTGGAGATCATGGATCGCGCTTCGTTGCGCTCGGTAGAGAACAAGGCCGGCGTTCCCGCCTCGCTTCGTTCGCTGCCCGACGGGGCCGCCGGATTGCTGGCGGAGTTTCAATCGGCCGACGAAGCCGAACGCACGGACCTGGAGGCACTTGCCGCGGAAGCCATCGGCGGACTCAAGCTGTTCGAGCCGGCACGCTTTACCCACGTTGCAGCCGAACAGGCTTTGTTGTGGCAGATACGGGCTGGGATGTTCCCGTCGGTCGGTTCGGTACGCAAGAGCGGGACGACCGTGATCATCGAAGATGTTGCCTTCCCGGTTGAAGCCCTGGCCGACGCAGCGCACGATTTGACGGGACTCTTCCGCAAACATGACTATGACAACGCCATCATCTTCGGCCACGCAAAGGACGGCAACCTGCATTTCGTCATCACCCAGGCCTTCAACAGCCAGACGGCGATCGACCAGTATGCGTATTTTATCGATGACGTGGTGAAGCTGGTGGTCGAGCGCTATGACGGAGCGCTCAAGGCCGAACACGGTACCGGACGCAACATGGCGCCGTTCGTCGAGACCGAGTGGGGACCTGCCGCCTACGAAATCATGCGGCGGCTGAAAGAGCTGGCCGACCCTGACAATCTGTTGAACCCGGGCGTCATCATCAATCCTGACCGCCAGGCCCATCTTGCCAACTTGAAACAGCTTCCATCCGTGGAGCCCGAGATCGACAAGTGCATTGAGTGCGGTTTCTGCGAACCAAAATGCCCCAGCCGCGAACTGACGCTGACGCCGCGCCAGCGGATCGTTGTCCGGCGCGAGATGGCTCGATTGCAGGACGGCAACAATCACTCCGAACTCTATGGCAGCCTGGAGCGTGAGTTCCCGTACATGGCGCTCGACACTTGCGCCACCGACGGCCTCTGCGCCACTGCATGTCCCGTGGGTATCGATACCGGACAACTGGTCAAGCGCTTCCGCAGTGCTCGCGTCTCCCCTAGAGCGCAAGCATGGGCAGCGCACATCGCCAACAACTTCCGGTTGACCGAGCGGCTATTGCGGACGGCCTTGCGGCTGGGACATGCAGCCCAGAATGTAATCGGCCCCGGCGGAATGCGCTCGGTTACAGCGGCGATGAAGCGCGTTCTGGGCGACAACCTCAGCGGATGGATGCCGGATACTCCTTACGCAGCTGGCGCCGTGCCGAGGACGCAACGCGCGCGAGCGGTTGCGGTTTACTTTCCCTCCTGCATATCGCGCGTGATGGGACGTTTGCCCGGCGAGCCCGCTGACCGTTCGCTGATGGAGGTGATGGTTGATGTCGCCGGCCGCGCCAATGTTCCGGTTTTCATTCCGCATGATGTGGCCGGCACATGCTGCGGAACGCCGTTCTCCTCGAAGGGATTTACCCGCGCTCATGCCATTGCCGTGAATGCTGCGGTTGAGAAGTTCTGGAAATGGTCGGAGAAGGGAAAACTGCCCATCGCGATCGACACCAGCCCCTGTACCTATGGCTTCAAGAACGCCCGGCCTTACCTCACACCGGAGAACCAAACCCGTTTCGACAAGATGGTGTTTCTCGACAGCATCGAATTCGTGCACGACGAACTGCTGCCTAAGTTGCAGATCAAGTCGAAATCGCGTGCTGTCGCGCTGCATCCCGTATGTTCGGTGACGAAGATGGGAATCGGCGCGAAGCTGGAAGCGATTGCGCGCGCCTGCAGCGGGCAGGTTACGATCCCGCTCGACGCGGGTTGTTGCGCATTCGCCGGTGATCGGGGATTTCTCTTTCCTCAGCTGACGGAATCGGCCACGAAGCACGAGGCGGCTGAGATCAAGGCCCAGCATCCGGACGAGTGCTATTCCAGCAGCCGGACTTGCGAGATCGGCATGACTCGCGCCACCGGACAAATCTATCGCTCCTACATGTATCTGCTGGAGAAGGCGACGCGATAAATCTGGGTTAGACTCGATGCAGCGATGAGGACAGTCGGCATCCTCGGCGGGATCGGGCCTGAGTCCACGGTGGAGTACTACCGCGGAATTATCGCCGGCTATCGCCAGCAGAGGCCCGACGGCAGCTATCCTTCCATCTTCATCAACAGCATTAGTGTGTCGAAGCTGCTGGGCTGGATGGACGCGGGACAGCTCAGTGAAGTCGTCGATTACCTGGCAGAGGAGTTACAGAAATTGGTGCGGGCGGGCGTCGACTTCGGCATTATCGCCGCCAATACTCCGCACATTGTTTTCGACGACCTGCAGCGCCATTCGCCGATCCCGCTCATCAGCATTGTCGAGGCCACTTGTGCGGAGGCGAAGAAGCAGGGAATTCGCACGGCAGGACTACTGGGCACGCGCTTCACAATGCATGCGTCCTTCTATCCTGATGTTTTCCGGCGGGAAGGAATTACGGTGGTTGTGCCGGGCGACACCGAGCAGGCTTACATCCATCAAAAATACGTCGGCGAATTGCTGGCGAACACGTTCCTTCCAGAGACACGGGCAAGGGTGCTGGAGATCATCCAGCGCATGAGGGAACAAGAGCAGATCCAGGCTGTCATTCTGGGCGGAACGGAACTGCCGTTGCTCCTGCGCGACAACACTGCATGTGGTATCCCGCTGTTGGACACAACGCAGATTCATGTCCAGGCGGTTGTCGCGGAATTGCTGGCGTAGCTCAAGTCAGGGGATTGCGTGTCCCTGGAATTCATGCCCCGGCAGAATACCGCTTGAGTTCGTCTGGAAATCTGCAGTAAACTGCGTCAACTTGCCGGGCGAAGATCCTTGCCGCAGGGCCGCCGCATTCCACAGCGCTGGACAGGAGAAGCTATGGACGCTATTCGGTTCGTGACGCACCGGGACCAGCGAATTCTACTGTTGGATTTTACGGAAAGCACAACGGAAGAAGTTGGGGAACTATCGAGCCGTGTGCCGGAGGTGATAACCCGCGAGCCGAAGGGTTCTGTGCTTGTGGTTGCCGACTTCAGTGGCGTCAAGTTCAGCCGCGAAGCCGTCGAACGGATTAAGATCGCCACTGCGCTCGACCGGCCGCACATCAAACGCGCGGCGTGGGTGCTTACCGAGAACCTGCCCAAAGCCCTCTACGATTCCATCCGCAGCTTTTCCGCTCGCGAATTTCCGGTTTTTGATACTCGGGAAAAAGCTATGGACTACCTGGTGAGCTAAGGATGCCTCACCGGCGGTTTGTATTTTCCTGATGCGGCGTAAGCACGGCGGCTACTTCTTCGCTGGCGCCGACTTGGCAGGAGCCGAACGTGTGCCCTCAAGCACCGAGCCGGTGCGATGCGAGTGGCGCGCCGTAAACACCGAAAGCGTGATGGAGGTGACCATGAAAATGATCGCCGCCCAGGTCGTCGCTTTGGTCAGCACCGTTGCGGTAGTGCGGCTTCCGAATGCAGTCTGGCTGCCCATGCCGCCGAAAGCGGCAGCGATATCGCCGCTTTGCCCGCTCTGCAGCAGCACCACGATAATGAGGAAGGCACAGACAATAATGTGAACAACGGTAATCAGGGCAACCATGTAGTTCTTAACTCTCTCTTCCGGCGGGCCTCAGGCTCATCAGGCACCTCCAGAATGGTATCATCCCCGGCCTCGGCTGTGAAGCTGCTGTACGGCTCGACCCGTTCGGGTGCGGCCTCCAACGGCACAATCTTCAAGTGAGACTACTGAGGCTCGAGATGGGCTTTGATCTCGCTTTATGACTTTCAAGGAGGCAATGACCGCCAGAACCCGCGGGCCGTAAGTCTGCATTGTTTTTGAAAGGGCACGGCTTCAGCCGTGCCGCAAGAATCCCTGTCGGGCGGCGGCTTTAAGCCGCTGAGGGGAAGACCTTCCCACAAACATCGTGCCTTAGAGTTGTGATACGAAATTGCGGGGACGCCACACTATAGTTCCGAGGACCATTCCGCCTTGACCGACTCCTAGCATCGATGCCGGATGGCCGTCCTTTCGCCTGCATTTGGCGAAATGGTGGGAGGCCGATCTCCCGATTTCGATTGAAGGTAATTTCACACAAAAAAGTAAAAAAGCGTGTTGCATACAAAGGACTTAAATCAAGATATTGATAACAACGGTTTACACTTGACGGCAACTTGTTTATTATCAGCAGCTTGCGAGATTCCTTGCAAAATATTCATCTCGCTGGACTTAAATGCAAGCTGTTCCATGCAAACGACTTAACCCATGGCAAGGTAAACCCATCCGTCCAATCCCCTTCTCCGTTTTCAAAGAACTCTCGGTCCGGCAAAGTGCTAAGCCCTTCGCCAGACCGTCGGACACTAAGCCCAACATATCAGCGTGAAGCATGACCGCGGCTTGTCAAGATTACGAAAGTACATGTACCACTGGCGGTGTCATCCTGGGTGAGGCACTTTTCCACGCTTAGCGCTGCAAGTTTGCCTGGGAGTTTCGTTCAATCCTCGAAAGCAAAGTCATTGAGTAGTAGCCAGGGCGCTCCGCAAGCGGCCTGGACGGGAGGCCTCATGAGTAAGCGTCGGAAGGTGTTGTGGGCAGCGGCAGTTCTGCTTCTGCTATTTCTTGCAGCCATCAGCATGTCTAACTTGATGCAATCGCGCCTGGGCCCACAAGAGGCCGCCCTCTCCAGCCCACGGCCGAGCACAGCGGCTGAACTCCAGTTCACGGGCTCGGAACATCTCGCGCTCCTTCAGACGAATGCGGCCTCCGACAGCGAAAGTCCCTCGGTTCTCGATAGGAAGCTGATCCATAACGCCGAGCTGGCATTGACGGTCGTAGACGTCCGCACGGCTGCTGAGCAAATTCGGAGAATCACCCAAGCGGGCCGGGGCGAAATCAGCAATCTGGAAATCACCGAGGCCGGCGGCGGACCCGTGTCCGCGACGCTCGTGGTCCGCGTGCCGGCATCGGGACTGGAAAACGCTCTGACGGAATATAAGAAGCTGGCGGTGCGCACCGACCATGAGCAGGTCAGCGGGCGCGATGTCACACGGGAGTTCTATGACAACGAAGCCCACATGCGTAACCTACGAGCGGAAGAACAACAGTACTTGACGATCATGAAGCAGGCGCACACCGTGTCCGATACCTTGGAGGTATCGCAAAAACTCAGCGATGTACGCGACAGGATCGAGCGGCTGCAGGCGCAAATCCAGGTCATGACCCACGATATCGAGATGTCGGCGGTGAGCATTACCCTGACGCAGGAGTCTGACACACCGGTACTTGGCATCCGGTGGCGGCCCTTGTATAACGCCAAAATTGCGACACGCGAGCTGCTGGTGGGCCTGGGCGAATGGACGGATTGGGTGATAGCGGTCCTCATCAAGCTGCCGCTGATCCTTTTATGGGCGCTGACCGTCGGTGCGCTCCTGTGGGTCGTCTGGAAGGTTGGCCGGGCAGTTTGGCCGCGGTTCCTGAAGAACGCGGGCAAGGCACAATGACCCAGCTTTCTGGTCCTCCAGCGTCTCGGACATCAGCCGGGTGCCCCGGGCCTCGCGCTGTTCGAGACCCGGGAAGTCGATCATCAATCACTCCTGCCCCACGGGCGCGGTATAAGAAAGCCCACCGCTTCAGCGGTGGGAAAGCTTACATTAGGTCCTGAGTGCCCCGGGCATGGCACAAGTGCCCTGCTGGCCCGAAACCAATTCGCAGCCTCTAGCATAAAACAATTCCGCCCGTCAGACGACACACACCGCGAAACTGACCCACCGTTCGTTTGACTTACTCGTCTCACACTCAGTAACGTTTTAGTCTGTAACAACTTGCTTGGAGGCATAATGAAGCGCTGGTTTACCAGGCTGGCAGGCTTGCTCCTGCTGTCGGCCGCATTGCCGCTGGCGGCGCGGAATCCGCAGCCGGCTTCGACGTCCGCCGCGCAGTCCCAGTCAAGCTCGCTTGACGTCTCCTCCTACGAGAAGCGCGTCACCGTCAAGACGCTGCCCAATGGCCTGACCGTCGTCCTGTGGCGACGGCCGGAAGCGCCGGTCTTCTCGTTCTTCACCATGGTCGATGCCGGCTCGGCGCAAGATCCGCTGAATGAAACCGGCCTGGCTCACATGATGGAGCACATGGCGTTCAAAGGCACACCCGACATCGGCACCAAGGATTACGCTGCCGAAAAGCCCGCGCTGGAGAAAGTGGAGCAGACTTATGCTGCCTACAATGCTGAGCGCATCAAGCGCGTCGGACAAGACCCGCAGAAGCTGGCGCAGTTGAAGCAAGCCTGGCAGGACGCCATCAAGTCCGCCGATCAGTATGTCGTCAGGAACCAGTTTTCCGAGGTCCTCGAGGCGCACGGCGGCGTCGGCGTCAACGCCTTCACCAACTATGACGAGACCGCCTACATGTACTCGTTGCCGTCGAACCAGATTGAGCTGTGGGCGGCGCTGGAATCCGATCGCATGAAGCATCCCGTTTTCCGCGAGTTCTACAAAGAGCGCAGCGTGGTGATGGAAGAGCGCCGCATGAGAACGGACAGCCAGCCGACTGGCCGTCTGGTCGAGCAGTTCCTCGGCACCGCGTTCATGGCAAATCCGTATCATCGCCCGACGATCGGCTACGCGTCGGACCTCGAGAGC
>Ga0181523_10000137_pt1 | contig 76820 bp, 86 predicted proteins | sample PEATcosm2014_Bin_43_FD_119752 | JGI IMG/M metagenome (GOLD analysis project Ga0181523, IMG submission 119752) | Peatland microbial communities from MTU Mesocosm Facility, Houghton, MI, USA - PEATcosm2014_Bin05_30_metaG | ecosystem: Environmental > Terrestrial > Soil > Wetlands > Peat | place... | reverse complement strand
TCAAAGGAATGAAATACAATGGCTGGGGAGGAGGGAATCAAATACAAAATAAAAGTGGGACAAGAACATTGCTGCTATTAGGTCAGTTCTCGGTATCGCCTACAACAGGTGATGAACTCAAGCCCCTGCTAGATTTGCTTATAAAAGCTAAGGTGCCGATCTATGTATGCACCCCGTGTGCAAATGCCAGGCACATGGGAGAGGAAGATCTGATCGCTTCGGCCAAGTTTGAAAAGGCGAAAATGCTTATCGCCCTCGCAGCGGAATCGAAAGTGTTTACGTTCTGATTGAAAGCGTGGGCTGCTATTTATACCTTGATTTTTGGTCAAGTGACGGCTGTCTCTAATTGAAAGATTAAAGAGAACAGCCGTCGCCCTTCACCCTTTTCCCCCTTACTTACGGGAGCAGGCGCACGCCGAGTCTGATTGGCTGTCGCTGCATTTACCACATGTAGATATGCCAAACAAACTGTATAAGGGGCATGACCCGATAAGCCCGGTAAAAAGAGGCACTATCCCAAGATATCCCCATGCTGCCCCACCCAGAACTGCATAGGAAATTAGCCCCAACCCGACGAGCACCCTGAGCGCTCTATCAATTGTACCTTCATTCTTTTTCATATCTGTCTCCTTGTTTGCGGCTGATTATGTTCTTCTGATTTGAGTATAGCGGGTTGGGAATAAATAGTCTGTGACATTGTCACAAAGAAAGCCGGACTTATTAACAAACCGGATAGGATTTTCTGGAAAAGATTATCTTCCCTTGTCTCTCGAATTCCTTAACAGCCTGCTTAGATCCAGAATTCATTCGCTTGACAAGTAATTTCATCAATTAGTATAATGTGCATATGAACAAATAAGAGGGGGTGTTTTATGAGAGTCGGGTTTCCAGTTCAGGATAATCAGGGTATCGAAAGTACAGTATACAATCATTTTGGTTCGGCGCCAGCGTTCATTGTTGTAAACACTGCAACGAAAGAGGTTTCCACGATCAATAATGGCGATCTGCATCACACTCATGGCGCATGCAATCCAATGAAGGCCTTAAGTGGTGAGAATGTCAATGCCATAGTTGTTGGAGGAATTGGGGCCGGGGCACTGAGCGGACTTAATCGGTTAGGCATCACTGTCTACAGGGCGCAAGGGCAAACTATTAAGGAAAATATCGTGCTTTTTGAAAAGAGTCAACTCCCCATCCTTACGCCCCAACAGTGTTGCGGCGGACACACAGAAGGATGCGCGCACAATTGAGCACTTGTGAGTTAATGTACACTCGGAAAACATTCATTATTTAGAATAAGAGCATGTCGCCTCGTCAAAAGAAGCCGAGAAAATGTGGATGCCCTTTTGGGAAACTGAAAGGGCATATTTTTAAACCGTCTGGCGTACCTATGACCGCGCTAGATCACATCACTGTTTACCGTGACGAACTCGAGGCATTAAGGCTTTGCGACCTCAAAGGTATGACACAGGAGCAGGCGGGCGTAAGTATGGGTATTTCGCGGGGGACTGTTCAGCGACTGCTGATGAGCGGCAGGGAAAAGATCGTAGGGGCTATAATTTCTTCAAAGGCGATCATATTCGAGCCCGAAACAAACGTAAAAAAGTAACTAATAAGGTAACTACTAGAACAGTAAATCTGCGGAAGGCGTTGAGACTATCACCTAAGAAGTGAGAGCTAATGGCCATGCCATATAGTACCGAGTGTGATTAGGGCGGATGAGAACGGTAATTGTCGCCATATTCTCCCGAGTCTGGTCCCGACGCACACATCTGGACTAATATAAAAAGCAAGGAGACATTGCTTTATAAAGGAATACCGATGGACTATAATTCAGCAGACACCACTGAACTTGAGACTATGCTGGCCCGTTTGCAACGCGAACTTGAAGATGTGGAGGAGACGATAGACTTTCATTTCACATATACTTCGGCGCATATCGGCGGCCACGAGGTAAGAAAGGATGAGGAACGTCTAGAGCAACTTAAGGGAGACATTGCAAATATCAAGGAGGTATTGTCAACGCGAAAATAAAGCTGCTCAACTCTGCTATGCCTTGACAATTGAGCTGCACGAATCCTCATCACTGAGTGGAGGTATTCTATAATGAGTGAGTCAAGAAAATTCGATCCGGCCAAACTTGCCAAACTCAACGATCCGAAAAGGCTGGAAATTCTGAATCCTGAATTGATATGGACGAAGGCCGATCTCAAGGATCCCGATATCTTAGTCGACATTGGAGCCGGCACCGGCTTTTTTGCTCTCCCCTTCAGCAGAAAAGTACGAAAGGGAAAGGTATATGCGTGCGATATTTCTGAGGAAATGATCTCATGGATGGAAAATAATCTCCCTCGGGAGTCACAGGGCGTGGTCATTCCGCTGAAAATGGAAGAAAATTCGGTTCCACTGCCTGATGGCATTGCCGACTTGGTTTATATGATCAACCTTCACCATGAGCTTGAAGATCCGGTTGCGGCAATAAAAGAGGCTCTGCGGCTCTTGAAATCCGGTGGTAAGCTCATCATTATAGATTGGAAGAAAGAGGAAACACCCGAAGGGCCTCCTCTTACAATAAGGTTAACCGAGGAAACAATCGGGAGTCAGATGCTTGCCTGCGGCTTTACAAATATCAGAAAACATGCTGTTCTGCCATACCATAGTTTCCTGGTTGGGGGAAAGATCTCCAAATGATGATTTCGGATAAACGGTAACCTGATATGGACGGCCCAGATAAATACTCGCTGTGGCCTATTGGTCTTGTGCATTCCACCCTACAGCATCGTGAAGACTCGCCGAGACAAGGATTGGAAGTGGCGCCCGAAGCATGGATCGAGATCTTTCCTGACTTTATCGAAGCACTTGAGGGGATTACTCCGAATTCCGACGTCGTGCAGGGTATCTATCACAAACACTGTTCTGTGCTGCACAGGGCGGATGGGTATTCGTATCTATCAACAACAGGTGCTCCTCTCGGCTTTGAAAAAACAGGTATCCGCGCCCATGAGGTTTCATGAAAAAAGAGAAGGGCATTTCAAGCATCGCCAACAAAGTTATCCTGGAGAGCATATCGGACGGAGTCTTTACCGTCGATCACGAATGGCGGATCACGTCGTTCAACAGGGCTGCCGAGGAGATTACCGGGATTCTGCGCGGTGAAGCAATCGGCCGTTACTGCTGGGAGGTCTTCCGCTCGAACATGTGCGAGGGCGACTGTGCACTGAAGCGGACGATGAAGGAGGGAAAATCCTTCGTCAACTCGTCGACACATTTTGTCAACAGCGAGAAGAAGAGAATACCGATCTTGGTATCGACTTCGCTGTTGAAAAGTGCAGACGACGAGGTCCTCGGCGGAGTCGAGACCTTTCGGGACATCAGCGTTGTAGAGGAAATGCGGCGGGAATTGAGCGGCATCGTGCAACTCGGCGATATGGTCAGCCGGAGCCGGACGATGACGCGCATCTTCAGCATCCTCGATCAGGTGGCCCTGAGCGACAGTACGGTGCTGATCGAAGGAGAGACCGGGACCGGCAAGGAGCTGCTAGCGCGCGCCATCCGCAACCTTTCCGCGCGGAAAGACCGCCGTTTCGTCAGCATCAACTGCGGTGCCCTGCCCGATACCCTGCTGGAGTCGGAGCTATTCGGCTACAAGAAAGGCGCTTTTACCGGAGCTCAGAAAGACAAGCCGGGACTGTTCCTCGCAGCGTCAGGCGGGACGATCCTCCTTGACGAGATAGGCGACACGAGTCCGTCCTTTCAGGTCAAGCTACTGCGCGTTCTCGAGGAACGGGAGTTCCAGCCCCTCGGCAGTGTGGATAAGGTGCGGACTGATGTCCGTGTTATCGCCGCCACGAACCGTGATCTTGCGCAGATGGTCGGAGAGGGTGCGTTTCGTCGCGATCTTTTCTACCGCATCAACGTCATCCATCTGAAAATGCCGCCGCTACGGCAGCGACGCGAAGACATTCCCCTCCTAATCGAACGGTTCATCTCCCGGATGAATCGTCTTAAAAACCGGGCCATCGCAGGCATTGACAGCGAGGCCCTCGCGCTGCTCATGGATCATTCCTATCCCGGCAATATCAGGGAACTCGAAAATATCGTCGAGCACGCCTTTGTCCTCTGTACTGAGAGCACGATCGGCGTCCGCCATCTTCCTGCTGACATCGCTAAGCTGTCCAAGAAGCAGGGGACTGCACCGAGCTTGCCGGGCGGTTCGGAGACGACCCTCAATGCGGCGATCGACTCGACCGAAACGAGGCTTATATTGAAGGCGCTCGAACGGAACGACTACAACCGCCGGGCTGCGGCCGAGGAGCTGGGAATGCACAAGACGACGCTGTTCCGTAAGCTGCGCCGCCTCGGCATAAAACTCCCGGACAGGGACGGACGATCGGCCTTCGTAAAGAAGGGTATATAGTTGCAATAGTGCAATATTGCTACCCTATGCACCGGTAATGGTTGCAGTTCCGCAATCTTGACCTTTCAGGCAAGCTCCCGACGCACTCCTTTCATTTCCGCCTATCACCTTGTTATTGATAAAGGATTTTGACGTGCCATGCTGGGATAAGGTTTGTGGCACGACTGTTGCTCTTTACATAGCAATAATCTGAGAGAAGGATTGGGCTATGCGTGTCGCCATGACTATCTGGGGTGATCGGGTTTCGCCTGTCCTCGACTGCTCGCGGAACTTGCTGGTTGCCGAAATAGCGGGGGGAGAGGTCGTCGGCAGGAAAACAGAGTGCTTCGATGCCGGCTCGCTACCGGCGACGCTGCGGGAACTCTGGCAGCAGGGTGTACAGGTGCTGATCTGCGGCGCTGTTTCACAGGAGCTTGCCACCGTAATTGAGAGCTGCAATGTCAAGCTGCTTCCCTTTGTTGCCGGCGACGTGGAGAAAATTCTTGAAACCGTTGCCCAAGGAGGGTCGGTATCGGCCTTCGCCATGCCTGGGTGTCAATGTGCAGGGCGCTGCAGGGGAACTCGACGTAGCGGCTGCCGAAGAAACCCGTCAGGCGCTCAACGTTGAGCATGTTGTACTGATGAGTCACGATAACAGGAGGATAAAATATGCCGGGATTGAATCATAAGGGGCCGGAAGGCGCAGGACCCATGACTGGAAACAGGAGGGGACTCTGTCAGAGAACCGGGGGATCTAGGATGCAAGGACAGGGACAGGGTGTCTATAGCAGACAGCCGGGCTGCGGAAGAGGACAAGGGATTTGCGGCAAGGCCCTAAGCGGAGCAGTTGATGCCGGCGGACCGGATCGACCTATTAGAAGAAGAACCAAAAACCGGAAATCCATTGGAACCTGGCAAGATAAGGGGAGGTAGGCTATGCTGGATATTGTGTTAGCCGGCAGGGAGCATGACGTTTTGGCCCGATTTGGAGCAACCCTCTGCGGGATCGGGCAGGTCGGCATCACGCAAGTTGATTCCGCAGCAGCAACCCTGAAGGCTGTCGAAGCTTGCGGTATCGACCTAGTTGTGGTCGGACAGAGCTTGGTGGATACGTCCCCTATCGATTGCATCACCCGGCTGGTTCGCCAGAATGCGATGATCAACTGTGCGATGATCAGCGACATGGAGCAGGATGCCTTTCATGAGGCTACTGAGGGACTCGGCATCCTGATGCAACTTCCGCCGAATCCCTCTAGCGATGATGCTGCTGTCCTGCTGGATAAAATCGAGTCACTGTCCTCGCTGCTGAACGGTGAAGCCGGAGAAGGAACACAGTAATGATCATCAGCATCGCAAGCGGCAAGGGCGGCACCGGCAAGACGACTGTCTCTACTAATCTGGCGATAAGTCTCGGCGGCGACTGCACGCTCCTCGATTGTGACGTCGAGGAGCCCAATGTCCACCTGTTCCTGCATCCACGCATCGATAGGAGCGAGACGATCACAACCTTTGTTCCAGCTGTGGACAAGAGCCGGTGCACATTGTGCCGTAAATGTGCGCAGATTTGCCGCTTCAGAGCGATTACGGTCGTGGGCAAGAAGGTTCTTGTCTTTCCGAAACTCTGCCACAGCTGCGGCGGATGCCAAGTCGTCTGCCCCGAAGGGGCGATTATAGAAGATAGCCGGGTACTCGGCATCGTGGAATGGGGAACGGGAGCCGGCGTGCCGTTGGTCCAGGGAAGGATCCGGGTTGGAGAGGCGATGGCGCCTCCGATGATCCGCAAAGTTCGGTCATCGGTGAATTCTGACGGTACCGTAATCATCGATGCCCCCCCTGGTACCTCATGCCCAGTCATTACGGCGATGCGTGGGGCTGATTACATCGTTCTTGTGACGGAACCGACTCCATTTGGGCTCCACGACCTGCAACTTGCGGTCGGTGCGGTGAGAATACTTGGTATTCCCTGCGGGCTGGTTATCAACAAGTCCGACATGGGTGACGACCAGGTCTGGAAATATGCACGAAAGGAACAATTGCCTGTTCTTATGGAGATCCCGTTCGACCGGAAGATTGCCGAAGCCTATTCCTGTGGCAGGTTGTTCGCCGAGGAGATGCCCGAATGGAAGGATCGGTTCAGAGAGATGTTCCAGCAGATCACAACGGCGGTCCTTGAATACAAAGATATGAGGTTGGCCCAATGAAAGAACTCGTTGTCGTCAGCGGCAAAGGTGGGACCGGTAAAACAAGCCTGACAGCCGCGTTTTCCAGCCTTTCGAGCCGACACATTTTATGCGACGCCGATGTCGATGCTGCCGACTTGCACCTCCTGCTCAAGCCCGAGATCAGGAAACGCACCGATTTTTTTGGCGGCGGGAAGGCGATAATTGATCCCGAAGGCTGCACCGGCTGTGGACGGTGTCGGGAGCTCTGTCGGTTCGGAGCAATCAGCGAGGGGTTCGTAGTCGATCGGATTGCGTGCGAGGGGTGCGGGGTCTGCGTCGATCTCTGTCCGGTTGGAGCCATCGATTTCCCGACTCAGAAGTGCGGAGAGTGGTTTGTCTCGGATACCCGCATGGGGCCGATGGTCCATGCCTGCCTGGGCATCGCTGAGGAGAATTCCGGCAAGCTGGTCAGCTGCATCCGCCAAGAGGCCAGAAAGCTGGCAGAGGAACTAAAACTTGAGATGATCATCACTGACGGGCCTCCTGGCATCGGCTGTCCCGTGATTGCGGCGATCGGTGGAGCAACTGCCTTGGCGCTCGTAGTTGAGCCGACGGTTTCAGGACTACACGATATGAGCCGCCTAGCCGATCTTGCCCGCCATTTTAGGGTTCCCTGTTTTCTCTGTGTGAACAAATTCGATCTGAACCTGGAAATGACCGAGAGCCTGGAGGAAGAGGCCCGGCGGCGGGAGATGCAGGTTGTCGGCCGCATTCCGTTCGATCCGGTGTTCACGGAAGCGATGATTGCCGGCCAGACCGTTATTGAATATGGGAATAATTCCAGGGTCACAAGCGCTGTGTGGGAGATATGGGAAACTATCGTCGGTTCGCTGGCGATACATAGTTGCGGCTTACGCGTGTTGTAATCACATGAATACTGAAAAGGAGAATGAGAAAAATGGCAAGGATACGTATTGCAATTCCATCAGAGGGCGAAGGCGGTCTTGACGGCAAGCGCTCGGGACATTTCGGCCATTGCGACGTTTTCACCTTCATCGACGTCGAGGACGGTGTGATCAAGGAGGTTTCGACTATCCCAAATGGAGGGCATGTGCAGGGTGGCTGCATGGTTCCGGTAAACCTACTGGCCAAGCACAACGTCAACGCTCTCGTAGTTGGCGGTATCGGCATGAGACCGTTGATGGGCTTTCGTCAGGTCGGCATAACAGTCTACCATGATGACCAGCGGCAGGAGATCAGGCCGGTCGTGGAAGACATGATCGCAGGCAAGATCCGGGTTATCGGGGATAATCAGGTCTGCGGCGGCGGACAGCACTAAACAGACACGATTCGGGAGGAACGAATGAAAATTGCAGTGACTTCGAAGGGTAGGAATCTTAGCGCCGAGGTCGATCCGCGCTTCGGCCGGGCGGCCTATATCGTAATCGTCGACACAGAAACGATGGATTACGAGGTTATTGACAATGCGGCCAACGTTAATGCCTTTAAAGGTGCGGGGATTCAGGCGGCAACGATGATCTCTGAGCGTGGGGTTGAGGCGCTGCTCACCGGCTACTGCGGCCCGAATGCCTTTACTACTCTCGAAGCTGCTGGCATCAAGGTCGGCAGCGATACAGTCGGAACGGTCGCGGAGGCAGTGGAAACTTTCAAAAAAGGAGCCGTCCAGTACAGCGACGCGCCCAACGCGGAAGGACAGTGGTAAAACACTGTCACATCCTGCAGGTCATCTGCGATTTCCTGCTATAGTTAGCTATGAAGGGTCATTTCCTCATAATCGGTGTACTTCTAATAATCGTATCCATACTCATTTCCTTGAATATTTTTTTCCAGCAGTCGCTCCAAATGGAGGTTGCTCAGGAATTCAGCAAGCAGCAACAACTGATCTCCCAGTTGATAGCACATAATATCGGCGATTTCATCAGGTTGCGGAAAGAAAGGGTGCTGTATACAGCACGACTGCTTTCGAATATTGGTATCAACAGCAATATAGACAGGCTCGCATACGATGTCCTGCAAAGCAGGCACAGTGTGGCTGCAAACTTCGGGATTCTCAATGAACGGGGGGAAGTCGTCCACTTTGAAGGGAACAAGGAATCGCTCAAGACTTTGTCTCCTCAAATAGTAAAGACCGCCCTAAACTTGCCAGATGGACAGGTTAGACTCATTGAGCTACAGACAATTCTATATTTACTGACGCCGGTGCGCTCAAACAATGGCACGGCCGCAGCCATTTTCCTGTCTTTGGACGTTGATGAGATCACCTCACGGTTTACCAGCAAGCTCGACGTGGTCGACAAGGGAAACCTCTGGATTATGGATGGTAATGGCACGCTTCTATATCACGCAATCCAGACAGCGATGGTTGGCAATAACATTTATAAGTCCAATACATCTTGCTTGAAATGCCATAATAGCTTCGAGGCAGAAAAGAAAATAGTCGAAGAGGTCTCCAACAAAACCGGTAAGTATATTGCCCCAGCCGGCGAAGACAAGATTCTCTCTTTTGCCCGAACCGGAGATGACCTATCTTGGATCATTTTCGTGTCATCGCCATTTTCGGATATCGCGAATATGACGAAACAGAGCATGAGGTTGTACTCCTACCTGATCTTGTCAATACTTATAACTACCATTGTCGTTTCTACCGCACTAATCGCATTCAACAGAAAACGTATCCAGGCCGAGGAGATTTCTAAACGCCAGGAAGCAATGGAAAAACATGCGGCAGCGCTTGAAGGAAAGGTCAAGGAACGTACCGCAGAGCTTTTCGAGGAAAAAGAGAAACTAAACAGCATTGTCAGTGCAATAGGATCAGGGATTCTACTGCTTGATAAAAATGGAGTCGTGCAGTGGGCGAATCCACAAGCCGAAAATATGGCGGGGCTTGCCCTCGTGGGCAGATCTTGTGAGGAGCTCTGCTCGGAATGCGAGGTCTCAAGTGCTCATACTCAGGATAATATCGAAACAATATTAGCTTCAAACCTCTTCGGCAAACAAGGGCAATTTTACCAGGTGACAACTGCTCCGATCAAAGGCGTGAACGGCGATACAAGCGGATACATTCGACTGATCCAAGATGTGACTGAGATAAAGAAAATGGAAGAACAAATGAGCAACTCCGAAAAGTTAGCCTCTATCGGAAGGCTTGCTGCCGGAATCGCCCATGAAATTGGTAATCCCCTTGCTTCGGTATTCTCTTTTGTGCAGATATTGCTAGAAATGGAGGAGGACGAGTTCAAAAAAGACAGTCTCCAGACCATATATTTCCACGTAAACCGGATATCGGAAACGCTAAAGCAGCTGTCGGGCTATTCAAAGATGCCTCCCGCCGAATCAGGTCAATGCCAGGTGAACGATATCATCGAAACATCGGTCAACCTCATCCAGTACGATAAACGCGCGAAGGAGATCTCTATCAACATGGAGCTTTCAGATACTCTTCCGCCAGCTTGCGTAGATGCGAACCAGCTTTCGCAGGTTTTTGTTAATCTGATTCTAAATGCGTTAGATGCCATGCCCGATGGTGGTTATCTTACTGTCAGGAGTTACGAAAAAGACAGTTCGGTCATTATAGAATTCAAAGACACTGGGATCGGCATACCAAAAGAGAACCTTATGAAGATATTTGATCCATTCTATACCACGAAAGAAAAAGGCACCGGATTGGGCCTCGCGGTGAGTTATAACATAGTCAAAAAAATGGATGGCTCCCTTTCAGTGGAAAGCGAATTAGGGAAAGGTACCACCTTTACAATTAAAATACGAGGATGTAAGAGATGAGTGGCGACTATACAATAGACACGTTACGATAAGCAGAGTTATCGATTGGATACTCCCCCCTTTCAGTCACCTGTCGGAACATCATTCTGTCCTTAATCATGCATCGCATGACTTGAGCCATGGAGTAGTCAGAAGACTGGTTTTATCCACAAGCTCACTTGGCTCAGGCTAATATTTGATAATAAGCCTCGTTCACCTTATTCTTAATCTGTTAATCGCATTATTAGTGAGTTGGGATAAAGCGGCATGGTCGTGATAAACGAACAACTGAAATATTTTTTTTGGTGGCGCCAGAGACGTCATCGGCCATTATCTATGCGCGACAAAGGAGGTGCGAATGATACGCACTATGCGAAAAATGTGGTTTGTTTTTATGGTTTTGGCAGTCAGCGGTTTTGGTGGAGCTGTTTTTGCCTCTTCACAGGTCTTCGATGTGGATCGTGAGTTCTATCCTTATTATCCGTCACTGATAAAATGGAACAAATCGAACGCGACTTTTACGCCGCCCGAAGTCTGTAACGGCTGTCATTCAGATAAGTATGATGAGTGGACTGGGTCAGTGCACGCCCTTGCTTTTCAGGACCCAATTTATCAGGGGGAATTGACCAAAGCGGTCAAGGCTGTGGGACATGAGATCTCCCGCCAGTGTGAAGGGTGCCATTCTCCAGCCGGAATGGTTACCGGTGAGATAAAAAAACCGGGGATCGCTGCTCTGAGCCCTATGGCTATTGCCGGAGTATCCTGTGATATTTGTCACTCCATCAGCGGAACCACTCATTGGCAGACCCCCTCTCACGAGCCTGAAAATGGCTCCTTCATCCTCACCCCGGGAGTGGATACAAAGGATGGTCCGCAGCTGATCAAGCGTGGCCCTTTCAAGCCTTCTGAAAATTGTGGCATGGGGTTTCACCAGTGTGTTGAATCCCCACTGCATCTTCGGGCCGACCTTTGTGCTAGTTGTCACCAGGTCTACCACTACGACGCCCATTTCCCGTTGGAGGCAACCTATCTGGAATGGAAACACGGCCCTTATGCCCAAAAAGATTTGCTCTGCCAGGACTGCCACATGGTCGACATTCCTACGTTCATGCGCACAGCGGATGAGTTCCGGAAGCCGGAACGCAAGGAATACCGCCACTTCTTTAATGGTGCCAACTATTTAATATACTACTTGGCCGAGGGAGCCGCCAAAAAGGCGGGTGATGAGAAGAAGGCGTCCATCTTAAAAGAGAAATACGAAATGGCTGTAAAGCGCCTGCAATCGGCGGCTGACCTTGAGATCTTCCCGGTCTACCGAGGCGGTAAACTAACAGAAGTAAAGATACGGGTAAAAAATATCCGCGCCGGCCACAACCTTCCGACCTCTCTCACAAACATCCGACAGATGTGGATCGAGATCACGGCCAAGGATGAAAAAGGAAATGTTTTCTTGACTAGCGGCACCCTTGACGAACAGGGTCATCTGCCTGAAAATGCCCGCGTGTTCAATTCTGACGGTATGGGCAGCAACTTTCATTTTGCTGTCGACCCATGGGTGATTACCTCTTTCTCAAGACATGACACCATCCCTCCGAGGGGATATAAAGATGTCTATTACAGCTTAAGCGCTCCTCAGGGCATCAAAAAGATCGCTCTGGAAGCCAAATTGCGCTATCGTCAGGCTGATCAGGGTGTGGCTGAAGCTCTCTTGGGTGCAGTACCGGAAAGCATCAACCTGAAGGAGATTTACGGTCTCACCAAGGTACCTGCGCTACCGGTGGTCGATATGGTCGTAAAAAAGGCTGATTTCGGTCCCGCCAAGTAATCGTTTGCCTCCTCAGTGCCAAAACAGCAGCCCCGGAATTATAGTGCCGGGCTGCTGTTTTGACCTGCATCATTTGGTAGTCATCAGTCCACGACTTTATGACTTTCACGCAAGTCGTTTCCAAGCCACAAAAGACAGAAACGACTCTTGAACGTGCCACTTTAATGGGGGAATGAACAGTTACAGAGAGGCTTACTCAAACTTATTGGCGGTCTTAAGAATTGAACACTAATGATTTCGGGATCTGCACTGCATTATTCGAAAGTCGAAATAGTAACTGGAAACCCTCTTGTGACTCCATTCATTTGCTTTGAGGGAATTCCTTCGTATAGTTATTACAAATATTAACTGGGCAACATAAAGGAGCAGCGAATGAAAATATTAACGATGCTGGCACTGATTTCAATCCTTCTTGCAGGAATCTCAGAAGGAACGCAAACAACGGTTACAGTAAGAGTGAAATCAATGGATGCAAAATTTATCGGCACAACCATGGGAGGGGCGCTTGTAGTAATAAAGGATGCCGAAACCGGAGAAGTGCTTGCCAAGGGACTTACAATAGGTGGCACGGGGGATACGCAGAAAATCATGGTGGAGCCAATTCGTCGTGGTGTTCCGATTACTGACAGCACTGCGGCAAAATATGAAACAACAATTGATATCAGCGAGCCGAAACTCGTAACCATTGAAGTTTATGCACCATATGCGCAGAGACAATCTATGATAAAGAATACCTCTCAAGTATGGCTGATTCCAGGTAAGCATATACTGGGTGAGGGACTTATAATAGAGGTCGCTGGCTTTTCCGTCAATGTGATGACTCCGCAGACTAATGAGACGCTCAAACTCGTTGGAGGCAAAATAAAAGTGCCGATCAGGGCAAACGTTGTTATGATGTGTGGTTGCCCCATAACACCGAATGGTATATGGGATGCAAACAAATACGAGGTAAAAGCGATAGTGAAACATAATGGTGTGGTATCCGATGAGATCCCTCTGACTTTCGCGAACAAAACAAACACCTTCGAGGGAACGCTTGATGTGACGAAAGAAGGCAGCTATGAGGTGATAGTTTATTCCTTTGATTCGACAAGAGGCAATACTGGAGTAGATAAAACCACTTTTATAGTTGGAAAATGATTACCCGGGACTTAGTCCTGCTGCGGGAGAATTCACCGTCTTCTTTGATGTCCCAGTGCCAGCAGCGGGAACAGAAATCATCGGAAGGTTATCTAAGTACATTACACGCAATGAAGCCTCATCAACCTTCTTTTGGCATATGTTTACATTCATTGAAGATGCGTACTCTGCAACGGCGGCATCTCTCGGGATCGAGCCTAGACAAGATCTTCTGCACGGCTTCCGTCTTCGAGCGGAATATATTCTGCTCGCCGAAGCTTTTCCCGCATCCGCCCCGGTTCATGATCTCAACGACTTCTCCCTTGAGAGAGCATAAGTAGACCTCTCGGCCACTCAGTCGGAGACGATGGACTTCCTGATTCATCATCTGGCATCCTGCCACATCGATAAAATTAATACCTCCAGCTACAATAAGAATGTGAGCCTGTTCTGGGTTCTGTTTAGTAATCTCATCGAGCATCAGGGCCACATGGTTGACCGCCCCAAAAAAGATTGAACCGTCAATCCTTATGATTTTAAGCTGTGGGCATTCCGGCGATAATTTTTTTTGAATGTTGATAAAGTGCTGTTTCTCTCTGCCGGAATCAGGAACTAGCGTGATTACGCTTGGATGTGAAGTCCGGTTTAAATATATAAGCAACGAAAGTATAACGCCGACATAAATTGCAAATTCGAGTTCAACCAGCAGTGTTGCAAGAAAAGTTGCAAAGAGAATCCCAGCTTCAGGCTTACTTGTTCGAAAGATGGCCTTGATGTGATGAAAATCAATGAGGTTATATGCTACGAGAACCAGAATTCCTGCCATTGAAGCTATCGGCAGATATGCAGTGAGCGGAGCGATAAGCAGTACTATTATGGTTAATGTTATAGCAGAATAAAATGCCGCCATCGGGGTCTTTGCACCTGCATTATAATTCACCCCGGTGCGGGTGAATGAGCCTGACGAGGCATAGCTAGAAAAGAAGCTGCCTACAACGTTAGATAGGCCCTGCCCGATAAACTCCTGATTGCTGTCAACACGTTGTTCCGATTTTGTGGCGATCGAGCGCGCGATCGAAACCGCCTCTGCCAATCCTAGCATCGCAATCGCCAACGACCCCGGCGCAAGTTCCCGCAGGGAAGCAATCGATAAATGAGGGCTGGAGAGTGGCGGTAGATGCTGCGGCAACGCGCCGACGAGATGAACCCCGTGATTCTTGCCGTCCAGAAGCAAGGCCAATAGACTTCCACCGATCATGGCGAATAGCATTCCAGGCCAATTTGGCAAGAATTTCTTAAAGAGTAGCGCGATAATCAATGTAATGACGGCAACTGCCAGGACATATAGGTTAGTTTCGGACAGCTTCGGAATCAATTCCGCCCATATGTGCACGAAATAGTGTCCCTTCTGGAGTTCGATCCCTGTGAGATGCCGCATTTGACTTGTGGCAATGACGATAGCAGCTCCGGAAGTGAACCCAACAATGACGGAATGCGAAACAAAGTTTACGAGTGATCCCAGCCTTGCCAATCCCAGACCCGCTTGAAAGAGCCCGACAAGGAATGTCAGCGTCAGCACCATTTGAATATACTCGGGACTCGATGGAACCGCCAACCTGCCTACCGTCGTAAGAATAACAATTGATATTGCCGTTGTCGGTCCTGATATCAAATGGAACGAAGAACCGAAGAAAGCTGCAATTACGGCAGGTACTATTGCCGAATAAAGTCCATATTCTGGAGGCAGTCCAGCAATGATCGCGAAAGCGACCCCTTGTGGAAGAACGATGACTGCACCCGTAACCCCCGCTATTATGTCGGCTCGTGTAGTACGGCGGTTGACCATAGGCCACCAGCGAAGGAACGGGAATATACGTTCTAGTGGAATGCCAACAAGAGTAAGCTTTTCGAGATTATAACCAGACATCTTGGTTTATTATATCACTTGGAATGGCACAAACTGCATCGAACGAGTTTCGGATACTCAGGAATGCATCAGCAGTGTACCACAGGTTTGAAGTGCTTTTTTCGTCCGAAGGTGTCACAGTGTTGACCAAAGAGAGCGTTAAGCATTATTACATGCAATTTATTGGACAGCATATTAGGTCAGATTTGACGGCATTGCAAGACCTTCACGGAATCATGCAGGTCTTGCAATGCTTTGTTCATAGTTTTTCTCTTCATGTGAAGAGAATCAACTCTTAGGTTTTAATTCAAAACAAAGTGATCTCTTCTGTTTTTGGTCCAGCACTCCTCCGTGCTCTGGGTGCAGAGCGGCTTTTCTTTCCCATAACTGACAGTGTCAACTCTTGCTGATGGAATGCCTGCAGAAATAAGGTATTGTTTGGCGACACTAGCCCTTTTGTCTGCAAGCGCCATATTATACTCTCTTGTGCCCCTGTCATCGCAGTTGCCCTCAACAATGACTTTCAGTTTCGGATGCTTCGTAAGAATATTCGCCAAATCGTTGAGTACAGGTTTTGCACTGCTTTCCAGATCTGATTTGTCAAAATTAAAATGAATGTCCTTCAGTTTTGCTTGCAGTTCTTTTTTTAAACGCTGCATCTCTAGGTCTTTTTCGTTTATATTTTCCTGTGGAGTCACCTGTTCAGTTTTTTGTACAACAACTGGTTTGCTTTCAACCACGGTCGGCGCCTGTTTTTGTAAGGGAGATTCACTCTGTACAACTGCTTTTTGAGAGCATCCTAACCCGATGATCCCTACTATCATCGAAATCACAATAAGCTTTTTCATTGGTCCTCCTAAAAAGACGAATTCGATTCCGAACATTGACGAGAATTATATTCATGACAATTGTCGGACTGTTCCATAAATGGCATATAGATCTCTTAAAAAGAGATGTAATACATTTTGTGAAATTAGCAGATCATGTTGATTGTGGCGGAGACAGACCTGAAGATAATAGCGGGAAATTCTCGCAAGAGTCACATACTGAAAACACGGATATTGAAAACGAGGGATCACTCAAAAAAAACAAATGCTCATTCAACTTTGCTATATCTGCAATGCAGATACGATTTGAGGCCTTATCATCGGATAAAACTGCTCTCTTCTTCAGGAGTAGAATTCCAGCAATTGGCTCTGGGTTCTTCTTGCTATACTTAGAGTCGAAAGCCGAGTAAATGAGATCATAAAGAAAAATATGTAAGTCCGCTCCATATGCTGCTTCGGTTCCTACTGCGTGAAGACCTTCAGACGACCTTTGTTTGGCACATACATAAAAAAGCGGCGATGCAGCATAAATGGAAAAATATAGGACGATAACAAGACTGAAGATTCGCTTTCTAATACAAAACGCTAGCATAGGCCCCTTAATTTTCTCAAAATGCCAAGTCAGACAAGGACATAATAACATAGAATATTTTTTCAATAAAGTCAGAATTATGTCTGAAATTATTAAAAGCGAATTTTTTCTCGATGATCGGGTCAATACTTGGGCTTGGCATTTCATCGAGTCCGAATATAAATTCAAATGCATATTCAGAGCAACCCAGAATACTCAATGATGCAATACCTATCCTCTCAAAGACAAATGATGCAATGGCAGAGGTCGCTGCAGCAGTCAAACCGGCGGTTGTCAAATATCATCTACGCAAACCATAACATCGCAGGACATAGGGACTCCCTTACATGATAAAGACAAGGGGTCTCCGTAATAGAAGGGCAGAGTTCACCGGAATAAGCATTAGTTGCCTTACAATGTGTCGAGTGGTGAGAAACGGCTATCTGTGCGTAACCGCTGCCATCTTGTAACGATCGATGACATCGGCATCAATGCTCCGATCTTGCAGCCCCAAACTCTTTAAAACTTTAACCACATCAACGCCAGCTGAGATCCTCCGAATGGCATAGGTATCTCGGAGGACCGATACTGGCACCTTCATGTCGAGCCCTGCGCGCTCCGCAATATCCTGACTGACGTAATTACAGCCGCGAGGCGCCAACCCGAACAAATTCGAAGAGTTGCGGGGTTTAGTGACGTATTCTTTGAAAGCGTCAACAAAAAACGTCGGCAGCTCCAATTCACGCCGATGTAATCTGTCATGCCGGGCAATCCAGACAGTGGGCCGGTATCGACTCTCAACGTTCACGTCAGTCTCGTCGATGAGGACAAGCTCACTCCTCTTAGGTCCCGCCTCAAGTGCAATGATTGCAAAGACCAGATCACGCACATCGTTTTCTGCAGCCTTCATATAGTCATCATATTGGCTCTTACTGAGCACCGCAGGCTCCCCCTGTTTTACGTGTGGCGGAAATATCGTCACCATCGGGTTGTAATGAATTATCTTTTCTTCCGTGAGCCAACCGAAAAAGTTACGCAGCGCGTTGATCCGGCATGCAACCGTCTTTTCGTCCATGCCGGCGCGCTTCTGGTAAGCAATGAACGATTCGATGGCCTGTTTCATTTCAGAGGTTGGCTTCCCGATCGGCAGATCCCCTTTCCCCCTCGAGAAGTTGCGTATCGATTTGGCGTAAGCGTCAGCAGTGGACGTCTTGTATCTGCCGGCGATCAGGTGGTTCTGATATTTAATCAAGGCCTCGTTTATTGTCGATTTGACTGTAAGTGGCGCATCCGGCATCATCAATAATGGCTCGGTCGGCGCAGCTTTCCGTACATGGTTTATGAGAGATAATTGCTCCATTTACTATTCTATCACACTAGTGAACGTTCGTTCAATGGCACGGCGGCCAACTGCTGGCGTGTGTCTGCCTGGTCGAAATGGGCAGCAGGATAGCCGAATCAATTTTGCCGACATCATTACTTGCAGCTCTGCATGCAAAGTTGTCGACGAACACTTTGTCCCACAATGTGTAATTCTCCTTATGTATCGACCGTCGGTCCTCACCGCGAGCCTTCATTCTGCTTCCTGGCGATACTGTTCAGCCACTCAAAGCGCTCATTATCGGTTGGCTGAGAATACAGGGGTGCATAGTTTGGGGTAGAGTGCCCAAGCTCCTTCTGGATATCGCCCGGGTCTGCGCCAGCCATTTTCAGATTATAACCCCGCTCATGTCGTAACCGATGCGGATGAATCTTGGCATAATATCCATCTCCTAAGAGGGCACAAGCCTCACGCCCTATACGGTTCAATATAACTCTCACCGACGAAGTAGACAGTCTGGCTAAATCGTACTCTCCCATGGTGAAGTCGCCTGCAGCCGGCTTCTTTTTGTTGCGCTCTCGCGCTGACGGGAATAGGGGGCCTTCCCCTCTCTTCCTTTCATGATCAAAAAACTCCTCGATTCCCCGCGTTGCGACCTCGTCCAGGAAGATGTCGCGTTCCTTATTTCCCTTACAGACAACATCTTTAAAGATACGAGCCTTAGCATACGGAGCGGACTGCATATGACCATAATCGAGATTGCAAACCTCTGCTACACGAAGCCCCGTGTGGTAAAGAAACTGTAGCAGGGCCTTATCCCGATATGGCCAGACTCTTCTTGGAAAACGAACGACTCCATTTTCAAGCTGGCGTTGAATTATGCTGTTGGCTGCTGACAGGAACCGGTCATATGCTGCAGGCCCTTCCATAAACAACTCGCCCCCAGGCCCATATATAGCGATGTGCTTCGGCTTCATCAAACTGCGGGGTGGCTTTTGAACGCCCCAAAGAGGATTATCATCAGGGTTGACGACGGATTGTCTTTCGAGATAACGGACAAAACTGGACAGTGTTGCGAGGATTCTGCTGATCGAGGACGATTTATATGTCGATGATTTGAGATTGTTTATGAAAGACTGCGTAACCGGCTTGCGCCATGACGACACTGGATTATCCCCGATCTCGTTGATAAAGTACTCCAGGAACATTTCGAGATCCTGGCGCTTTGCTTTCTGAGTAAGTGGAGCGCCTATCCCGTCAATTTGTGACCGAAAATACCACCTGGCCCAGTTGGAGAGCAACCCGTTGGTCGTTGGCCGTTCTGGTAAAGCAGCTGAGGCGATAGACCATTTGTCCATTTTTTTATTATACCATAATACTGTTTATAAGAAATGTTATCGCCAGTATATCCCTCGCTTACAGCCCCGTGAACTGCTTCTGGTCCCGAACTTCAGCCACTGTGTGTTCCGGAAAGAATGATTCGTCCCTCCTCGTAGGTCTGCCTGACAGCTGTTGTCATGCTGTGTGGTAGAACTCTGTGTGCAAGTTCGCAGCCGAAAAACACTTATTCAAAGGGAAAAAGATAATGTAAGCAAGAATAAATACTTTACTTGCATTTTAATGTATTGTGCACTATACTATCTTTAGTGAGTATGATCGCGAAGAAAAAACAATATCGCCACCTGCCTGCCTTTATCCTGTTGGCACTGGCTGAGAAGCCGAACCACGGAGGGGAGATATTTTCTATTTTGACAAAACAGATGCCCATCAAAAATGCGGATGCAGGTGCCGTGTATCGATCTCTTCAGAAATTGGAACAGGAAGGTGAAGTGACATTTGCTTGGGATACTTCAAATCCTGGACCGGCAAAGAAGATCTACCAGCTGACCTCTGCCGGGATTGACAGGCTGGAATACTGGAAGGAAGATATTGAGATGAGGATATCCATTTTGAACTATTTTGTGACGAAATACGATCAGATTAAAAAAAATCTGCACGCCTAACTTGATGGATTACTGTATTTCTAGAAAGGAGGGAATATGACGGGCTAGCGGTTATATTTTTTTTGGACTTGTTAGTGTATTAAACATGTAGATATGTCCAATATTTTAATGTTTGCTGTGATGGAGGACAATGCAATGGAAGGTCTGAAAGTGATTCATTCTTCTGAAGTAAGATGGGAACCTCACCGCCAATTCTTCGGCGTTGAAGTTGCTTATCTTGTTTCACTGACGCTGTCGGTATCACCTGCGCTTTGGTTAATCTGCAGGCAGGAGCAGCACCAGATAAGCACTCTCACGAACACTCCGATGACATTCTCTACGTACTGAGAGTAAAAGCAAAGATGTGGGTCGAGGGATTTGGTGATGTTCCACTGCACGAAGGGATTTTTTTAAGAATCCCCAAAGTAATACTGCACCAGCCACACTGCATCGAGGAGGACATCATTGCGTATGATGTTTGGTATCCATGCATCATATGATTTTACAAACCCATGACTTCAATCAACTCAATTAATATGGAGGCTACAAATGATCAAGAAGCATTTCACAGAAGTGCCGAGGACTTTAATTGCCAGAGAGGGCTTCGCAGGTATGTATGCACGTTTTGCTTTGATTAAGGAAGACGGCTGCCCTCATTATGCAATGCGGATAATGGAATTTGAACCAGGCGGACACACCTCTCTTCACGCTCATGAGGAAGAGCACGAATTTTATTTCCTTGATGGTGAACCTGCCTATGTGGACTGCAAGGGAAACGAAAGGCCATTAAAGGCCGGTGACATGATATATGTACCGTCGAACGAGCCGCACCAGATCAAGAATCTGGGAAAAACCATGATGTCAGTCGTCTGTACTATTCCAATACTCCCTGGAGGTGATGGAAAAAGCACAAAGGAATCTTATGGCGAGTGTTCATGCTAATTATCAAGTCAACATACGGAGCAGATGATGAAAGCAGATAACAGACCTGACAAAATGACAGATGCGGAACTGAAAGTCGAGCTTGAAAGGCTCAAAGAGTGCCTCTGCGATACTGAGGAAACGCATCTATTTTTCTTTGATAAAACCTCTGTTCATCTTGGAGCTGAAAAGGCGCAGAACATGCAGACAGAATTCGAGGAAGAGTGCAGGATATATAACGAACGGATTGCTGAGATCGAAAAAGTGCTGAAGAACAGAGGCACACTTTAGTTACTAATAACAAATTATTTTATGGGCAATGCGACTAACTCCGCGGCTCCTTTTGGAACCGCATAAGAGCCCTGAAGGAGGTAATTCATGTCAAAAGAGATGAGCCGAAGGGAGTTCTTGAAGACGTCGGCAACGACAGCAGCTTTACTTATGACTGGCAGCCTGACATTGGGGAATGACACACCAGTGTACGGGGCGGTTCCCATTCTCGAAGTAGACAAGCTGACGGTAACTGTAATTGTGGACAACTACTATGACATTTTCAGGCCGAGTAGTACCATCGTTAAAAGATATTCAATGCTAGACGCGTCATCGGGTGCTTCTATGCATGCCGAACATGGCTTGTCCTATCATATTGTCACTGAAGTCAATGGCTCATCCCATGCCTTCCTGTTTGACTATGGAATGAATATGCATGGGGTCAACCAGAACATCGAACTTTTAAAAATAGACCTTCCGATGGTAGAGGCATTGGGCTTGAGCCATGGCCACATTGACCATTGGGCAAATCTACTGCCCCTGCTTAAACAGCATGGCAAACTCTTAAAGAAGAACATTCCGCTGTATGTGGGAGAAGAAACATTTGCGAAACGATTTGTAAACAAAGACCATCAAATGGTAAGCATAGGTCGCTTGAGCAGGGAAGATATCGAAAATCTGGGTTTCGTTAAGATCATGGAGATCACTGAGCCAACGCCGATTGTTCCCGGTGCATATCTGACCGGCACTATCGAGCGTAAAACCGAGTATGAAAAAGTTCAGCCTTACCTCTTGATCCAGCGCGGAGACAGCCTGGAGGAGGATTCATTGCGCGGCGAGCAGAGCCTGGTAGTAAATGTCCGGGGCAAGGGACTTGTCGTTCTGACTTCTTGTGCCCACTCCGGAGTCATAAACACAACAAGACATGCCCAAAAAATGACCGGGGTGAAAAAGGTGTACGCTGTCATGGGCGGCTTTCACTTAACCGGAGCGCAACCAGAGGTAATCAACAAAACCATATCCGATATGAAAGTCATAGCTCCTGACTTTATCGTCCCCATGCACTGTGTTGGTTTCGAGGCACAAGCCGCCTTTGCGCGGGAAATGCCCAAGGAGTTTATCCTTAACACTGCCGGTGCCAAATACAGTTTTTCAGCGTAAATATGTATGAATAGACACTACAGTTGTATAAACAAGATTGATGACACGTCAGGATGGGACAAGATACGCGGGCCAAATGCCAGAGTTAATTGTCATAAACCTTCTAATTGGTCAGGGGATTTCAGGCTCGAAAGACGGCAGGCTGATGGGAAGAGAAATCACGCAGCGGTATTGTGAGTCTATGCCGATTTATACCCCGAAGAATATTAATTAATACAAGGAGAAAAAAGCCATGAAGATTTTAAATCTTTATTATTCCGCCACAGGAAACACCGATAAAATTGCGGGACAGATCGAAAAAGCAATCCGGAAAGACGGTCATGAGGTGACAACAGTCAGAGCTGGCAAAGAGATGGAACTGGATATTCTTGCTTATGACTTTGTCTTTATTGGTTCAGGAGTCTATATGTGGATGCCAGGTAAGCCGCTAATTGAACTTATCAATAAACTAATAGAACGATACCGTACAGAGGAAATCAAAGCCGCCTCGCCAAGAAGGCTGGGCAGAAAGGTGGTAGTTTATTGTACATACGGTGGCGGCCATACCGGGGCTAACGAAGCTGTGCCTGCTGTAAAGTACATGGGACAACTTTTCGACCACCTCGGCTATGAAATAATATCTGAATGGTACATCCCAGGAGAATTCCACGGCAAGTACGAGAATCTTAATGTTGAGGGGCGTTTAGGAAGGATATCAGGACGACCTAATGAAGCGGATTTGCAGGAGATTTACGAAAAGGTGATTGGTATTCTGAAGGTATAATGGAGGAGTTTGCATGAATGAAGCCCAGTACTTATTGCGACCTGTTGGAGCGGTCAGCTCGCTGCTGAAATCTCTCAAAGACTGCCCTAAACAGGGCAGGGAGGGCGCACCTGATGCCTGGCTAGACATTGATCCGCTTTTCGCAGATGCGCTTGATGGTCTCGTTGTCGGCAGTGAGATCATAGTTTTGACCTGGCTTCACGAGTCCCGGCGCGATTTACTGAAGGTCCATCCGCGTGGGGACCCTGACAACCCTCTGCGAGGCGTTTTTGCCACGCGTTCCTCTGACCGCCCAAATCCTGTCGGCCTGCATCGCGTGAAAATCCTGGATATGTCGAACCCATGCCGTCTCAGGGTTGGTCCGCTGGAGGCATTGGACGGGACACCGATCATTGATATCAAGCCGGTGCTGCATGAGTCGTGAGAGGTATAGATTGTTGATAAATAAAATAAACTTGCAGAATAACTGCACGGATTGACACGTGCAAATATACCAACCCCAGGGCCATTCGGGAGTGTTCTTCCCAAGGGATATCAAAAGTAGGGCGTAATAAATTAAGAAGAGGTGGGCCATGTTATTGAAGGGCTATAAAAAGCACATATTCCATCCGGAATGCAATTCAAATTTTCAGTCGTTTGCATGCATAGCTGATCTGGATGAAGACATCACTGAAGTGCTGCCGTACCTGAATGCAGAGCTTGGAGGCCGTCAATACCTGAAGGCCCCGCCTTCGGTGACGTTTAAGGTCTATGGAAGATTAATAACCCTGTACTCGCGCAAAATCGCCATAAATGTGCTGGAGAGCCAGGAACAGGCCGATAAGATCTTGGAATGGCTAAAGATGCAAATCAATGAAATATGGTCGCGCCACAGCGAAATCGAACCATCCTATGAATCAGCGGCCATCCCGAAACTTATCGATTTGCTAAAGCTAATGCCAGGTACAAATTGCAAAAAATGCGGTCATCCGACTTGCATGGTTTTTTGCACACAACTAATAGATGGGGGAAGGTATCCCGAAGACTGTCCTGAACTAAGCTTGGCCAAACTAAGAGCATTGCAAGACTACCTTAAACGGTTCAACATCGGTTAATGAGGGCAATAAGAATAATTATCGTTTGCTAAATGAGAGGTGAGTAAAGCAGTGCATTGAGGAGGGACGGTCCTTAACACACTGACCTCCTCAATGCACGCTAACAACAGTGGGCTATCATTTCCAGACTTGGCTGTCCGAACTCAGCTGAATATCCATCTTTTTTGTAGCAAGAAAACATTGTACTCTTTTCTTTAGCAAAGTTGTCTTCTAGTTGTTTACTTTCCCCGGGCAAGTCACTATCTATTACTTATGATAAGAAATGATAAAAACATCATAACTGACTGCGAAGTAGTGAAGCTTGAGCTCCTTGACTGGGGGAAACGACTTAACTACATCAGAAAGCTTCAGGCTAACCTGAAAGGGTTAATGGTTATGGAGTGCATTGTTTGCAAGAATTGTCTTACTTTGGTAAATCCACTTTCCGAAACCATTCCAGTAAATGTAAGGGAAATGACTATCGGAAGCAGATTGGTTAAGATCCTCGAACCTCAGTGCCCCGTTTGCGGCAGCTTCATCGATTGTGAAACGTTCTTCCACATTGAAAACTGACAAGGATGGGGGACATCGTAAATCACCACTGCGATGGGCGCGACCAGTGAATGCACATATACGCGGTAAAGAGGACGCCATTGTGGCAGCGGAGAGCGTGAATCTCGGTGCGATCACCCTGTGCGACAAAGTTGGTTCATAAGTGAATCATGACATGCGGAAGTGTCTTGACGGGCAACTGCCGGATATCAAACAAGCCGTGTCACCATTTGCTGCTAATGCCTGACGTCCTTCATGCTACCTGGATACAAGCGTACGTTTTCAAGCTTATTGGTCATCCACCCTACTGTTCCTGAACACCTTCTTTCTTGCAATCTGCGCCCCACCGTAGCCAAATGTATGCTGCCAAAATCAGTCCAGAGGTAAAGATCAACATTCCCCCGAGTGTTGGTAAGTCCAGAGTAGCCCACAAAATTATAAAGCTGCTAAATATCTTCTTTCCCATAGCTATTTATTTCCCCCCATTAAAGTATTGTCAGCCAATCTGTGTTAATCTTAAAGTCGTCATTGCCCAAAGCAGCATAAAATTTGCCCCAGACAACGCGGTATATTGCCTTTTTTTCTTCATCCATATTGCCCTCCCCTCTATTCCGGCGGAAAGAATATGATCGTAGGCTGGTAATTGGCACTGTACAATTTCCTTGATGACTGTATCTTTGTATCGACTATCCGTGCTACAGCAAATCTTTTGACAGTTTCGATCTTAAAATGGACTGGTTCTAGTTCCGGCAGGAACTGCCGACAGCTGGATTTTGAAAAAGGATCATCACTCCTGCGGCTCCAGCCATTAACGTCTTGCTCAGCCGGTGACCAGAATGAGGTATGTTCCGTAAGAATATAGTAGACCCCGTACATCTCCCGGACGTCATCGGGGCCGATATCGCCCCAGATAATCTTCCTGCCTCTGACATCAAAAATGCTGGCGTTCTTGCAAAATATTTTGCTGCGCGGCAGAATCTGTCCCTGACGCATGGTGATCTTAGTGCGTCTATATTTCTGCAGCATTTCTTCATCAATTACATACCCGTCATCCGCAAATGATACTGCGTTTTTCAGGCTTTCATCCTCGGGTACCATCACAAAAACATCCATAGCTTCCTCCTGATTATGAAAAGTATTGTTCTGTTATTGGCTAAGCTACTCTCCGTGTCTATAGCCGTATGCGGATCGAAATCATCCGCCTTGCGTTTTATTGAATAATATTGAGACAGGCTGATCGGCCTCTCCAACGTTGCTTCCTGTATTTCTCGCCATGCCACCCTTGACTGTTTCAGCTTCCTCTTTTCACTGATTCTCCTGCCATCTAGTCCATACTGATTGGATATTCCTCGGCCTGTATGCCATATGTTCTTGTGATGCGAAGCATTTTATGATCGTTGCTTAGTAGGACAACGTTATAATGCTTATTCTCCTCTCGCAACTTAAGCGCCGCTCCGACGACACGATTGTCAGCCCAACCATCGAGTTTACTAACAGGCATGTACCTCTTAAATACTCTCACGAAGGCGCCTGCTGGCGTTATGACACCGAAATTTAAGTCCTGGCAGTACCCTAAATCGTCCAGAGTTTGAGATGCTTTCGCGGCTGCATCGGCTTTCCTGGTCACGGTGCTAAGTTTCAGACCATTGAGTTCTTTTCTGACAGCGATCGGCACTATTATCCGATGCCGCCCCAGTTTGGAAAAGACATCTGGATCATTGATTACCACACTTGTATCTATGACGTACACATTCTCCAGTTCCAACTCTTTGTCCAGACCATTTTGCCTGCTTTGTTTGTCGTGTCCCTTCATTGATTCTCCTCTTCAACCACTTTTTTTTAACTCCTAACATTGGAATAGCTCCAAACAAGGAAAAAGTAAACAGCCAGCCGCAATTACTTAGCGTCTTTGATATATTTTCTAGTTGGCGTGCACGGTCTTACATAAAAAGTTTCTGGTTGATTGGATGAGGTTGATTGAATGGTGCTATTTAAAGAAGGCGCAGAATCAATGTATCTTTCGGTAATCATGGATTATAGTAGCTAGGCTGAACTGGTGGACGGGGGCGATACACGGCACGTCAATGGTATAATATGTTAGAAAGGGTGGATCGGACCACCTTTCCATCTCAGTACTGAAGGAGACCGAAGTGTTCCTCCTGTCAATACGAATATTGATAGCATCCCTGATTGCTGCAATCGGCATTCAGAATACCTGCCCACATGGCTGGGAGGGGAAATCGGCCTTCATCTCTTCCTATATTTTCCATAGTTGCCCACTGAAGGAACACAAACACTCAGAGCCAACCGGAGGGGAGCATAGCGGCAAAGAGTTGTCACACGTGCATCCGGCCTTTGTTTTTCATGTCGGCAAACCTGTCGCTATGGCACAAAACCCTACATCGATATGCTTCGATATCCCTTTTGTTTCAGATTCTATACTGGAAGTATTCTCAGACCCTCTTCTCAAGCCTCCTACTGACCACCTTTTTGTTTAGCTCTCGGAAAAAACGCAGTCAAAATTAACTTGGTAGCCGCACGGCTACAGACGCTACCGCGCCATATATCTTTATTCTCTCGGCGAAAGCGTTGATCGCTTTTTATAGAGCTTCACGCAAGCACCTCAGGGAGGTCATACAATGAACAAGACTAAGGCAATTTTAAATAGCGCAATCGTGCTTTACTTTATTGTTGGGTTTGAAATCCTGATAATGATAAGTCCTTTTGCAGGATTTTTCTATTCAGTCTTCAATCCGTTTCTTCTTGAAACAACAAAGTATCCTGCCACTAAGTGGCTGAGCGCTTTTTTCCTTCCGCACATGGTCATACCGCCAGATGATTTCCTGAAGTTCGTGCGAATCATGGGTTCGGTACTTTTTGTGTTAGGCGCGACCATATTTATCATTTGCGCATTGCAGGTATATACGAATAAGTTCCTGAAGAAGGGTACTGCCTTAAAAGGTTTCTACTCCATTGTGAGACATCCTCAATACGTCGGACTGGCCATGGCCGGCATCGGTCTTTCCGTTTTATGGCCGAGATTTCTTGTCATTCCTCTATGGCTTGTAATGATAGTAATTTATTATTTCCTTTCTAAAGATGAAGAAAGGAGAATGCTGAAGGCGCATTCGGAGACCTACGAGTCATATATGGAAAGGACTGGCATGTTCCTGCCAAAGAAGATCGAAAGACTTTTAACTCCTGAAGGCTTCATTGGGAAGATTGCACTTTTTGTACTGATTGCTGCATTTACAATAGGAGGAGCGTTTGCTCTGAGGTACTATACAATACAGCACCTTCTCCTATGGACGAGTCCGAACGTAGTTGCAATCGCGCTTCTTTCGGATGACACGCAAAAGATGGAACACAGAATGAATGATATCCTCTCCATGGCAGATGTGAAGGCGAGGATGCAAGATAATGAGAAGTATCTTGTCTATTTCATGCCCGTGGATTACATTATGCAGGGACTTATCGCAGACACGGGAGATGAGTGGCGACTTTACCATAGACACGTCACTATAAGCAGATTTATCGATTGGATACTTCACCCGTTCAGTCACTTATCTGGACACCATTCTGTTCTTAGCCATGGATCGCATGATATGAGTCATGATATGAACCAGGTAGTGGTCAGAAGGTTGGTTTTCTTGAAGGTCCAAGATGGCACAATCAGCAATCCATACGATTTCTTTTCAATAAACGCTGAGAGGATCCCTCAGTTTATGGTGGATGTGGATATCCATAATCTAACGCTCATCACGGTTAAGGATCTGCCGAAGGAAACCGGCTGGGGGACAATGCCGACCCCCACGTTTTAGTTTTTCAGGGGAAGAACTTTGATTACTGCGTGGAGGGATTATTGACCTAACATTCTATACGGCAATTCTTGACAGTTTCGACAAGCCGCGATGGAAGTTTTTTAGGAAAAGGTAATCACCAAGTCTATGATATTGGTAGAATCGATATTCCCTTGGGTAAAGTTTTGAGTTGACCCTCGATGATTACCGATCCGAAGCTTGAATATATTTAGGGTACTCGTCAGAAATAATTTCTGTGAGAACATGCTGACCAGATGTCCAAAAAAATCAATCAACCAGACTATTGATAGCTGCACGTAACCTTTGAATGCAGGCACGCTCAGTTAAGAAAACACAGAATCAATGTTTCTAATGGCTATCACCAAATTCATGATCCTGGCAAAATCGAGTATCAGTAGAAGGTTTGACCATCTGCAGGAACTGCTAACGGAAGAGGCACCAGCAAGTAGTATGATTTTAAAGACGACACAATGAGCTCAGGCGCGCTCGATGCAGATTTCTGTTGCTCTTTTCGCACGCTTTAAAATAGAGGCATCTCCGTTGATGGCGCCGACCAGATTCACGGCGCTTGCAGGTACGGGATCGCTGCCTTTGCTCATGGGCGTGAGGCCAAGATAGCGAGAGCATTGCCCGGAGACCAGTAGCCGATATCTCCTATTTATACCGCAGTGGTCGCAGAGTCATCCAAGGGCGCAACAAGCGGAATTTCGAAGAAGAACTCATCTCCCAGGAACACGTCAAAATGCCGATTCTTGCCATATCATGTATCCGCACAAGTGATTTGTTAACTTTCTTATTTTTTCCCTCCGTACATTGTAAATATTCCATATTTATAAAAACAATCAACATCCTCAAAGCCGATGGTCTGCAACGCCCTGAGTTGTGAAGCTAAGGTGTCAGGCTTGTTGTCTGTATTATCTTTATATCTCTTAATAATGTCGTCATATTGACTGCCCTCAATCCCTAAAATTGCTTTTCTTTCATCAATCCATTTCTCCCAAAGTAGAAGATACCAATTTTCAAGCGCATCTGAGGGGGCTAGGACGACGTCAATATTCAAAAAGTAGCCACCAGCATTCAAGTGGGAATAGATGGTCCTAAAAAAAGCTGTTTTCTCCTCCAGAGTCAAATGATGTATGGCCAGAGAAGAAACTATTAAATCATAGTTTTGGAGAGTAGTGTCTCTATTTAGAATGTTCTGAAAACTTGCTTGAATAAAATGGAGGTTTCCAAAATCTTTCAGCCGGTCTTTTGCTTTATTCAGCATATCTTCAGAGCCGTCTATCAAAGTAGCCTCTATTGAATTATTAATTTTTAGAAGTTCATATATAACAACTCCGTCTCCGCATCCAAGGTCGAGAATATTACTGTTTGGGTTACTGCTGCTGAAATGCTCATAAAAAGACTTCAAAATGCCAAGCATTCTCTTCCGCTCCACAATGTAGACATCAGCACTATCCCTGTATCCTTGTGTAAATTCCGGCTTCGCCCATTGTGATTTGTTAAATTCTGTCATAAAGATATTTTCTCGCTTTTAGGTTAACGGTTAATACAGCCGCTGGGCATGTTCGCTCTATATGACGAGACTATAGCACAAGCCGGACGGTTTGAAAAGAAAATAAATGTATCAAATCGGGTGAGTCAATGGCAAAGGGATTTTTTATAGATTTGTTTCGGCTATCAGCAAATTCCTGGTACTGGTAAAATCAATGACTTTCTTAGCGACCAACTCAGCAGTCTCGACGCTGCTACCGCGAAGACTTCGACATGGAACATGCACTGATACTTTTCGTCTGATGCGCGAATTAGTATCGGGATTAGTCACTCAAAAATATCAGGACCAGCGAGTAATTGCAGGTGTTAGCGTGAGTCGGCGAGTGCGTACTTCTGGGGCTAACATAGCATTTGTAGGCTCTTTGAAACGGGTTTTGTGAAGATGAACTTCTCGTGAAGGCAGTTCGTTTTGTTGACTCTCATTGTCCCGACAACTCGGACCGTTTCTCTAAGCCGGGCAGGTCGCTCAATGGTTCTTTTTTTCTGTAGACAGTCCCTTGAAAGATGGCAATGGCATCACCTTTTTCGTCTCTTACCCTGATAAGGTATGTCGCAAGCTTGGGATTTATCGACACCTCCTCCGCTTCAGCGAATACTGTCCCATTTTTCACTGCCTTGAAATAGGATACGGTTGCATTTATCGCCACCGCCAGTGTCCCATGGGCGTTTGAGGCGATAGCAAACACGGTATCTGCGAGTGCAAACGTAGCCCCGCCATGCAATATTCCTGCGCTATTGAGGTGGTGAGAGGTAATTTCCATCTTTGCTGATGCCCTCCCTTTTGCATGTTCAAGTATTTCTATGCCGAGATGTTTGGCAAACGAGTCATTTGCGATAAATCTTTCTATATCCCGCATCCTTCGTGGCCTCCTAGAGTCCAGGTGGAATCTTTGTCGACATCATTTTCTTTCGGTTTAACCTACGCCCATCTACTATAAAAGTTCCATCGCCAACTGCGTGAACGGTTCGCTTCTCTTTTCGTGAACTGTCAAAGTACGCAGCGACACCTTCGAGGACAACGATATTATGCTTTTGGACGATATCTCTCACTTTACATTCGATATTCGCCAGGCATTCCTTAATCAAAGGCGACCTAACATACTTTCCCTTCACAGGAGTTAGCCCAAACTTTTCAAATTTGTCCGTGTCGGCGCCGGAACACGTTCCCACACCAACGACCTTATCAAGCAGGTCAACAGTGGGAATTGAAATTACACATTCCTTCGATTTCCGAAGTGCAGTATATGAGTAGTTCCAGGGCCCAGTGGTTATGGCAAAAATCGGCGTAAAGTCCATCACCATGGTCCACGAGATCGTCATTATATTATCTTTCTTTCCATCACTTGTCGTAACAAGAACAACTGGACCAGATTCTATCAGCGTGAATGCTTTACTGAGCGGCATTTTTTCCATGTGCGCACATGCTCCCGTCCTTGCTTGCCTAACAAGCTATATATAATTTCTTGCTAATACCGAAAATCTCGCATTTGTCAGCCAACTAAATCCGCACAATTAAAGCTAGTGCGGTGGTGTTTATTTACAGGTGTAAAGCAGTTCCCACATGAGATCGTTTGCCGTGCGATGTTCTGCACGAAATATCTCATTTCAGGTATTGACGAATTTAAGAACTTAACCATTCTTTGCAAGGCATCTGAAGTGTTGGTTTTCAGTAATTGTTGAGAACCGGGTTCTAATTATTTTATCGATCTTCATTGCTAACCTGACACGGTAAATTGAAATTCTAACTTGTGCCATATTCCACTCTTAAATATACATTTCAGGTTCTTTCCGATCACTGCAGTTAGTTGTCAGCCATTCGGCCAAATGTCTCACGCGTTGATCCTCCATTGCTCTTGCTCCTGTGGGACAGGACTTGATGCACGCGCAGCATCTGATACACAAACTACTGTCTGATACTACTTTGTCTTCAATAGAAATGGCAGCTGTTGGACAGATCGAAGCACAGGTTGCACATTTTGAGCATATCATCTCTTGTGTGACAGGTACTATGTCCGATAGCATCCGCAGGTCTTTATACGGGAAGTTCCCAAGCACCTGCAGCGGGACCATTTCATTCAGTTTCCGCATATGTACCATTTTTTTATGGATCATCTTTCCAAATTCCTTTGCCTTAATCAAATCCTCTATATCAGGTCGTCCGACAGCGACCGGTGTGACGTTATTGGAATATGAATGTTCTCCGATGAAGGTTCCTGCTGCTACGGGTTGAAATCCAAGTTCTAAGGCAATGTCTCTCAATTCCAAAAGGGCATCTTCGTATGCTCTATTTCCATATACTACGACGATTACAGCTGGGGTGTCATTTCCTTTGAAACGCTGCAATCTAGATATCGCATCGACTGGGAGTCGCCCACCATATACGGGAGCCCCTATGAGAGTTAGCTCATTATGTATTTCTGCGGGCTTCTTCATTCTTGCATCCGGTGGCGTCAAATCAAAATGATTAACGGTGTTGATCTGAAATCCTTGCGCTATGCCCTCGAGAACTTTTCTTGTCGTTTGGGTCGGGGAAAAATAGATCAGATTTGCTGAGGTGATATCCATATTTTCGCTCCTTATTGCTGGTCTTCAGTGGAAGCCTGTTTCCCCTATTACTACTTCTGCTTGAAAGCTCTACAATTTTATCACAATTTCATCGGGGGGTTACAACCTTCAGAAGTTTCCAGTGAAGAATCTTTCCGTAGCTCGTGGCATTGCAAAGTATGCTGCTGGGCTTATCCCCGTAAAGTGCTTGAAATCATTAATCATATGGGCCTGATCATAGTAGCCACAGGCCACCGCCGCTGAACCACATGAATCGGTAGTAGGTACTGTAAGATGCTTAAAGACATTCTTGAACCGCAAACTGCGGCAAAGCTGCTTCGGAGACATGCCAACCCGCTCTTTAAAATGGCGTTCAAATTGTCTACTGCTCAAACCAACCAATCCTGCTAAACGGTAAATATTCACTTGGCCTTTATGCGCTTCTATGACATCCAGCGCCGCAGTTATGCAAGAATCCTTTTTCTGGCTTATATCAAGGCGGTGAAGGAAATGGCGATCCAAGAGGTCAATTCGTTCTTTGTCAGTAAGACAATCACCTTGCAGTCTGTCGACGATCCCCATACTATTTAAGCCCCAGAGATCATATATTTCGGCAGAATTATTCACCAATTCACTGACTGGATATGAAAAGAACGGGTAGGCACCTCCGGGCCGGAAACAGACACCGAATAGCTCCACTCGACGTGTCGGTCTTATCAGCATCGGTTGGGTCATTGGTCCGCACACATAACTCTGACGGACCGTAGCAGCCTCAGCATTATGCTTCACAAATTCAATCGGATCGGCCAGATTGAAGGAGAGTTCTATACCTTCGGTCAAAAAGTGTTGGCCTGCGATTGGCGTCACAGACGCTGATATTGTAAGAGTCCAGTAACATTTTATATGACTTTTCAAACCTGGATGAGGGGAATATTCTTGATAAATCATACGGAGGTTCCTCCCTGAATGAAGAGTTCGGACCGTGACATTGTCATCATTCGTACACTATGACGGAAATCTGCCCATTGTCAAGGTCCGAATAATCAATGGCTACCTGCAGCATGATCAACAACACTCGTTGCCGAATGGTTTGCGGATCTCGTCCACATTTCCCTGGTGACGAACCAGTTGCCGACAATGGCAAGGTAATGAGGCAGTTCGGTATTACCCACCTTATCGTTTATGGCGGCATCAATATCAATGTGCATAACCGTTGGCCCAACAACACTTTCCGTATAAAGACAGACATCATTCTCACCATTCCAGTCAATTCCCCATTTAACACCCAAAGGAAGGAAACACGCTTCATAGGTTCTCTTATCCAATACTGCATCCAGGACAGCCCATCGATGGTTGAGATATGCGTGAACGAGACAGTGATTATAAGGATTGTTTGCCAACCTATGCCAAAAGCCCATAACCGGTTTGACGAAGTTGCGTCTTAGAGGGACTGAGCCAAAGCGTGCGGGAACCTGATTGCATCTCAACAGCGCGACTAACAGCAAAGATTTGTTCCAGCATGCGCCATATCCTCGTTTTAAAGTCTCTGAAGCTTTGCGTTGATACAAATCAGCTCCCAGGGGAAATCTGTCCCTGACTAAATAGAAGGTTCGCATGGCAATGGCCACAGAATCTTCTTCACTCGCTCTTAGACTCGCCGCAACCGCCTGAATGTCCAAATGACCGTGATCGCAATAAAAAGTCCGTCGAAGTGCGTCTTCCATATTTTATTGCCCCCTTTCGCTCCGAATTGTGGATATGTCCATCACAATCTTATCAAACGAAACAGGAGGTGTATTGGAAAAAAGCGACATTTTCTTCTGTTACTCTGTCACTCTGCATGCGGCTATTACTTGTGATAGTATCCTTCATGAAAAGTTAAAGACGCTTTGTTTTGAAATCACCAAATTCATGGTACTTGTAAACTCGATTACTCTCACGTGTTCTCCAGAACCGTGCACTCAGAAGTGCAACTTAAGAATATGCAGTTCAACAATGGTCTTTGGTTCCACATCAACACCCACTTAGAAGACCCCTCTATTCACACAAAAACCCCGCAGACGGTCGTGGCATCGAATGTGACAGTTATATTTTGCTTTGACAGATATTGCTGAGACAACTTGACGGCAAGAGTAAATATGATTAACTTCAGTATATCAAGCACCTAATAAATTGTTGCCCATTAAGAACGCTACAAATGACAACACCTGATCATAGAAATGATTCGATTGCAGAGACGCAGAAAGAGATACTCAGAATTGTGATTGCTACTGCAAAGGAGCTACAGGCTGTTGTTTCTGTTGCCAATAGCGTTAATAATATCAATAAGTCCGATGATACCTATAAAAAGTTGGTAGAGATACAAGATAGACTGCAACTCATTGCAGACTATGTGGCGGGCGTACTAAACAGGATGCAGTTCCTTCTTCGAAGGAACTGCAAAGTGGATCGCCTTCTCCGCCTCGTCTATATTGACAGCATTATAAGCGATGAGAAGTTAGGTGGCAGTTTTTATTAGACAGTAATAATAATTAGCGTAATGGAATATTCCTTAACTTCGGGAGGACAATACAATGTTGAAGAATATGAAAGTCGGGTCGAAGCTGTTTCTGGGATTTGGCTCCTTACTAGTATTGTTAGCTGTGATCGTCATAATCTCTCTTATCAGCATGTCGGCAATCGATTCCAGCATGAAGGATATGAGAGAGACCACTACGAGTATGAAACTTGCCAATGCGGTCTCGAAGGAATTGGGCGGCCTATTCCGCAATATCCAGGGAATCATACTGAATCAGGACGCACAGGCGAAGAATTCGGAAAAAGAGAAACTTACCGCAGCGCGGGAGCGGTACGGTGAGGCAATGGGCAGGCTCGAAAAAATGACTTCTGACGAGACCGGCAGGAGGCTGATCGAGAACCTTAAGAAATCAATCGCGGACGCACGCGACGCTGACAACAAGGTCATAGAGTTGAGCCTGGCCAATAAAAACGCCGAAGCCGTGAGCCTTTACAACAAGGAAGTCTCCAACAAACTGATTCCGCCCATCTTTTCCGCCATTGACGACATACTGAAGCACGAGGAAACAAAGTCCGATGAGATGGAAGTAATCGCGCAGAAGGCATATCAGCGTGCTCGCTTGCTCTTGATCATCGCCAGTATTATTGCCATTGCGCTCGGGATATTCGTTGCTCTGCTTCTGACAGGCAACATTAAGAAGCCTCTGTCACAGGCCGTTGAAACAATGGGGCGGATGTCAAAGGGTGACCTTTCGGTAGCTATCGAGACAGACAGACAAGATGAAATCGGCATCATGCTCACCGCGCTTCAGGGGATGGCGAATAATCTGAAGAAGCTTATCAGCGAGATTAAAATGACGACAGAAAGCCTCGCATCCGGCAGCGCAGAGTTGAGCGCCAGCTCAGAGGAAATATCCCGGAACATGAGCGAGCAATCCGGCAGGGCATCCCAGATTGCTACAGCAGCCGAACAGATGTCGCAGACTGTCATCGATGTGGCGAAGAATGCATCGATCATTGCGGAATCGGCAAGCGCAGCATCGGAGAAAGCGAAAGCGGGCGAGGCAGCCGTTAACAAGTCGATACAAGAATCCACAGCGATCTCACAAACCGTCAATGCGTCGGCTAATGTAATGAAAAACCTCGGGGAAAAATCCGCCCAGATCGGTGAAATCATCCTGGTCATCAACGATATTGCCGATCAAACCAACCTGCTGGCACTTAACGCTGCTATTGAAGCCGCTAGAGCGGGCGAACAGGGCAGAGGATTCGCCGTTGTCGCCGATGAAGTCAGGAAGCTCGCGGAGCGGACCGCCAAAGCTACATCCGAGATAGGGACCATGATAAGGTCAGTACAGGATGAGGTCAATGAGGCGATCACTTCGATGGACACTGCAACAAGACGCGTAGATACGGGGGTCGCCTTGTCCTCCGAGGCAGGTAGTACTTTGCGTGAAATCGTATCGAGTGTAGATACCCTTCAATCCATGGTGCAGCAGATTGCGTCTGCTACCGAAGAGATGTCGAGCGTAGCGGAACACATCAGCGGGGACGTACAGAGTATTGCAAGCGGTGCGAATGAGATCTCAAGCGGCTCTGGTCAGATAGCCGAGACATCTTCGGATATTGCTCGCCAGGGGTCTAACCTTCAGTCGGCGGTTTCGCAATTCCAGGTATAGGAGAACAGCATGATCGAAGATCTAGCTGAGTAACTCTCTCTTTTTTGTAGCCATTACATCACTTGTCACGATCATGCGGCAATCGTAAGGCTGTTTCCTGGCGGTCATTTTTCTTTCTAGGAAGCCTTCGGTTAAACAGACTGGAACTTGCACACGATAGTTATTTTTAGAAACTACAGCATTCCTTGTGCCGGTAAAATCGATGATCAGGAGGTATTGCCAATAGCTCACAGGAATCTTGCTTGCCTCAGGCATGGTAAACCCTTTCTCTCTAGTGATAATCCTTATGAATGCTTTGCGGGCAACCGATGCGTTTTGTGTTAGAAGTAACAATACCTTTAGCATTAATCCACTGTAATAAACGGGGGGGGAAAGAAAGGACGGTGCGTAGTATTAAATAAGATCCTTAATCGGAGGGCCAACTGACGCATCGAAATAAGTTGCGCACTGCACTGATTTGAGGTTAACATTGGCTGCTGTATCTCTTGTCAGCGCCCTCTGTCATTGTCCAGCAGCTCTCGCACCTTTCTTAATAAATCCTTGGGTGAAACCGGTTTATTTATGAAACAGTCTTCCTTACTAAGAATATAATCATCGATACGATCACCGGTATACCCGCTCGAAAGAAGTACTCTTATGTACGGTCTGACTGCCTTTATCTCAGCATAAGCTTCTTTGCCGCTTTTCTTGGGCATTATCAGGTCTATTATTACAAGTTGAATGTCATCTTTGTGTTCGATAAACTTATTTACCGCGTCCTCCCCATCTATAGCAGAAATGACTGTATAACCATTTTGTGTAAGTATTATTTCAGATAATCTACGTATTTTTTCATCATCTTCTGCAACAAGTATCGTCTCCGTTCCGCCTCGGACCACAGTTTCACTAGAGCTGCCAAGAAGGATTTCATCCTTCGCTTGAGTTGAAGGTAGATATATTTTGAAGGTCGTACCATTGCCGGGCTCACTGTAGACGTTGATATAGCCTCCGTGCTGCTTTATTATGCCGTATACCATTGCCAGTCCAAGTCCTGTACCTTTTCCGGGTTCTTTGGTGGTAAAGAAAGGTTCGAAGATCTTCTCCCTTACCTCTTGATCCATGCCGATACCGGTGTCATACACGGAAAGGACTGCGTACATTCCGGGTTCGCCATAACCATGACTCTGTACGAAGGCATCATCAAGTTCGGCCACTTCCGTTCTCAGGGCCAGCCTACCACCGTTTGGCATAGCGTCCCTTGCGTTGGTAGTAAGATTCATAATCACGTGCTCTATCTGTCCGGCATCAACCATACAGACTACATCTTTACTGAATAGCGTAGTCGTTATTTCAATATCCTCGCCAATGAGCCTGGAAAGTAATTTCTCGCTGCCCCTCACAACGTTATTCAGATCGACCGGCCTGGGATTTATCATTTGCTTCCGGCTGAATGCGAGAAGGCCTTTAGTTACTTCAGCCGCTCTATCTGCCCCGTCAAGTATTTGTTTGACGTAGTCATTCAAGCGAGCGTCACCGTTAAGTTTCGTCTGCAGAAGTGAAGCATAGCCCATGATCGCTGTTAGTATATTGTTAAAGTCATGAGCGACCCCTCCAGCAAGCTGACCCACGGCCTCCATTTTTTGAGCCTGAAAAAGCTGCCGCTGTAATTTCCGTTGCTCCGAAACATTCTGGCCGTAAGCGTCTAAAACCGTGTTGATATCTGTGGCGAGTCTCCCGATCTCGTCAGTGGACCTAACCGACAGCCTGCCGATCACATCGCCTTTCCCTGTCGCGATGGCCGATGAGAAGCCCTGCATCAGTTTTCCGTATTCTTTTACAGGTCCCGATATGAAGCCACCGCCGACAATGAAAGTTGTCGTTGTCACGCCGACGGCAATAATAACCAGCAATATTCCGATTCCGATCCATATCTTCCACACCGTCGTCATCACATCATCCACATATATACCCGAACCTATTACCCACCCCCAAGGCTTGTAAAGCTTAACGAATGATATTTTAGGCGAGGGCTTCTCACCCTCAGCTTTCGGCCATACATATTCGATAAACCCATCGCCGCTTTTATTGCTGACGTTGACCATTTCCATAAATAATTGCTTACCGTTCGCATCCTTAAAGGAGGAAAGGGGTTCCCCTTCGAGTTCTGGCATTACAGGGTGCATCAGCATCTTTGGCTCAAGATCATTGATCCATATGTATCCACTCCCGTCTTTCCCGAACCTAAATTTCCTGATTCTTTCCTTGGCCCTGTTTTGAGCCTCTTCAAGTGTAAACTCGCCCTTGGCGGCACGCTGATCGTATTCGACTACCAGAGAATATGCAACACTGACTATATCGGACGCGTTGGTCCTTTTATCATCGATAAACTTTGCTTTAGTCAAAGGCATCACATAGAAAAAAACCCCGATCATCATTAGACCGACTGCAAAAATGGGTATAACGGATATTTTCCAGAAGATAGGGAGGTTTCTAAATTGTATCAAATCCCTAATGCGAAAATGCATGACACCTCCCCCCATTTGCATATCCTAACGTCGGCCTACTATAGTTATTATCGTAATATTAGGGGGAAACTGTACCTGTTATGGTGATTACCCGTTTGTTGAATACAAATTATGCCGCAACGTCAACATGAACAATCTTGTATTAACGCTCCCAAAAGAAGATTTCGCTGCCAAAGAGCATTTATTGAATATATTATTGGCAATCGATACCGAAGGCCTGTCAACGTGCAATTTGTCCCGACACGGGAATATGAACTAACCACGGAAAATATCCCGCACGGATAAGAGCAGGCACTAGTCCTCGACAAGACGGGGGTCTATACAACCCCCTAACGGTCCTACAATGCCATAAACTTCCCCATCGGGACGATGTACCACCGACGCTGCCTAAAACCCCGGACATCCCAAAACCCCGAATGCTCCGATACCTGAAATTCCGCACTTCAATGTCTCCGACTAAAACACTAATACTGTCGCCCTAAATTTCAGCCATTGCCCATCGATCCCCGATAGCAGCACCCTCAAATTACTCCACATTTACTCCACTTAACCCTACCTTCCTGAAGCACTAACGATGTCCGTAAGCCTGATACCGAATGTCTCGTTGACCACAACGACCTCACCCTGACCTACAAGACGGTCGTTGACCAGGACGTCCATTGGTTCGCCGGCCAGTTTATCGAGGGCCAATACCGACCCAGGGACAAGCTGCAGCAGTTCCTGTATAAGAACCTGTCCCCTTCCAAGCTCAACAGTCAACTCGAGAGGGACATTGAGAATGAAACTTATGTCCCTCAACACGGTAGCGCTGGGCTCGCTTGGTACCTGAAATTTCGGGATATCTAAATCTTTTATTTCATCCGGCAATTATTGCCTCCTAATAATTGTAGCTTTGACTGTATTTGGCTGACCCTCATAATATAACAATATCTGGATAGCCTCTACGCAATCGTTTTGGAATATACTTTTTTTCAAAAAAGCGATTCAAAAAAACAATTTCTTCGCCTAAAAATGCTATTGGGACTAAAAGCGACCACACAATCTGAACTTCATTACAAAGCCCGTACTTCCGAGGGATCTTCTTAGGAAAGTAAGGGACATACTGGATTCGTGATAGCAATGATAACCAGCCGGATTAATTCGAGGAATATCTCCGAGACTATTCATTAACTTTCTCGCCATTCTGTACCTGCTGACTGCTCATATTATGTGGAGTTGCCCATTATGTGAAGTAAGCGTTGCAAGCATATGAATTACAATAATATTCACTAAATCTACTCCACATAACGGGGAAGCATACAACGCTTCAAGCCAACATATGATGTCGTTACTTCGGAAGCGGATAGTCTTTTGGGTAAGGCCCGGGTGGTTGCACAAAAACTCCGGATATTTACTGAGCCGCTTGGATTGGCAGGATCCCTTCCTACTAAACTCTTTGTGTTTTTGAGACATAAACACATACACATCCTGATCAATCTAATGAGGTAGATGGGGGACATCACCGCATTATTATGTGAAGTGAATTTTTGCAGCCTACTTATTTACGAAGGATTCAGGACTACTACTACACATAACGGGCAACTGCACATAATCACAGTAGAACTCAACACCTGAGAGCGCCCCGATTATCCTACAGAATACGAACCATAATTTACAGAGGTCATTTCTCGACTCCGCCTTCAAGTCTTGAATTTAGGGGCATTAGCAGAGGAGAGAATTGAGGACATTTCTACCTAGCCTTGACAAGGTCATCTGTGCCCTTGCAATTTGCCTGTAAATACAACTAACATGTTATACAGAGTCTTAGAGAACATTAATCATGGGTTCATGATGGGAATTAGATGTTTATCCAGGGATACTATTTCGAGAACATTTTTAACACAGTTCGTGAAAGCATTCTCATGCTGGATGAAAACATGCGAGTTCTGTCAACCAATCGCAGTTTCTTCAATACCTTCAAAGTAGATGCCGCGAATACAATCGCTCTCTTTTATAAGATCTTGGAAACGGGCAATAGAACATCCCCATACTTTCGCATGCTCCTTGAAGATGTTCTTTCTAAGAACGACATCGTTGAAGACTACCAAATTGAACATAATTTTGAGAGTATCGGGCCAAAAACCATATGGCATAACGCATGCCTAAGATTATTCCGGGGAAAAGGTTTTTAGCTTAAGCGTATGTGATTTCAAAGCGATAGCCTCGATGCGTTTTTGCCCGACTGAGAGGTCTTGTGTATGAATAGAAAACATCTTATTTATTCAGTGCTGATGATTCTTTTGCTGATCGTCATTATTTCCGGCTGGTTTGCCACCGACTATCTTGGCAATAAAGCCCGGCAGGAAATAATAGAAGAAAGCAGCGGTGATGCATTAACACTGTCCATTCATTTATCCGATACATTAAAACAATTTGAAGGGAGCGTTAAATCCCTATCTGGTGGCGTGGGAATCGCTCCCGCATTGATGTCTAAAAATGGTCGTGATATCGAACGTGCCAATAACACATTAGACAGATATAATTCTTCAATGAACGCTTCTGTGACCTATCTGATGGATGCCGATGGCATGACTGTAGCGTCCTCTAACCGGAAAGATCAAGACAGTTTTTTGGGAATATCCTATAGTTTTCGTCCTTACTTTCAGAGAGCGCGCAGGGGCCATCCTAGTCGTTATTTTGCGGTGGGTATGACTTCCGGGAAGCGTGGTTTCTATGCCAGCCACCCAGTTCAAAATCGTCATGGTAAAGTGATTGGGGTGGTCGCGATTAAAAAGGATCTTGACGATATGGAGACTTTTTTCAGCCAATACCCCTTTTGCTTTCTCACCAGTCCGGAAGGCATTATTTTCCTGTCCAGTTCACCGGCGATGGTTTTAAAAAGTCTATGGCCGCTGGACAAGGCAGAACGGGAGACATTGATTGCTTCGCAGCAATTCGGCAATAAACTATCTGAAGCTGTTATTAAAAAGGAAATTGCTGATGCCACGGAAGTCAATTTAGAGGGAAAGGATTATTTTGTCTCCAGGAAGGTGATTGGCAGCGAAGGATGGTCGGTTGTGCTTCTGACCCCGACAGGGAAGATCTGGATTTATAAATTGATCGGCATTCTGTCAACCATTAGCCTATGCTCTTTAATCATATTCTTTTCAGGCCTTATCTATTTAACAGAGCGATCCCATGAGGCCATTCGGCAAAGTGAAGAGAGCAAACGTCTGTTGCTTCAAGCAGTCGGAGACGGCATATTCGAGGTCGATACCGCGGGGCGGGCGACCTTCATTAACCCAGCAGCCCTGCGTATGCTGTTGTTTTCTTCAGAGGAGATCTTAGGCCAAAAAGTGCATTCTATCATCCACCATTCCCACAATGACGGCTCCAACTATCCAGTGGAAGACTGCCCAATGTACGCCTCCTACACCAGGGGCATCGACAAACATGTCTTAGACGAGATGCTCTGGCGCAAGGATGACAGCAGTTTCCCCGTGGAGTATACCAGCACGCCGCTCATCAGTGATAACAGGATCATAGGTGCGGTGATAACCTTTAAGGACATTACCGAGCGCAAGCGGGCTGAGGAAGCACTAAACCGCTCGGAGATGAAGTTTCATACACTCTACGATTCGAACAGCGACGCAGTAATGTTGCTGGACGAGCAGGGCTTCTTCGACTGCAATAAGGCGACTCTGGCTATCTTCTGCTGTGCAACCGTGGAGGAGTTCTGCTCGAAAAACCTCGCCGATGTGTCGCCGCCGCAACAGCCTAGCGGTGAGGATTCCCTGGTGCTGGCCAACCAGATGATCGCCACAGCGATGGAAAGGGGCAGCATTCTCTTTGAATGGATGCACAAGAGAAGCGACACCGGCGAGACCTTCCCAGCTGAAGTGCTGCTCACCGCCATGGAACTGGATCGCAAACCGGTTGTTCAGGCGGTTGTCCGCGATATCACCAAGCGCAAACAGTTAGAGGAAAAGATCGCGCAGATGGCCCACTATGATTCCCTGACGGGTCTTCCCAACCGGAAGCTCTTCTCCGATCGCTTGGGTATTACCTTGGCCCAGGCTCAGAGGAATCAAAAAAAAGTAGGAATCGCGATGATCGACCTCGACAAATTTAAGGGCGTGAATGACACTCTGGGCCATGGTGGGGGGGATCTCCTTCTCAAAGCAGCGGCAGAGCGGCTAACTGCAGCGCTGCGGAAGAGTGATACCGTTGCACGCCTCGGCGGCGACGAGTTTGTGCTAATTCTTTCTGACATTGAGGTAAAAGAAGATGCAATCCAGGTCGCTCAGAAGATCGTTGACAGTTTTTCTAATCCATTCCTCATACTCACCCATCAACTCGTTGTGACAACGAGTATAGGCATCGCTGTCTATCCCAATGACGGTACAGATGAAGGTACACTCCTGAAAAATGCCGATATCGCGATGTATCAAGCCAAGCAGGCGGGGTCCGCACGATACCAGCTTTTTAAATCAAATTTGAATGCCGATTTGGCTTAAAAGTGGGTCAAATGGCCGTGCCGATCAACATCACATGTTTAACCCTGGATTCAATTTAGTCAATTTTGCATATTACAGACGTTTCTTCATAAAGCACCTGTTTGTAAGACAGTAAATTAACACTGTAAGAATGCCGAATTATCAACAATTGTTGTATCAAAACTCAAGAACATTATTTAGACAACAGATCGCCACGGATATAATCTGTTTACTTCTTGGTTTACTATCGATTAATAACTGAAACGCAAATATCAAGGATATTCTACTAGCGAAGGAAGGATTCGTGGATAAATAGTGGGGATGCTGTGTTTTAACCACCATATTCTGCGAGGCGTCCACGGTCGAGGAGTAGCACCAATTGTTTCTGGAGAAGAGCGCCGGTATTGACTTCGGGACGAAAGCTTGTGTAACGACTCGTATCCTTGTGGTAATTATAGCGACATGAAAAATGAGGTTGTCAAATTTCTGGCGACGATAGAGGGTATGGCCGGTAATCATCATACAGCGAGAAATTTATAAATCGAGGTTCGTATCTAAATCAACGATAGTAAACAATCACTCGAATCGATGACTTCTGGACTCATCGATCTTGCGATACTGCCTGCACACATACTTAGTCAGTAGGAGGCAATTGCGTCGGGCCGTCTAGTGACATCAAGGCTTTCCTGCAGCGAGTCTTTCAAGGATAATGGCGGTCTATCTCAGTGCTTATGTATTCTCGAGTCCGGCTAAGGCTGTAAAGAACGCATCTCGCTGGTATTGTTTCAACTCAGCGGGAACTGCGTTGAGATTCATTTTCGAAACGGTCGCAATTGTCTGTGGAGACAATAGAACAACCTCGCATATGTCGATCAGTTGAATCACCCCTTCCATCTTAAAACTTACCGGACCACCAGCAAATTTGCCTTTCTTTCCTCGTTTTTTGATCACGATTCGATCTACCCCATAACGTTTTACTACGGCACTTACTGCATTTTGAAATGCTCGCACCTGTCCGGCATTTTCATCATCCAGCAAGCTGACCTTTCTTAATTCAGAGTCAATAACTTTCCATGAGACTCGTGTACCGTCCAAGACCACAACAATAGCGTCATGAGCCGCCAGATCGATACCACATATTCTCATCGTCCCAGCCTCTCTGTTTCTTCAGTATTCAGCGGGAAATTGCCCGAATCAAGGTGAGGACCTCTTTTACTCTGCTCATCAGTGTCCCTTTTTCAGCCTCTTCAACAGCTTGATCAATTGCCTTAGTTTGCCCTTTTCTTTTTGTTCGTGAATTGAGGGATAGGTTCTGATATACCCTTCTTTGTCTGCTTCAAGATATTTATTCTTATGTTTCATTGAATTCATTGTATCAAACAGAATCTATTTAATCCAAAATCGCAGATCAACAAGTGATTGCTTCATAAATCATCATGTGCTGAACGCAGGTGCACTAATTGATTACGGGGAGATTATTCCCGCCAGACAATAACCGATAGTTCAAGTTCTTACTGTTTTGCCTAACGGCTTCCATGACTTTCCGGGGACTGGGTAATCAGGTCAATCACGACCGTTTTGAATATACCCATTCCCCACCCTACTCGCCCTATTTTGTTTCTATAGCTTCTTTGAGGAAATCGCTCGCTCTGAATGTCACTACCCTTCGGGGAGCTATCTCTGCCTCTTCCTTAGTCTTTGGGTTCCTGCCGATCCTGGCTGCTTTCTTTTTTATCATAAAAGTTCCGAAGCCTGCTACTTTCACAGATTCTCCTGATACGAGGGTCTCCTTGAGGGTGTCAAAAATAACTTCCACTATCTTCTGCGTCTCATTCCTTGGGAGCCCGACATTCCCGGATAATCGATTCACGATGTCAGCCTTAGTCATAGACACCTCCGTTTATTAGTCTCATGTTTTCACAATCAGAGTTCGCCCAGCAAACGCCCTGTCAGTTTTTTGAGGCCCTCAGTTCGATGGTATTGTAGCGTTGTAGCTACGTAGTCAGCAACCTCTCCCTGAGCAAGGTATACCTCTTCTGTGGCTTGTTATTCTTGATTGCTATGGCTACCGCTTTATTGGTACCGACCAGCACCACTAGTTTCTTGCCCCTCGTTATCCCGGTGTACAGCAGATTCCGCTGAAGAAGCATATAGTGTTGCGTCAGAATCGGCATCACCACCACCGGATATTCACTGCCCTGTGCCTTATGCACCGAAACAGCATAGGCTAAAACGATTTCATCGAGTTCAGCATACTCATAGGAGACCATCCTCCCGTCATAATTGACGATGATTTCCTGCTCCTCCCTGTCTATCTTGTTGATTCTACCGATGTCGCCATTGAAAACTTCTTTGTCATAGTTGTTCCTGATCTGCATTACCTTATCCCCGGCTTTTAAGACCCGCCCTCCTCTAACAAACTCGTCGGTTGACGAATTCAGGTGTTTTTGCAGTTCGGTATTCAGATTGGATGCCCCTACAAGACCTCTGTGCATTGGCGTTAAGACTTGAATATCGTCGATAGATCTATAGCCAAATTTCTGTGGTATCTTTTCCTTGCAAAGCGCGATGATCTTCTCAACAACCTTCTCTGGCTCCTCTATAATGAAAAAGTAGAAGTCCTGGAGAGAATCTCCGCTACCCTCTATGATAGGCATCTGCCCATTGTTAACCCTGTGGGCGTTGACAATAATCAGGCTCTCCTTTGCCTGCCTGAAGATTTCATTGAGCATTACTGTTGGGATGTATCCAGAGTCAATGATGTCCTTCAGAACAATTCCAGCTCCTACCGAAGGCAATTGGTCTACGTCGCCGACCAGAATCAGTGTAGCGTCTTTTGGTACAGCTTTGAGAAACTGATACATAAGTACAGTATCCACCATGGATGTTTCATCGATGACTATGAGATCAGCATCCAACGGGTTATTTTCGTCACGCTTGAAGCCTCCCTCCTTCGGGCTGAACTCCAATAGACGATGGATGGTCTTTGACTCATGCCCCGTAGCTTCAGACATGCGTTTAGCCGCTCTTCCCGTCGGGGCGGAAAGTAGTACTCTTTGACCGAGCCTTCCGTATATCTTGATAATTGAATTAATGATGGTCGTCTTTCCAGTGCCTGGTCCCCCGGTGACAACCATGACCTTTTTCTCAATGGCCTCTTTAACCGCCTGCTTCTGATTCTTGGCAAGCTGTATCTTCAATTCCCCTTGAACCCATTCAAGAGCTTTCTCTCTGTCAAAGGCTTTGAGCTTCTTGGGAAATCGCATAAGCTCTTGCAGTCTGGCGGCCACCCCGACTTCACAAACATGAAATTTAGCAAGATAGACAGCTTTGTTATTTTCCTTGATGTCTTCTTTGTTGAAGTCTTCAATGACAATTTTCTTCTCGAAAGAGATCTTGCCGAATGCCTTCACTATAGTGTCCCGCTCAACCCCGAGAATCTTCTTGCATTCCTCTACCAATGGCTCATAGGGATAATAAACATGGCCTTCATCAGACAACTGGTGAAGCACATAAAGAATGCCCGCCTCTGCCCTGATCTGAGATTCCTTTGATATGCCAAGATTCCCGGCTATCTTGTCAGCCGTAATGAAGCCAATGCCGAATATATCTGTAGCAAGCTTGTAAGGGTTTTGTTGAACTACTGCGACGGACTCTTTTGCATATTGCTTGTATATCTTAGCTGCATAGGCGGGACTGACACCGTGGCCTTGAAGGAAGACCATAATGTCACGTATTTCCTTCTGGTCATCCCAGGCCTTCTTGATCATTCCGATTCTCTTGTCACCGATACCTTCTACCTCGCACAATCGTCGGGTCTCGGTATCAATTACGTTGAGAGTCTCCATGCCGAATTTCGTGACAAGTCTCTTGGCCATTACCGGGCCTATGCCTTTGATAAGTCCTGAGCCAAGATACTTCTCGATGCCTTTGACTGTCGCGGGCACTACCGATTCATAAGAGATTATCTTGAATTGCTCTCCAAACTTGGGATGATTATGCCACTCTCCCTTTAGCTTCAAAACTTCTCCGGCAGACACGGAAAGGAGGTTGCCGACTGCAGTTACGAGATCGTGTCTCCCGCTGATCTTCATTTTTGCGATCGTATAGCTATTCTCTTCGTTGTGGTAGGTGATTCTTTCTATTTGTCCTTTGATTTCTATAAGCATTGCAATTCCATATCGAAAACTGCTTACATCCTCTCTGCAGTTCTACGCGGCCGTTTTCAGTTATAAATATCGAGCCCCTTCGTTCGGCTATCTTCTCAAATTCACTTATTTCGGTTCTTTCTTTTGACCCTTGGCCTTCGCTGCCGCGTGCCGCTCTTCTAGGACCTTGATGCTTTTATCCCTTTCCTCCACGCGAGTTTCAGCCACCGAAGCCCTTTTCTCAGCCTCTAAGAGGGCCTTGCGCAACTCTTCTATCTTCGCTTCAAGCTCACCGGCTCTCGTTTCCGTCATTTTTAACCGAGTTGCCAGTGAGGTTATTTCCTTTCTATCTGCATCGATCGCCGCGAGTAATTCCTGTTCGCGGATTTCGGCGTCCTTTAAGAGATCCCCGGTTTCTTGCGCCCTTTGCTCTGCTGCTTTGATCTGGTCCTCCATTGCCGCGCGACACTGTAAAACATTCACAGCAATTTCATTCGAAATAGCAGCCCTCAACGTTTCTGAAATATTCTCTTCCGTGCCAACCGAAAACACAGCGGATTGTTGCCACTGACGGAGGAGTTCCAGCACGGTCGTCATGCTGCCGCCAGTAATGCTCTGGACTGCCCGCACCGAGACCTTCTGGCCCTCTGACTGTAATTTATCCGCAGCCTGTTTAACCTGCTCGAAATTGATAGTTCCTCTCATTTGCCCTCCCGTTATCCATTACGGTAACGTTATCTTGTTAATAACGTTACTTGTTACTGTAACTTGTTCCTCTTCCATTGTCAATCCCTCACACAAGTGTCTGTTGTGAGCGGTAGCACCTTCTCACTGGGCAAGAGGCACGGACAGGGCGCAAACCCGCAGACAGGAGGCGCGATCAGTAACAAAGCCGGCAAAATCGTGAAACTCACTCACTGCCCTGCAGGGCGTTAAAGAATCTTTGTAAGCTTTTCCACTGCTTGAAAAAGCGGCAAAACGCTGGGACCGCGGATGGTGGAGGGGTTCCATGGCGGAATCCACAGGTTTTCGTGGTAGACATGTGAAAAACTGAGGCTTGTTAGGGCACCACTCAGGTATACGTTCGTTTTTTTGCCTCTATTTGTCCTATTTACCTGTGCTGCCGAGTCCGCCATTGCGAACTCCTCCCGGGTTGTCATGAGACCTCCTATGCGCGGGTACTCGGCAATTCATTGCCGAGATGAGCGCATGTTTCTTTTGATGGGTACGAATACCCATCTGCCCTGTGAACCACAGAACAGTATTTATGGCTGATGCCCTGTACGACACCAGTTGTGGTTGATACATTGAAACTCCCAGATGTCCTGATAGCTACCTTACCGGCATAAGCACCAGCCTTTTTGCCTGAAGGCACAATCGCCTTAACAATATCTCCGGTCCTAAAACCCTTGACCATACAAGATCCCTTAGCCGAGGTCCGCGGAAATCCAAACCGATCCATACGGCACATCTGGCGCGATCCGTGTCCAGTTGCCTTAACCTGCATCAACTGCATAGATGAATCAAGCCTGACATGCGCTCCGGACTCTCCGACGCAGGCAGCGTCAATCCAGTGGGCTTTCGGATAGCCTTGCAGTGTCCGGTTGAACTTAGTCCTGCCGCCGGACCAGAACGATACTGGTAACCCCAGAACCTTGAGCGCATCGCCGATAGCATAGCGTGTAGCATTGACGGCTGCAGCGTCTTTGAGTGGTACTAGCGCTTGTTTCTGAACCTCCGGATGCCCAAACTCGGCGGCCGTGAGGTTGTTCTTCTTCTGATTGCAGTCTTCGCCAGCCAGAGTGAGATTTGAGGCTCGCTTAGTGCCGCCTCTGGCCCTTGGGATAATATGCTCGACCTGCAACGGTATATTCTTACCGTGACAGTACGCGCACTGCCGCTCCCACTTTACCCTATAATAATCACTGATTTTTTGCTACGCGTAGTGCGGCATCGCTTGTAAGAACAGGTGCCATTTCTCCTTTACAGTACTGCCCTGATCAGTCTCTCCATGAGACAAGGGGGGATCACCGAGCTTTCGTCCCCAATGATAACCTGCGCAGAAAACCCGCGGTCTTCAGGGTCACTCAAGATCATGCCTGTGCCCCATATTCCTCCCTAGCTAATGCTGCAAGGACAGGAGCTGACTGGACGGCTTGGTAGGGATGGGTTCGCATGCGAGCGTTCACTTATAGATCTTGATTATGCGGGAAGCATGGGGAGGTGAGACTGCCATCCATGGCAACCAACACCCTTCTCATCGCTCCAAAATGTGATCTTCCGTCAAGTCGGCCGGTACATCAAGCAAGCGTGCTACGTTTACGTACGTCTGCATGATAGACGCTATCGAGGCGAGCACCGACACAAGATGAAGAGGCTCTAGGAAGGCCTCTATCAACATCGGAGGTAGTACAGGAAAAACGGGACAACTCGGCTAAGGATTTTCGGCTTTTGAATCAGTTCGACATTCAACCTTTTATAACTGTCCCAATTTCTCTTCCTTCCCATGCCGGATGCCCACGATAAAAATAATTTCTCCTTCGATTCTATACCGCAGAATGTAGCCGGCAGACCCAAAGGGGATAACCAAGTCGTGGTATTCCGGCATTTCTTCTACCGGCCGCCCAAGCAGTGGATGCGTCTTCAGATTATTGGCCGCATCTAAGATAACTCGGGCCGCCCGTGCCGCAGCCTCTTTGTTATGTTCGGCGATAAATTGCCGAAGCCTCACAAGATTACGCCCGGCATTTGGAGAAAAAACTATTTTTGGCATGGTGGGCACTTGGTCTCGTGATCAGTTCCCCACGTTTCCAGCCAAGCTGCCACATTGTCATGGCTTAAATATTCGCCGGTTCTCTGATATTCTTCCCAAGTGGCAATAGTTTCTCTGCGTAAATTTTCCGACGCTTCTTCTCGGTCCAGGTACTGGGTGATTGCTTCTTTTGCAAGCCAGTGAGCAGAGCGTTTCTTGAGTTCTCCAAGCCGTTTTAGACGTTCCCTCTCCTGGGGCAGAAGCTTCACTCCCATTGGCTTCAATTGGCTTTGCATGGATTCCTCCTTATTGGTAATACCTAGTATGTAATAGTATTACTTTAAAACGGCCAATTAGGCAAGCAGTTTTTTCAACTTCTTTCCTATCGGCCTGCAAGCGGGATTGGAGTCTTGGAAACATTGGAACTATAAACACATTTAAACTTCTGCCTTTAGATACAGCAGTGGCCGTAATTCGCAACGGACAACTGCATCTGGTACTATTAACTTTCCACCCGCCAGCCAGATTAAACCGTGTTACAAGAAAAGCGGTGTTTGTCAATTACCAGGTTGGATATTGATCATCCCATATAGCATAGCTTAAATTCTTCCTGAGAAGATCGCAAAAGACATTGATAGTTCGCCACCCTTCACTGCCCCTCCACTTCAAATTAGAAGCGACAAAAAATGGCCTGCCGGGTTGACCGAGCCATCAGACGACACTATATATGAGGTGGAAAATTACAGGAGGTAATGAATATGGACATGCAAACGCTTTGCGTGCTGTTGCAGCTCCAACGTGACAGTCTTACGTATCTAGACGGGGAAGCCTTTTTTCTATACATTGTTAATATAGGTCGAGAGGACACTGACTGAGTGTATAGGAGTGTGCGTGTACAAAGCGCTCCTATGTCTTACAATTATGACACTCGTATGGTGCATCTAGATAACGAGTATGGGAGACTCTGACTAGTGAAAAAAATAGTATTAGCGCTTCTTGCTGTTGTAATGATATTGATGGTCGCATTGTTCGGATGTAGCAGCAAAGAGCCGAACCTCGACGGCTATTGGAGAATGATAAATGGCAATTGGGGGGTGCATATCCAAGGACAGACATGGGAGCAGGTAAACTGGTCCGAAGGGAATGAACTCCGCCGTACAGGGGTTGAAGGCACGTGGAAGATGGACGGAATGATGGTTTTATTCGTGTCCTCTGAGAACACTAAGAACGGTATCACTTACGTCTACAACGGCTCGGATACCTTAAAAGGTGAGAACGAGGTCTTAAAGAGGCTTCCGTAGGTGTGGGTTCAAAAAGAAAAGTGGCGGCTGGTGGCGAATAAAGACAAGTTGATTTCGAACTATTTTTGAGTCGCCGTTATCTATCAGAAGTAGATTGGAATAGGTGCCCGAACACAGTGGAATATCAATGTGAAAAACTCTCACGCATAATCGCTGACTTTTTTATATAATGCCCTTAATAAACAGTATGTTAATAAAATAATCTCCGCTGTTGAAAAGAATAAGTTATCCACGCATAAATACTGACTAAAAACAATAAGATTTACGCATAATCACTGACTAACCCTATCAAAGTACGCATAATTGCTGACTATCTACGCATAATTGCTGACCAGAAGCAGCAACAAAGCATTGTCAATATTGGGTTTGAAGGTTGCTCCTATATTTTTTAACCTATATATATAAGACCCTATATTAAAAATCCTGTATTTAGTGCTACTTTTTTCGGTGAATAAACGAGGAATATTAGCTATCGTAGATAAATATCTACGAATAACTTGACTATTAGGGTAAAATATATTACAGTTATTAGTAACTGTAACGTTTATGAACGCAAAAACGATAAATAGCCACTTAAGATTCAATCTTACATTTGTCGAAGACAAAGATAAGCAAATTGTGGCAGAATTTCGCGCAATTTGCAAGAAAAATAAGAAAAGATATTCAAAAGTCCTTGCTGCCCTGATGAAGGACTATATCGATACATATAAAGCCACGAGGTGATAATATATGGGTGATGGCGACAAATGTAGGGTTATTACTGTTGCAAATGCGCGAGGAGGCTGCGGAAAAACTTTTTTATCGACACATTTATCGTATATGCTAGCGGAACGCCGCCAAAAAGTTCTGCTTATAGATACTGATCCACAAGGAACAGTCGGCCTTTGGCTTGGACTGGATCATGCTGAAACGCTTTTCAATTTCCTGCTTGGTGAATCCGGGATCGATGATGTTATCGTGCCGTATAAAGGCAAATTTGACGTTATTCTCTCTAAAGAAAGTATCAAAGAAGCCGAGTTGAGGATGGTCGGCATGATGGGCCGTGAATATACTCTTCGTAATAAATTGACCGAATATAACGTGCTCGATCGCTATGACTTTATTATCATAGACACCTCCCCTTCCCTCTCTCTGCTTAACCAGAATGCTTTTTTGGCTTCCGATGAAGTACTGATCCCGGTCAATATGGAACCCTTGGCGGTAGTTGGTGCAAGCTCTATTATTGAAACGATTAAAATCGTCCGGAAGATGTTGAAACATAAGATTGCGTTGCTGGGTGTTGTCCCGACCTTTGTTACCAGGGCCTCAAATGTTGCAAAGGCAGTTTTAGACTTGATTAATAAGAACTACGACTCTGTGTTGCCGCAGATTCGACAGTCAGTCAAAATCAAGGAAGCATCAGGAACCTTCCAGACAGTCAACGAGCTCGATCCTAAGACTCCAGTTGTTGATGATCTTGTTATGTTAGTAGATAGAGTGATGCAAGGCCGCATTGACACTGAGGTGAAGAAATGACCAAGAAAAAAGAGCCGATTAACCTAGTTGGTATCCAGAATCGGATCAAATCAGACCGCTCTATTACCACTGAAGAAGAGGCCAGGGAGAAGTTTTGGACTCCGACTGATCCTGACAGTGCAGATAAAAAAGAAGAAAATATTATTAATAAAAGTATTCATAATCATACTGTTGAAGAATTAGATATTTCTAAAATATTCCCCGATCCAAATCAGCCAAGAAAGAAATTTAATCAAATTACTTTAGAAGAACTAGCCAACAGTATCGCCGAGCGCGGAGTTCTGAATCCCATTATTGTTAGAAAAATGCCGGAGGGATATAAACTTATTGCGGGCGAGCGTCGCTGGCGAGCAAGTAAATCCCTCGGGAAGACGCACATTCTTGCTATAGTTAAAGAGGTCAACGACGCGGCTGCGTTTGCGGAGGCTCTCACGGAAAACATTCAAAGGGATGATCTCCATTACATTGATGAAAGCGAAGCGTACAAGCTAGCGCTTGAAAAGAAGTATTTTGCAAGCCAGAGCGATTTAGCGGAAAAGCTTGGGGTTCAACGGTCCAGAGTATCCGAGCGGATGAAACTACAGCAACTGCCAGTAGAAGTGAAGGAGATGGCCTATCAATCAGAGGCCATCTCAATTTCCCATGCAATTCGTCTTGCCCAAGTCGAGGACAAAGATTTCTGTCGAGCACTAGCAGCAAAAATCATGAAAGACAATTTATCCGTGAAAAAGCTTGATCAGCTGATGACCAAAAAGAAGAAGGATCCCGATCGGCACAAAGCAAGTTTCCGTGCGGTACAAGTGCGAAAGAAGGCGACGGGATTTGATTTGACTGTGAAGTATAGAACCGATAGGCCGGAAGATAAAGCACTTATTGTTGAACATCTCCGAAAGATCATTACTGACTTGGTAGGAAATGTTCCAACGTTGGAATAATAACAAATAATGTTGTAGTATCAGGCAGATAGGTAAGAAAAGTGGTGATTTTGGTACACGAACAATGAGAGAACTGACAAAAGCACAAGGAAGGCTGCTTGATAGCGCAGCCTCGATACAGCAGCAATCGGCAAGAGACGCCGATTCTATCAAATTCATGGCGCGTTCTATGGTTTTGGCTACGTTCCCTCATTCCAATCCTGGAGACGTTCCGATCTGGGGCCGACGCAATGGTGACTATTCGCTGACCATCCAACCGCAGTTAAAGCTCGACAAAAACGGTAACCCAGAAAGTCTAGGCATCCCATACGGCACAATCCCGAGACTTATTCTGTGCTGGCTCACCTCTGAGGTTGTTCAAAGGAAGCGCCGGGAAGTTGAGCTTGGAAATAGCCTATCGGAGTTTATGCGCAAGCTCGATATTCTTCCGACTGGCGGGACGTTCGGGTCGATCCCTCGCGTTAAGAAGCAAATGAAAAGTTTGTTTACGGCGAATATCAGCATTACTTACGATGAGAAGGACCGGTTCATAAATGAGCCTTGCAGGATTGCCGACTCTGCCGATATTTTGTGGACTTCGGTGAAAGAGCCGGATCAGATCTCACTATGGAAATCGTCAATTGTGCTGAGTGAGAAGTTTTTTAACGATATTATGACCAGACCTGTTCCGGTAGATATGCGCGCTCTTAAGGCGCTGAAAGGGTCCTCTCTGCAACTTGATATTTACGCATGGCTGACCTATCGCCTGAGCCGGGTCGCAGCACGCACCCCGATTCCATGGGAGCAGCTGAAGGATCAATTTGGATCTGACTACGCGACAACTAAGCAGTTTGCTTACGAATTCAAGAAGGCGCTGAAGAAAGTCCAAGCAGTTTACAAACACGCCAATGTTGAAGCCGAATCGAAGTATCTCATTCTCAGGCCATCACGGACATCCGTTTCAGTCAACCACGGACTGTGACATCCTCCCCCAATTTGTGGCTCACGTAGCAATGCCATAACAATCCGCAATGCGTGATGATCGAGTCTTGCCTCCCACGGTAGCTTCCGCACCCGTCTTATTTCGTAGCAACGCCTGTGAAGGTTGACGCTTCCTAGAAGACTCTAAAGCCGGGATACTCTCCGCCTCGCACAGGCGGCTTCCGCCACACAGTACTTTGTCCTCTTCACGTCTGACGAAGACCTGCCCGGCCTCCGAAGAGTGTGCCCCCGCTCCCAGGGTAAGACTTGCAACTCCGAATGCGATAATAGATACGATGTTAGCAGCTACATGATCACGACCTGCAGTAAGCCCGCATAACGGACAGTGGTGTATCCTGTCTTTGAGTTCCTCGGTACCGGAGCACCACAAAGAGGCGCTTTCATCCCGGATATGAATAACCGGGAATTCCCGCTTCAGTTCTTAAATTTACGCATAATCGCTGACCTTTTCTGATTATTATTCATTACATCAATGACTTCTGAACCCGGATTTGTTAAACAAAGGGATGATATGCCGCTAATAAACGCAAGCGCTAGCATATATCATTGCCACCCGTTTGGTTGCTGTAAGCCGTATATGCCTGAATTGAAGGGGAATGTTCCAACGTTGGAATAATAGCCAATAATGTATAATAATCAGTTAGATACATAATAAGATCGGTGATTTTGGTACACGAGCAATGAGAGAACTGACAAAAAGCAAAATGAATCTATTCGATAGGCATATTAAACAAATGAGCAGTTCGGATCTGAGGACGCCACAACAAAAGTATGATTACTAAAGCAAGAAAGCACTGCAGAACGTCCAAATATTTTGAAAAAAAACGCCCATCGCGAAGCTGCATATAGGTATCTTGTTATCGGACATTTGTTACAGTTATCCATGGGCTCTAATCTTTACAGATAATTGTGACATATTTTCAGATGAGGTACGCATAATCACTGACTATATGTAATTATTGTTCATTAATACAAAGAGTTGCATGAGACGATTAGTTCAATGAATGACTTGAATTCCTTTTTCCTCTCGGCAGCACCAATAATCGTGTTGTATTGGTGGGTCAAGAATTTTTAGAATAGATTCCTTCATGAGGCAACGAATCTCTTTCGAATAGATTTTCGATGAGGCAATTCGGTCTGTTGATATTCAGAAAGTGTCGTGATATACTGAATACATGCATTCAACAGGAGGTATTTGCAATGGCTACTTCGATTCGGCTTGCTCCTGAAATTGAGAAACGCCTTAATTCTCTGGCTTCACAGACCGGGCGCACCAAGGCCTTCTATCTGCGTCAGATCATCGAACAAGGAATAGAAGACATGGAGGATTACTATCTGGCCGCCGAGGTGTTAGAGCGCATCCGACAAGGCAAGGAGAAAGTATATTCGTTAGAAGAAGTGGAGCGGGATCTTGGCCTGGCAGATTAAACTGTCCGAGACGGCTAGCAAGCAGCTGTCAAAGCTTGATAAGCCAGAGGCCAAGAGGATTACTACCTTTTTAAATGAACGCATAGCACCACTGAGTGACCCTCGCAACATCGGCAAAGCGCTTACCGGACCCTTGGGTAGCCTGTGGCGCTATCGGGTGGGGGACTACCGGGTGATATGCGACATTCAAGACGGCGTCTTATGCGTACTCGTGTTGAAAATCGGAAACCGGCGCGAAGTGTATAAGAGATCATGAGAAAGGTATTATTTAGTATTCTGCGCTTTTTGCCTATCGAGCGATCCTTTCTAAATGAGGACGTATTTGATCCCGCAGTTCCGCCATGTTTTTAAGCCCCATTGAGATCAAAAAGTGATCACTGACTGAATAGAGCGCGGGAGCTCCGGCTTTACTCAAATGGCCTATGTCCTGAATAAAACGGGCCTCTAGCAGCGTGGCAATGGTACCTTCGCAGTCCTTCTGCCGCATATCCTCAATTTCTTTTCGGGTGCAGGGCTGCTTCATGGCGATTATTGCTATAGTTTCCAGTGCTGCATCAGACAATCGCTTTACCCTTGGAGTGCGTATAGCCATAATTGGCGTCATATATTGAGGGCGCACACTTATTTGAACTAGCTCTCCTGACTCAATTACCATCAAGGAATCTAGCGGGCCAGTCTCAAGGTATGTCTTTAAGTCTGCAAGTGCATCGTCAAGTTCCTGCTCTGACACGCTTAGCTTTTCAGTAAGGGTGGGGCGGTCGACGGGATCCCCGGCCGCGAAAAGACACGCGAGCAGAACGCTGGGTAGAGGGCCGGGGTGCAGAAGTGGATTGCGACACGAGGGTGGCAGAGTGACCTCTTCGGTTGCCGGCAAGTCAGCGTTGTTATGCCCTTCTGGCATATAGCAGCCTCTTTTCGTCACTGAAATTGTCAAGGATCAGCTCATTAATCGCCTCCTCTATGGTCGCCTCCGTAGGGGCTTGCCCGCGAGATGACAGCAGTTGGTAGGCACGGCGCCGATACACTCCATACTCGCTCCTTTTTAAGGACTGCTTGATCGTTTCAATCACAGCCTGCCCCTCTGGTGTAAGGTCAAGCTTTTCAATTCCGGGCTCTGTCGTGGTACCCATGACTGAGGCGACCAGGAGCCACGGATCCCGCTGAATCGAGAATGCCTGTTCCGCTTTCACAGGGATCTGTATATTTAGACGATAGGTTTGGGCAACTCGGGGCCCATATGCGCCCTGCAGGATGACAAGCCTGTCCTTTAAGATCAGCTCCTTCAGTGCTCGCGAAATGGTCTTTATAGCCATACCGGTAAGGGCGTTTAGGTCCGAGTAACTTAATGTGCACGCATCCTGGCCAACAAGGATCGTCCGTGAGAATATTTGATCCAGGATAGCCTGCTTGGCGGGGCTCTTCACCTTGCGGGCCAGGAAGTCTGTCCGGAAGACATTGTAGAGCAGGACCTGGCTAAAATCGACCGGCATTTACAGGAACCTCCTTCGAATAATTGCCCTAGCAAAGGCATCGCAAAAAGCTGGCAGCCAATAAAAATGCCGTGCCAAAAAAGCCAATTACGATATTCCTATTATATATAGTAATTATGACTATACTCATTATACCACAATAAAAGTGCATGTAAATAGGCAAATGTAATATAATGTATATTATAAACTGACATGTGGTATAATAAAGTTGGAAAGGTGGCAGAACCTCCGGGGCTACATGATCTTCAAAAAATGATACAGAGCGCTAATTTGGCACAAGGGAGGGCGGGAATGAACCTACTATCGGAGATGTTGCCCCCATTCCAGGAGTACCTCAGAGGTAAAAACCGCAGCGAGCTAACTGAGAAGAATTACTCCGGCTGGATAGGGGAGTTTATAGAGATCATGGGCGATAAGCATCCTAGTAGCTACGATGAGATCGCCATCAATAAATACAAAAGCGAGCTGTTCAAGCGTGGTAACGGGGCGTCATCGATAGCTGCCAAGCTGTCGGCACTAAAAACCTTCTTCATCTATGTCCGGAGGCAGAATGTTCCCCTGCGGTTTGAAATCGAAGATTTCAGGGATATCCGGCCTAAGATACCGAGTTCCCTGCCAAAGGCTCTCGATGTGGAAGAGATAATGTCTCTTATTACTGCGGCGCGAACGACGGAAGAGGAAGCCATCGTACGACTGTTGTTTGCGACCGGGCTTCGTGCCGCCGAACTCCTGGGGATTACGACCGCGGATGTGAAAGACCCTGAGGGGCAGGAAAACGAGACAGTATGGATCAAAGTGACAGGGAAGGGCAGGAAGGAACGGATGTGCGCAATTACCGGTGACACATTAAAATGTCTCAGGCGCTATGCGACGTATATGAAACTAAGAATGCCGAATGACAAGGTGGGACACCTGTTCCCGTTCACATACCAGACGCTCAGCAGGAAACTGCATGCGATCGGAGAACGATGCGGTGTTGCCATTACGCCCCATGTGTTTAGACACAGTTTTGCAACCTCTATGCTGGAATCTGGCAGGGACCTGCGAGAGATCCAGGAAATGCTCGGGCATAAGAACATTGCGACTACGGCAATCTATCTGAAAGTGAAACCCGAGCAATTTATTGAAGCGGCCAAGGCGCACGAACAGAAACTCGCACTGATGAATACACGAGAGAAGCTTGAATCACTATAGAATAACGTCTTATAGGAGAAGATAATGAAACCTGGCAAACCGGCCACTATCGACTTATTGAAATCTAAGGTCAGCTTCCGCAAAGGTTTGGAAGTAGACTCGAGTGTAACTGTGCTCCAAATACTTATGAAGGTTTATGGTAAGCATCTGTTGACACATTGTCTGCACACTCCGCCCATCTTCATCAAGCAGGAAAAGACGTATGACCTTGTAGCACGGCACTTCTCCTACAATTTTCTGTTGACACATGCTATGGATATGCAGGTGATCCCCGCGATCATTATCGATTCGAGCGAACTTGAGAACGTCCTCGAAGTGGAAGCGATCGACCTCAAGATTATTCTGGAACTCGGCAAGGGTGGTTTCAAAACCAAGTTGACTCCTGCCGGGGCATCGAGGAAAAAACTTAAGAACTCATCGATGTTATGCCCTTTGTGTGGTACTGGTATTTTGCAGGGGCCAAAAAACAACAGACCTGTGGACGACGGTGATCATAAGGGTCTGTTCAAGATCACTTGCACACACAAGAATCGCAAAAATAATGTCTGCGATTTTGCAGCCTACATTTCTGCAGATGAAATGAAGCTTTTTAGGGAACGTAAACTTGTCACAAGCGAGTGGATCACTGTAATCCCCGATAAATGTCCGAGTTGTCCTAGACGCCTTGTATCGCGTATTCAGTTCGGCGTGGAGCAGATAAGTTGCGAGGATAAATTCAGGGAGGCAGGGACATGCATTTATCAGCAGATGCAAGCAGAGGATACAAGTGCCACTGAATAGTGTCAATAGCTACCTTATTGCGCAGATACACGCGAAAGATGAGCTTGTAATTGACGAGAAGCTCATTGCCAATGCAGCTGCTCACTTTGTCTTGCCCCGTAAGCAGGTAGAGGATTTTATAGTGATCGTCTTCACGCTTATCAAAGCGGCCAAGAGTCTTGAAGGTATACTTATATGCAGGAATGTCCTTGGGATCCTGCTGGACGAAATGTTGACAACCTCTACTTTGTCCACGTCGGATAAACTCTACGCTACTACAGTGCTTGATTACTACTTCAATCTACTTGTGGAGGCCCCCAAAGAGCGTCTTTATAGAGCAGTGCCGACAGTTGAGAAATCCCCATTTTTTTCATACTACGTTGAAGTTGCGGCTATGATCGACAAAGAGCCTACATCTATTAAATTTTTCCGCTCAATATGTCTGATTTTCAGTGATGCAATCCGACGCAAAAGTGGAGAGAAACTGGAAAATGATACTAATATCAGCTATGGAAGGGCCTTTAGATATTTCATCAAGTACAAACCTGATACTGACGGATTTGCAAAAAGTTATATCGTAGCCAATCTTGAAGACCTTATTTTAGAAGCGATTTGGAACTATGACAAAGCGAAAAATGGCAATGAGTCCGATGAACTTAATGATACAGCCGACAGATATGCGGAGATGCTCAAAAATGTGCTATTAGCAAAGAAAAGGAGTCGGGCGCATCCGCGAAGCCCCTCCGATAATTGGGATAACGAAGAGGGCTATAATATAATCGAGAAACCCACCTTGGAACTTGCCGACGGTGAGGCAAAAATACTGGATAAAAAAGACAATTGGATGCCCGAGAAATTTGTAATGGTCGGTGCTGGTACCCCACGATCCTCTCTTGTATTAGGTGGCATGCCAGATGAAGAACCAGAGGACGACGATGAGGTGGTAAGCGGCGATTTCTATTATCCGCCAGACGTTGATCCTACGGACAAAACTGTCCCAACCCCGCCTCATCTCAAACGTAACGTCGAGGACCGACTGCATATGGAATATTACGATTCCCCCTTCGATTCCAAATACCCAAGTCTGTATCATCATTCCATCGTGCTAAGAAGTATACAAGATGATTGGACCAAAACAACGATAAAGAGAAAGGCTATTATGCTGCATATACTGCTTATGACCCATACCGGTATCGCCCCCTCGCAATTATTTCGGATGAGATTCATCACAGGCGCACTTGATGATAAGTGCCTTAAGGAATTTCCAGTTATGCTTAAAAAAACTGGAGGTATATATTATATATTCAAACCTGCCCCCGTTAGCTATAAGACAGAACACCCTAGTGGGGAAACTTTTCTGCCGACAATCAAAATTGTCAGGTTCCCACTGTCTTGTGAGATCGCATGGTATATAGATAATTCCGGCTTAAACACTAAAATGGACGGCCTTTTCTTTTCCTCGAAAAACCCATACACATCCACCAATATAAGGCTCGATGACGTAAGCCACTTTCTTGATCCCCTCAATAAAAAACATGGGTTCAATCTCACGCCTTCAAACATATCAAGGTCCTTTTTTTCCATGTATCATGCACGGTATGGTCTTGATGCTATCAAGGCATGTTATATCGCCGGCAAGCATTATCGGCAGTTGTCAGCACAGTTACACTATGTATATTTACGTTCCGACGAACTTGAAAATGAATACCGGCAAATTTCAGCGATAGTCGAGTCCAACATTAAGAGGAACATCTCCCAGTTGATTGCCCTCAAGAAGATGCCACCCTATGAACAGACTTCGTCGATTCCATCCCCAGATGTAAACAACGGGGATCTTGCAGAAAACCCGACATGTGGATACGGAACACCCTTTGTAGCGCTTACCGGTAAATTGATCTCCTACGTCGGAGCACTAAAAGAAAAGATAACGACCCTTGGATGGGATGAAATGATTGAACGCCATAATTTGTTTATGATATACGCCTATTTGTGCATGCAATTCAGCTTTGCCCATAGACCCCGGAACCAGGTCTCTTTTGAGTTTGATAATTTTTTGGAGCACAATTATGTCGTGATTAATGATAAGCAGAGTTCGCTGTATCGCGAAGAGAGAATTCTACCGGCAACGAATACTCTACTGAAGATAGTGAAAGACGTGCGTAACGATTTTAATAGGGTGCGTCGGCACATTGCCGTAAAAAAGCCAGCAATATTGCAGTTGCGGCCACAATTCTTTTTTTTCTTTATATCTGCAAATGGGAACCAAAAAGAATTCAGCCTGGAGCAATTGAGATCATTCCTGACCGACGCTGCTCTTTCATACCCGTTCAATATGAAAACTCCGCGGCACTATGTCCGCACTTATTTATATAAAAATGGATTCTGTAACGACCTTGCTGATGCTTTTGTCGGCCATCATCACGTTACAAAAGAACCGATTGGCACAAGTTCCTCCCTTATTTATGAGGAATTCGTTTCTCACATAACTCCCGCAATTAATAACATGTTAGGTAAAATAGGATTGACTCCTATCCCTTACATGCCAGATGGCAAATGACTTATTCTGAGCTAGAGCAAGATTTAAATATAATGTCGAAAAAGCTGGCCGAACGCAAGAAATGGTTCCCTTCTGTCTGCAGAAGCTCGGTAAAAACACTTATCAAGTTTATGGATAAGCATAGCATCACTGTGACCGACAAAGGCAGCTTCAAAATATTGAAGGAAGAGCTATCCGTATTATATGATGAGATATTCAGGAATCGGAGCTATCATGCACTACTAAGAGCCCAAAGCATCAACGAGTTGCTATACGAACTCAAGCTTGAGAATCGTTATGAAGGTCCTTACTTGAATGTACCCCAACAGATTTCACGACAGCTGCTTTTCGACCTGTCGTCAATCCCCTTAGATCTTCTTAGCACTGTGGATGCAGTTCAGGATAATATTAGAGATCCAAAGATGATGCCCGAAGGCACATCAATCAAGGACTCTGAAGAATATTACTTCTGCGCTTTTCTCGCATCCGCGATGATCGACGGGGTTCTATCGGCCAACTTTGTTAAACGGTTGTTTAATGTAACATTCGAGGATATAACATTCTCGCCGTTTACTTTGAATATATTCCATGCGGACGAAGCTGGGGAGGCTGACGAGAAAGGTTCATTTTTTCGATACTGGCTTTCTCCCCTGTCAGAGGCATATTTCTTAAGATTAATGTTGTTCTTGCGTAAAAACTACCGCAAGCTCAAACTCACTTTCGAAGACGGCTATGCTTTCCCTGTTTCGTACAGGGAACCTGCAAGAAAGGATTGGGCTGAGAAAGCATTCAGAAAATGGATCCGCTATTATGGCACAAGAAATTAGCATAAAAAAATTTAAGACTCTTGCCTTATATACGCTTTTCAGTAGAATCCCATGCTTTATTGCAAGCGCTCTGGTCAATGAAATCCGTTGTTATTCCTTCGATGCACGTTCCATGAGGACGGTTATACGTTCGCTGGATGAGGCCCAGACCATTAAATGTCCACGCAAGGATAATAAGAATAGCCGAAAGAAGGAAAGTCAAATACCTGACAGCGCATCCATAAGATCAGACTTTGACGACAACAGAAGTACCATGCTTAAGAACAAGACCTTTAAGGAAGTTTTTGATAAACTTCATCGCATCAGGTTAGATATTCCCCGAGGAGCTAAAGCTAACCAGAAAAAAGACGCTATAAAGGCGATAGAAAAGGCTATTTCACGGTTAAAGCACCTTCACATCAAACCGGAAGAGGGCTTTCTAAAGAACTTATGGTATTATGCCCTTTGGTTAGAAGTTCAGCTATCGAATTCTAAACTTAAGATAAAATCGTTCAATACTGAAGCAAGTGGCATCGAGTTCAAATTCCTCTATATGCTCGGCCCTGTCGCGATCGACTCCATGAGCTCTGGACAACTCAAGGAAGTGACCACAAAAACATTCATATTGTACAGATCAAGTGGAATAAGGACATCTGTAAAGGTATTCACTGAAGCGCTTTACGACTATCAAGACAATATATTCCCGCCGATGTCGTGGGAACAACTCCTGTGGGGTACCGATAGAGAGCTCTGGAAAGAGAATAGCCAGACGACAAAACCATTGATTACTTTTAAACAGATACGTGTTGCGTTGGAAAAGGCATTAAAGTGTACAAAAATAGATCCTCTAAAAATAAGAGTCACCTTGATACTAGGGTTCTTTGCCGGTCTTCGGATATCCGAGATACTTCACTTGGACGACAAGAGCCTGATCTATGATGGCGGATATGTTCTCCGCATCAGAACTAGCAAAAGTGCGAGTGGTATACGCAATATTCCGTTGTCGCTGTTGCTTCCGAAGGCGTACTTAAACGAATTGGTTGACTTCTTTAAAAAAGCCGAAAAACTCAAATATATTGATAGCCCCGGTAGAGAACCTTTTTTGATTTTTACAGATAAGGAGCCATTCAAGGAAAGTATCAAATATTCAAACGAGATTGCCGCTATCTTCAAGACAATAAATCCAGATGTCCGATTCCACCATTTAAGGCACAATTTCGCCAGCTGGTTTTTAATCAGGTGGTATGTACTGCTGTTTGATAAGGATCATATCCCAGAGGATTCTGAATTTTTGACCGAAGAGATTTTTAATAAAAAGTACTTGAGTTACCTTAGGGTATTGCTGTTTGGCTACGGCCAATCCAAGATTGGTCAAGACTCTTTTTCGCATGTTTTACTTGCCCTTGCGCGAATTATGGGACATGCGGGGCCCACAACAACAATGAACAGCTATATTCACGTCTTTGATTGGCTGTACAAGCTGATTGTAGGTAGTGATGAAACGTCTTTGATTTTAAAAGTTAACAATTCTATTATAGAGGACTTTATGCAGTGTACATATCCGTCTCTGCCAGCACATCTCAAGAAAAGAAAGACAAAAGAGATTTCACTGGATATTCTGATAGCAGCTCAGTTAACCATGTTAAAGCAAAAAATTAAACACAATGATCAGCGTCGCTAACCGTTCGATCTTTTAAAACACATGACGATGGAAGCTTCTCTATGAAAAGCGTCCAGAATCTTGGCAATCTTTCTGAGTAGGACAACAGGGTAAGCGCAGAAGAGGACTATCAATCACGTTTGCGTTCGGTTCCGTACAGGGATTCAGACGGTAGCGGAATTGCAAACTCTTTCAGAGTAGCTAAAAAGCAGGAATATGCATTTTTTCAGGCTTGGCACACTCCGCTCTATTTCACTTCAATGATACTTTTCAGCATTTGCTGAAAAGTATGACTAAGCTGAAAAATGAGCTTGACAAGAGGCTCTAAAATCTCAGCAATAAGTACTGTTACTCATTTGTAGCCGCAATTCTTGCGAGTACCGCATAGGCTTCATCCATTTCTATATTTATTGATGCAAAATCGAGATTTAGCAGGTCATCCGAAAGGAAAGGATGATATCGCTGGTTAATCTTGTTTTTAACCTTAGAAGCAAGGGCTAACGGATTTATCGGCTCAGACGATATGATATGGCGTATCTGTTTTCGGAGATCCCCCGGAGAACAACCTGCCACAGCAATGGCGATTCCACTATTCATCGCTTGCAAGCCAAGGTCCGTCAGCAACATCGCGATTGTGTCCTGAGTCCTATCCCCCTCCCAGCAAAATAAATATGTCGAACTGCCGTGACGAACCATATTCGTATCCTCTAAGCGGTGACGTCTGAAGTTTTCTCGCGCCTCCACAAATAGAACCTTTGCCTCTTCATCTAGGAAAACAGGGATATCCTGCCCTTTATATATGGCAAGCATTTCCTGCCGTACTCGATCATGAACCACTCCTCCTTGCCCTGAAAACAGGGGAGGGACCCCTCCTGTCGCCGACGCGAGGTCTATCACCTTATGCTCGTTGTCTACATCAAGCACCTTCCATCTTCTTCCTCCAAAGATTATAAGGGTGCCCTCTGTGAGAGGTCGGCTAACGGGTAGGCTTCCCAGTGTTCTTCCCCCTGAAACAAGCCTGTATTCCTCTTCTGTCATAAATGCGGTATAGAAAGAATAGTGGTTGACGATCTTTTCGCCAACTTTCCCGTGTAACAGCAGTCCATCACTAGCCTGCATTAGAAGATGTTGTTCCCCCATGCTCCGAAGAGTTTCAACGAACACCTTTTCACTGACAGTTCCGAAGGGGCCAGATTTGCATAATATCTGCCACGCCTGGGCCGCCGTAATGCCGCCATATTGCGCTATCAGCGACAACACTTGCTGGACAAGCGTGGACAGATGTAGACTGTCGGCTGATGGAGGCTCTAGCCAATTATTCACGAGCAGGCGCACCATGGCGATAGCCTGTACGATCTCCGATCTAAGCTGGTCCTCGATAGGCGACTCTAACCCCAACTCTTGTTCCTGAATATAGATTCTCAAGATAGCCGGTTCGCCGCGTCTCCCGGATCTCCCGAGTCGTTGGCGCATGCTGGATACCGAAGGTGGCACCCCAATTTGGGCAATACTAGCCACAGCTCCGATATCTATCCCCATTTCGAGAGTTGAAGTACACACTATTGATACCGGTCTGGCCTTGTCTTTTATTGCCGCCTCAGCATCTTCCCTCAACTCTTTGGACAGATTTCCATGATGCGCCCAGAACTCGTTAGGAACTTTTGACGCTTCACAACGCGATCTCAACTTATCGGCATACAACTCCACCTTCGCCCTGCTATTAGCGAATATCAGATTGCTGGTGCCTCTGAGCGTCTGGAATAATGAATCGGCAATAACAGCGGTATTGTCCGGCGGCTCTTTATCCTCCGACTCTTCCTCTTCGTCGGGCACTCTAGGACTGGACAGTGAAGTGACATAACCCTTGGTAATCAGTTTAATATTCTGCCCGTCCTTAGATACAATCGGTAAGACTCCAGAACCCAACCCTGGCCGCAAGAATTCGGAAGCAATCGACATATCGCTGAGCGTGGCACTAAGAGCTATTCGTGGAACCTTCCTCCTGATGGCATTCTCTATTCTGTGAAGCAAAGATTGTAATTGACGACCGCGCTCTGACCCGATAAAAGAATGGAGTTCGTCCACTACGATATACGAAAGAGAACCGAATATCCTTGGTGCGTCGATGCCGTAATTTACCAAGATGGCTTCAAGCGATTCCGGGGTAATCAGGAGGACACCAGTGTTGTCCTTAAAAAACTTCTTCTTCCTGCCCGCACTTATGTCGCCATGCCATGGGATTACTTGTATGTCCAGATTCTTGCAGAGGGACTCCATCCGTGAAAACTGGTCGTTTATCAGGGCTTTCAGAGGGCTTACATAAAGGACAGAATTGGTAACAGGCTCGTTATTCAGAAGGTTCGATATTATGGGCAGGAAAGCGGCCTCCGTCTTCCCACTGGCGGTTCCCGCAGATATTATGACATCATTCTGTCCGCCAAGGATAGGCTCTACAGCAGCTTCCTGAGCCGCCCGAATATCTGTCCATCCCTGCTCCCAAATCCACCTCTTTATCTTGTGATGCAGCAATTCAAAAGTTGAACTATTTGGCTGCATAGCTAGAGTTTGAAGTCAACTAGGTCGCAGTCGCCATTATTTTTAGAGACAGGCGGTGCTTCCAATGTATGTTCAGTCTCCTTTTGATCCTCTATTAAGCCCAAGTCTGGACCAGCGTCTTTTTTTACTTCCACAGTCCCGACAAGTTCCTGCCAGGTCACCTGCCTGTTTTGATCCAGAACCGATAGTAAATTTACGAACGACGTGATCGTTGTCCGGGGCGTCTTAAAATAGGCGTCGCCGATACGCTTTGAGCAATGCTCCATGAAGCTGGTCAGTCCCTCATCAGGCATAAGGTAATCTTCCGGTTTCGCATACGCATAAACATGGCGTATCTTATCGATCAGGATATAGAAGTCTTCGGGCATCAGGTTCGTCAACCGCATAACAGGCCCCGAATAATCTACGAGACCTTGAACGGCATACGTGTTTTCAGCAAGCCTTGACTGTAGCGCCGAATAGCTATAAAGTCCCCTACGGGTATCAAACAGAAAATCCGGAGTCCCTCCCAGTAAAAGTCCGAGGCCGGTCGTAGTTCCCTGTAAGATATCATTTAGTATCCGTAGGAGTTGCTCGTAATTGGCGTTTCTGGATTGGGTATTTGCCAACTTGTACAAATTCACCAGTTCGTCGAGGCATATAAGCAGACCTTCATACCCGGCAAGTCGGAAGAACCTGGCCATCAATTTAAGGTGATCATAAAAACTGGCGTCATCAATTATCGTCCTCACCCCGAGCGCCGCCCGCGCATCTGTCTTCGTAGTGAACTCCCCCCTCAGCCACCGGATGGCGTCGGATTTAAGCTGGTCGTTCCCTGTATCATGTCCTTTCCAATAGCTAACGATTACCTGTGCAAAGTCAAATCCACCGACCATTTCCGATAAGTTTGCCAGCTTATCTTGCATCACAGCTTCTGGGTTAGCCCCAGTGGCCTTGGCTTGCTTTAGAATCTCGGCAACAAAACGCTCCACTACACTTGGGAGCGCTCCACCATCAGGCTTGGAACGGGTGGAAATGTTCCTCATCAACTCGGCAAAGAGGGACCGCGCATGTCCGCTAGTCGAATGAATCCTTCTGTCCGGAGACAGATCGGCATGAGCTGTGACTACCTTCTTTTCAAGCGCGATCGACCGGATTAAGTTCAGGAAAAAGGTTTTCCCAGATCCGTATTCACCGATGATGAATCTTATTCCAGCGCCGCCATCGGCTATTCTCTCTATATCCAATAATAAAGCCTGGACTTCTTTGACCCTGCCAACCTGAATCAGGTGTTGTCCAATACGCGGTACTACACCCGCCCTTAGGGATTGGATTATTGCATCTCGCTCGCGCGGACGTATCTGGCTCATTTCTTGATCTCCTCTAAGACATTTGTGTTCAATTCAATCGGGTCCTCACCTTCGGAAAACGCTTCCCCAAATGCTTCAAAGGAAGCATCATTGATCGCCTCAAGCGTTCCATCCAATAGAATGCCAGCTTCGGAGGCTAAATGCTCAAGCTCGGCCCGAGTCCATATGGTCTTTTGGGAGAGTTGTATCGCAAAAGCCTCATATTCGGGATCCAATCCAGGAATAAAGCCCGTGCCTGTCTTCGTCTCAACTACTGGAACACAGACGACTGGTTCAGCATCGGAAAAGATATCCCTTAAGATAGCCGATACCTCTGCCGTCTCAGCCATTTTTGCTTTAATTTTAGCCGCATCAAGCCCAATTTTATCAGGACGCTTTACCTTTGGCGGCGCAGGTATTGAAAAAGCCACTGAAGGAGCTTCTGATTTAACAGTGACCGGCTCAACAGCAGCGTTATGTGCATCACTGTATAAATTCTGTACATCAAGTCCGAGCAATCCGTATATCTTAGCAAGTGTTTTCATCTCATCTGGATTTATAAACCCATGAGACTGCACCAGAGAAACAAGGAATTTTGCTATAGCCGAACGATTACCAATACTCATCTGCTCGAACTTCTTCTTTATGCCGGTCAGGGTAGGGCGCGAAGCAAGAAGCCACTGCAGGTGAGCGTGAAGCCGTGCCTTTTCATACTCCTCAAGATTGAACCATGTTCCGAGCTGTCCTCGTAGCATATGTTCTTCATCATGCGAAATACTGCCGTCTGCGCTGGCCAGCATTGCTGCTAAATGGAGAATAGTAACCGCCGTGTTGTACTCTGGCGTGGGTGCATTGGGCGAGTTAGAAGGGAGTTTGAATAAGATCACCGGTCCCGTCCGGTAATTATTGCCACCGAACCTGACATCTGGCTCAATGCCTACTCCAAACTTAGCCAGGAATTGAGATATGGCAAGGGAATCTCTCTTATCGATACACTCACCTTTTACTGATGGGAAAAACTTAAGCAATGCCGACAAATCTATGTGCGCAAACTTTGTTGAAAGGACGCCTTGAAGCCACTCCGAAAGGCCGGACACCTTTTCATCGGCGCTATCTGTTAAGCAAACCCTCGGCAGAAGAGCTAACGCAGCAGGAGATAGCGTATCATTGGGCTTTCGTCCGATATATCTACTGTAGGGATCAAGTTCATTTATGCATTCCTCAGCAATGCCTATGAGTTGTGTGCCCGGCATTTTAAGGGCAGTCACATCAGGTAGATCATATCGCCTAACTTCAACCTGTCCACCAAAGCTTCTGCTTGCAGGAGTATAACCAACGTGGATTTTGGTCTTATTAACCTTGAGAACATAACCGTCCCCATATCTTTCATGATATTTGTGCTGAAAAAGCTTTGAAAACTCAGCCTGACAACGTTGGGCTGGAGTGCGTGGGAAATAGGTCGGATCGAATTTGACCCAGGCCAGTGCCCATTCCGCTGGCAGTGGTATTCCATCCGCTGCCAGTTGCCCCAATGCTAGTTTTAAAGTCAGGGGATACTCATGATTCTTACTAAAAAACGGCACGGGTTCGTTATACAGTTTTTTATCAGGTGATACCATCTGCGTTATACTAATCAGGTTATTGGCATAGGTCCTAAATGAATTATTATTCCCATAGATGGATAACAATCTTCGAATTTCCTCTAAGATTGATGCGACTTCGGCCTCAGCAACGGCAGAGGACCTAGAGTCATACAATAGCCGACGCTCTAAACCATAAAAATAGACAAATACATATCCGATATTGATACCAGGATCATTTTTGCCCGTCGACAGCCACTTCAGATATGTTGCGCGGCATGCCGGATTCATATCCCCATATGCCGGCCAGTATCTCATGAGATGTCCGTCTTCGTCGAGGGATTGTGTATCAATTCCCAATCTTGGATTTATTAAAGAAGGTTCTGTGCCATAGCCGATTGCTGACGGCAACTGCTCTCCAAAATAAAGCATCCCGCCTGGAATTTCGTAGCCCCGGCACATAAAACTCTCACCCTGGGGAACCCATATGCCTTTAAGCAAGGGGGTGGTCGGAGCAGTTTGACTAGGCGTTGTATATGTTGTGGTCCCTGATATTGTTGCCATTCGTACTGATCTTGAGGCCTTGGCGTTTTTCCCCTTGAGATAAAAGTGATAGACAATAAAGGCTATGAATACTAGAAAGATAAAGAAACTCATTTACGAATCTCCAGCGTAACAGACCGGACAGACGATGTAAGGATCGTTCGGTTCATTTGATACTCCTAACATAAAGTTGAATAATATTAAAATGCCTCTATAGCTACATTTTTCAAGCCATGAAAGATAGTGGGCTATCCCTGAGTAGGATGCAATAAGAATACTAGGCAGAGCAAGTAATAAGTTCACAATATATAATACCAATACAACTGACAGTTTGAATAGAAGAGCCTGCCTCAACTACTGGTGATTTTGCAAATTTTTTTAAGAGACTGCCACTAAAACTCCATTTCCGCCAGTTTCCCTGATAATTTATTGCAGCATATGCGCGATTTCTTAGCAACTTATGCGCATGAAACTGCAGGTTATGCGCGAACTGATATGCCCTGCTACGCAAGCTGGCGATAAAGCCGTTGCAGTAAAAAACTAAAAGAATTTTGGAAGAAAGAGTTGTTAAGAAAGAGTACTCTCGCTAAAGCTGCAGTTTATGTGTTTCCTCGATATGTAGTTGAGTATCTCATGGACCAATTTTGTTTAGAAGTGACCTTCCATGATGACCGGAAAGATGGTAGGAAGAGGTAAGCAATCCTTTGTTTACCGCGCAGAGGGTGAGAAAGTACGGACTATTATTGATCATGAAACGCATCGGTGCCAGGTTCGATGATATCGCAGTGATGCATAATCCTATCCGGAATAGCAGGTTTTATCTTGTTATCTCCGAAGACCTGCGGCCAGTCACTGAAGGGCATATTGCTAATGATGCGTAACGAGAGTGTCTCACTGCGCATCAACAGAGATGAAACATAAATGGTAGCTATCTCTGAAAATGGCAGCCATATCCGTTCATTGCTTAAGATATGATGCAATCAAGCGAGAATCTATGCAAGCCGATATTCATATAAGCAAAGCATATTAAAATCGTCATGATTGACCAAATGTACCGCGTCTGTGAAGCCATCATGGTTGCTGACGTGCACTTACTGCCTAATTATTATTATCATAAAACTGTATAAATGTTCTGATTCATACTACTAATATCATGTTACTGTCAGTGACTATACTTAATATATACTTACTGGCGGGTATAGGTTTTTGACCCTTTCCTTATGGCCGTTATTACTAGCTAATAACACCTATATAGCAATGACATAGGTATATAATGCTTATTTATGCCAATGACGCTATTCTACAATTATTTTAAAAAATATATCCAATAAAAAGTTATACTATATCGAATAATTAAGTTGGCAATAGAAGGTGATCAGTTTCAATAGTACATTTGCAAATGAATTCCTATGGCTGATATCTGCAATATAATGTCTAACGCATGTGCTGAATATTATCACATTATTAAGTAGAACGCTATTCGGAAACCGTTCTGTTTCCCTAATGAGTTTCCGGCAAGTATTGAGTTGCCAGGAAGCCTTACGTAAAGATATTCCACAAGATTACGCAAAAGATAGTTACTAGGGTAGTCTTTAAGAGCATATCTAGCAGCAACATGTCATGGATAAACTCAGGTCTCACTTCATCCAAATCAATCTCGCCAGCCGTACCCAAGTCTTCAACCCGTTGCTTGGTTTCATCGTATCCATTTGGCGGCATCGACTGATTGATCATGTAGACCATAACTGAGAAAAGCCAGAGGCCAAAGAATTTTATGATTGTTATCGTCATGCTTACTAATAGATAAATCGGCGATTCTGTCAAATAAAATAGTAGGCTGTGATTTTATCACTCCAAATTCAATTTAGGCCTCCTTGCTCTTATTTCAGTCAAAGTCCATCTGGCTTGCCTTAGACTGAAGTTGTATCAGAAATCGAATCAGGAGACAGCGGTCTCAGCGTTTCAGTATTTCTCGCAACACCAGCTTCCATTGGGTCACATACTCCTTCGACCAAAACCTAACAGCGATCCACATTGCCAACACAAGGAATGGGATGAATGTGACGATGCCCACCGCCAGGGGGTAATCGAAGGTAGTGATGAGGAGTGTCAATGTGAAAGTCATATTCTTCATTTAGCATTCAAAGCGATTCTCTATACGTGTTAGAAAAAAGGGGCAGCCCAATTGCTGTCAGTATGTTCTGTCTCTTGTTTATAGGACACCTGTTTTGTAGACACGAATTTTAATCATGCAAATAGCCCTCTTTATCAAGTTTTCCTTTGCGGACAAGTGATAGGGTTTTGCGAACAGAGCTCGGTGTTTGTTTAGTGAGCTTAGCAAGCTGCCGAATGGAAAGATCTGGATTGTCCGCATGAGCTTCGATGATCTGACGCCGTTCGATAGGCGCGAGTCCTTTTCTTCCAATCTGCTTTCCCTTCCACGCGCGTTCTCAATTCCTGATCGGACGTTCTCTCTTATATATGCCATCATCTTTATATTTTTTAACTAGGGTCTCCATTCGCGGGCCGACAGTAAGCCAATAGATCAGTTCGTTGCATGTCGATGTCCTGACCTTTATCTGATGTGCTCACGCGACAATAGATCGCTACGCGCGTGCCAAAGCCTCCCTCAGTGACGTATAAAATTATTAAAAATGATCAACCGTTACCCATGCGACGAAACATATCTCGTTGCTGAATCTCTATCGTCGCCGACGGCACCCTCTATAGCTTCATTTGAATCCCCGCCACTATTTTGGTACCGGTATTACAAGACTGGATCTAATTATGAATGGCTTTGACGGTTCCGATAATAGAATTAGCTCGACAGAGACGGGAATTTTCCGCTTTAATGCCATACGAACGCGTGACGTTTCTCATATTGCCATCGGGGGTTATGACAATTACATTCTATTCTATTCATTCTCATCCCTGAGCTGAAGAGCCGCTCCCACTATCCGGTTATCCGCATTACTTGCTAGGTCATCGATCATGACATTTCTGTGGCATATTCTTACCACCGAGCCAGTTTGTGTCTTTGCTCCGGAGGCTATGTCCTGATGGCTGCCAAGCAAGTCCAATATTCTGGATACTCTTCTTGCAGCTTTGGATCTTGGCTCTTCGGGGTCCCGATTTCTTTTCTTGCCGTCGAGTTCCTTGATTACTGCAGTCGGGATTACTATATGATTACTCCCAAGCTTAGAAAAGATGTCAGGGCCGTCGATCGCAAACCGACGTGTCGATTACATATACGCTCAATTGTTTCTGTTCCATTGTGATTTTCTCCCTTGTTTCCGTGGAGGCATTGTCGTCGAAATCATGGTGTGAGCTTGCTCCTGCCTCCGACGCAGATTCTCTCCTTCAGTGAATCATGATTTTTAAGATGTAAAGCGCCACGATTGCATATTCACAGATCAGTTCACTGCCCACATACATTTCCATTGATTGATTCTCCTCTTTCTTTTTAACACTGAAAAGATTTGCGGTAATTTGTCAAATAGAAAATGACCGATTGTTGCAAAAAATCTCGTAACAAGATCTAGACCATTATTCGAACAAGGTAGAGATGTGATGAATTGAACATATATCTAAATGGAGCTGGCGGGAACACTTAGGCTCTGTCTTGACAGATTCCAAAAGACCGGGGACGAAGCATCAGCTGTCTAAAAAATCCTCAAGAATTCGGAGGCGGGGAAGGGTGAATATAGGGGTTTTCAGGTGACCAGAAAATCTGTCTGCCAACATTCGTTTTGAGGACGATCTCTAAATTGCTCTGCCCGGAATTTTGGAAGCCGAGAGAAGAGTTTTTCGAGCAGAATTGCGACCGGTGCCATAAGCTACTGAACCGTACTCTCATGTCCCAGTTCCTCGACTAAACCATTCACATATCGGCGTTGCTGAAGAAGAATTCGAAAAAGCAACCGAAATTTGACCATCTGCGATCACCGAATATTGATCACCCTAAGCTAGTTGATAATCAGGGATGATAGTGGGTAATCATCCCGCCGTTTATTCGTACTGGCGTCTCAGTTGCCTTGCTTTCTTCCGGTCATACCCGATATCAGCCCTCGAAGTATCAGGAACCCTGAGTGGATAGGCGTACCCGGACTCGCTGATCAGCATATCGCCGTCGAGATCCGTTATCATCGAGATATCGCCGGCATTGCTGCATTGCCTGAACCAGGTCGTATTGTCTCTGGTGAATGCGACTTCAACCGTTTCAAGTCTGCCTTTTTGAGGATTGTACACTGTGGTTTCCATAAGTTATTTCTCCTTGCCTCCGTGTTTTCTCTTTTCCTTAAGGCTCTGCTTCAGACGATAGCTGTCCCAGGTGCAATTGATGATGTGGGCTTTGTGTGTCAGCCGATCCAGCAGCGCCGCAGTCATAACCGGATCGCCAAATACCTGGGTCCAGTCTGCAAACCCCAGATTGGTTGTGATCATCACTGAGCCCTTTTCATGTCTTTCCGCCAGGACCTGAAAGAGCAGTTCAGCTCCTTCCTTGGAGAAAGGGATATACCCCAGTTCATCCAGAATGAGCAGATCGTAGCGAACATACCTCTGAATAAGACGCTGCAACGTCCGCTGCTGTCTTGCTTCGATCAGTTCGTTGACCAGGCCGTAACAGGTGACAAACCGGGTTCGGAAGTTATTTTTACAGGCTTCGATCCCCAGAGCAGTGGCCATATGGGTCTTGCCGGTGCCGCTTCTTCCAAGAAAGATGACGTTCCGGCATTCCTTTATATAGCCTTCCGCCGTAAGTTCACGGAACAGTCGAAGGTCCAGCTCCGGTACTGCTGCAAGATCGAAGGTCTCCAGGGGCTTTATAATGGGGAACTTCGCCTCTCTGATACGGCGATTCAACCTGCTTTCCGATCTGGCTTGCAGTTCGGCGACGGTCAGATTGAGGAGAAACTCGTCATAGCCGATTCCGGTTTCCCGGGCCTGCCGCACAAACCCCTCCATGTCCCGGGCCATGGTCGATAGATTCAGAGCTTTGAGATTTGCCTGCAGTTCCATCAACTCCCCGGCTTTCATTGAACACCTCCCAACTGCGCATAAACCGCCAAATCCGGAGGTGGCAGCGTCGGCCAGCAGGCCAAGGGGGCGATTGATGTGCCGGTGTCACCCGTGTAAGCGAGCACATGATGCACGCCGTCGCTGGTGCTGATGTTGTTCTCTATGGCCAGTTCCACTGCCGCTTCAATCTCGCCGGCCTCATAATCACGATAGAACATAAGAACGGTGATGAAGTCCTTGATTCCTTTTGTTTCACCCTGGGAACGGCAAAAACGCTCCAAAAGAAGGTGCAGGAACTGCGGCCAGCTCTTCCGCCATTGCTGGATTGGTCTGGCACTATTGAATGCCAGCGGCCTCTGCTGGATAAGTTCAAGATAATGGTCAGCCTTGAGAGCCCATTTGTTGTTGCCGTACAAACGCTCATGCGTTGCCAGCTTCTTAGTGCCTGTAAAGATCTCCACCCGATCAGCGCGGAGCAGCACCTTCACTCTGAACCCAGCATAACGGCTTGGTACGGAATACCGGTTCTTATCCACAATGACCGTGGCATACTTGTCGGCCCGGCC
>Ga0181523_10000135_pt1 | contig 77576 bp, 60 predicted proteins | sample PEATcosm2014_Bin_43_FD_119752 | JGI IMG/M metagenome (GOLD analysis project Ga0181523, IMG submission 119752) | Peatland microbial communities from MTU Mesocosm Facility, Houghton, MI, USA - PEATcosm2014_Bin05_30_metaG | ecosystem: Environmental > Terrestrial > Soil > Wetlands > Peat | place... | reverse complement strand
GCGGACGTTACCCGGCCAACTATAGTCCTCGAGGATTTCCAGCACATCAGGTTTCAAGGTCTTCAAGGGCTTTTTTGCAGAAGCACAATGAATGCGCAGGAAATGATCCACCAGGATGGCTATATCTCCTTCGCGCTCGCGCAGCGGCGGAACAAAGATAGGAACGACATGGATGCGGAAGTAAAGATCTTCGCGGAAGCGACCCTTGCGAACACAATCTTCCAGATCTTCATTGGTAGCGCAAATCAGGCGGAAATCAATTTTCTTCGCGGAGCGCCCGCCGAGGCGTTGCACGGAACGTTCCTGAAGGACGCGCAACAGCTTACTTTGAAGGCTGGGATTGAGCGTGGTGATTTCGTCGAGGAACACGGTGCCGGAATGGGCCAACTCGATCAAACCGGGCTTGGCCGTGTCCGCGCCGGTGAAGGCGCCCCGCTCGTAGCCGAACAGCTCCGATTCCATCAGCGATTCCGGAAGCGCTGAACAATTCAGTGCCACAAAAGGTTTGTAGGCGCGGTCGCTGCATTTGACGATGGCGTTGGCGACCAGTTCTTTGCCCACGCCACTTTCTCCACGCAAAACCACACTGGCGCCGGTGCGCGCCACCGCCTCAATCGCCTGGTAGATCTTTTGCATTGCCGGGCTGGAACCGACCAGTCCATAGAAGGCGGCTCCGCTTTCCACCTGCTGGATCAAGCGACGGCCTTCGAGCTCCAGGGCACGCTTTTCGATGGCGCGATGAAGTACGATTTTTAGTTCTTCGAAGTTGAGTGGGAAAAGAAAGAACTCGTCGGCACCGGCCTGGCTAGCTTTCAGGGGAATGGAGCGGCTATTGCTCTTGGTAAATGCGACCAGTACGACGTCATCGCGAATCTTGCGAATCTCTTCGAGCACATCGAGGCCGTCACTGGGGCCGTCGCCGATAGAGTCCAGATCAAAGAGGATGGCGTGCAGACCAGGGTGCTCGAGAACCGTCTTGATTTCATCTTCGGTAGTGGCCAAAGAGGTGCGGAACTCGTTGCCGAGTTGCTTTCGAATTTCCGGGTAAGGCTCGCCGTCATCTGTAATGACGGCGAGCAAATAGCGCTCCTCATGGGTGGCGGCTTCGGCCAAGGTCAGGACTCCCTAGACAGGCGGCGATTATAGGCGAGCGCCATCGCCGCCGGAAAGGCAAAATTCAAAATAACGCAATCGAAAACGCGGTCAGAAACGCAAACCCGCAAGATATTTATAGCTTCTGGCAATACTCGCAAAGGGATCCGCGGGCTGGTCGTGCTCGACGAAAAAGTGCTTGATGCCGGCTTCGTCGGCGTGGGCAAAAATGCGCCTCCAATCGATGACACCGGAGCCTGCCTCGGTCATTACGTGCTTTTCGAAGTCTGAGGTAAGAAACTCATCCTTTTTGCCAGGCGTTTCCTTGGGAATCTGCTTTACGTCCTTCACGTGGACCAAAGGGAAGCGTCCGGGAAAGCGAGAAAAGTAGGAGACGGGATCGTGGCCGGTGACGCTGATCCAGCAGAGGTCCATTTCCATGATGACCAGCTTGGGGTCCGTGTTTTCAAGCAGGAAATCGTAGGGCAGCTTGCCGCCCAGATTGGCATCGGGCATAAATTCGAAGGTGTGATTGTGGTAGCCGAACTGGATTCCTGCGGCTTTGCTGGTTGCACCAGCCTTGTTGAAAAACTCCGCTACACGTTTCCATCCGTCGGGCGAAGTGCGAATTTTTTCGTCAACCCAAGGGCAAATAATGTAACTGTGGCCGATGGTGTGGGCCGCAGCGATGGTCTCGGGCCATTGTTTTTCCACAACGTCATAGCCCACGTGGCAGGAAGGGGCAGTGAGCCCGTTTTTGTCGATGATGGCGCGAACATCCGCTGGTGAATGATCGAAATAGCCAGCAAACTCAACTTCTTTATAGCCGGTGCTGGCGACTTTTGCGATCGTGCCCGCAAAGTCACTTTTCATGGCATCGCGGACGGTGTAGAGCTGCAGACCGACTTTGTCGATCTTTTGCATAGCCGCGAAGCCTTTCGCGGGGAGGGAAGCGAGAATTCCAGTAGCGAGAGAAGATTCAAGGAAAGTGCGTCGGTTCATGGTGCGATTGTACATCCAATCGAGGCGCCACGAAATCTGTGCCAGTCGCAGTGCCAGAAGTCACAGGTCTGGATGGAGCCAGGGACCGCGGGCGCGTTCGAGAGATTCGCCGACGGCCAGAAGGAGTTCTTCTTCGTAAGGACGGCCGATGAGTTGCACGTTGATGGGAAGCCCTTCAAGTGAGCGTCCGAAGGAAAGAGAAAGGCCAGGGAAACCCGCGAGATTCAGCCACTGGCAGAAGCGCATCGTGTCACGATAATTGTGGGGGTCGCCGGATCGGTAATTGCCCTTACCATGCTGGAAGGCGGGAGCGGTGGAGACGGGCGACAAAAGAACGGGAACATCGCGGAGCTGGCACAGAAGATCGGCGCGAAGCAAATCGCGATCGGTGCACGCTCTCATGAACGAATCGAGTGTTGCCGGAGGTTCTGCGGCGGCGGTGGCCAGATAGTCTCGAAGCAGCGGGCTGAGAGAATTTTCCTGCCCCGCTATGCTGTGGCGAATCAGGCCAGCGATAACAGGACCGAAGAAAAACCACCAGAGTTCGAGGGCCTGGTCCAGTCGCTTGAGTGCGAGGGGCTCGACGCGATAGTCGAGATCGCAGAGGTGTTGCGCCGCACGACGGATGGTCGAAAGCGTTTCCGGCGTGGCCCTGCCAAGGTCGGGATTTTCGAGAATGCCAACGCGCAGGCCGCGGAGCTCGCGCGCAGGCATTTGACGCACGGGTACCGGCGCGGAGAGCGCGTCGCCCGGGTCCGGCCCGGCCATGACCTGAAACAAGGCGCGCAAATCCGCGACGGTGCGAGCCATCGGTCCGACCACACCAATCCAGCCGAAGGCGCCCACACCGGGAGGGAAATGACCGCTAACGGGAATACGGCCGGGCGTGGGCTTCAGCCCGCAGATGCCGGAAAAATGAGCGGGCGTGCGGATGGAGCCGCCTCCATCGCTGCCTACTCCTCCCATCGAACAGCCGGAGGCAATCGCGGCTGCCTCGCCGCCACTCGAGCCCCCGGCGGAATAGGAGAGATTCCAAGGGTTGGAGGTTTTCCCGGTGACAAGATTGTCGGTCTCATACGCCATCAAAAACTCGGGAGTATTGGTGTTGCCGAGAAGAATGGCACCGGCGGATTCGAGTCGGGCGACCAGCGGCGCGTCCAACGTTGGAACATAGTTCTTGCGCAGCAGGGAACCAGCAGGGCAGGGCCAACCGGCAACGTCGATGCAGGACTTAACGGTCAGCGGGATGCCCGTGAGAGGTTTTTGTTCTTCGCCATTCGACAAAGACGATTCGAGGTTGCGAGCGCGGGCCAAGGCGGATTCGCCGTCAAGGTGGACGAACGCGTTTAGCTTTGGCTGCAATTGCTGAATGCGTTCAAGGTGCGCGGTGACGACTTCGACGGGAGAAATTTGTTTCTTCAGGTAGCGCTCCAATGTTTGCGCAATGGAGTCGTAGAGTGGCGAAGTCATAGGATCAGGTAAGAGGTAGTGCACAACATCGTACATCGGAATGGACGATCTCCAATCGGCGGGAAAAACTCAGTCCAAACCTGCTTTAAAAACCTGACGTGCCTGATTATTCGTCAGCTCCGAATACCAGATCGATGAGCCCTTGGAGGAAGAAGCCAACCAAAACGAGGCCTTCTCCAAGGTGGCCAAGGAATGAACACTGTGAGTCGCGAAATCGAAAAACTGAAGCTCCGAAGCCTGGGCGCTGTATTCGCTCAGTAGCAAGATGCCTTTGCTGGTCAGTGCCCAACTGGCCCAGGTGGTTGGGTGTAATAGTGGTACACGAGATTCAGTTCCACCGCTGACGGGCACCTGCCAAATCTCCGGGTTTTGATGACGCGATTTAGCGTAGTAGAGCGATTGTCCATCCATCGATTCATAGGCCGAGAAGCCGCCTTGCCGAGTGATCTGGACAGGTTGGCCACCCGCGGCGAGCACTTTCCAAACCTGGTCGGCTTCCGAGCTATTGACACGATTCGAGGCGAAGTAAATATACTGGCCGTCCCGGGACCAGCTTGGAACGGAATTATTGGAATCATCTTCGACAACCGCGCGAATCGGTCCTCCGCCGACGGAGACGACGTAGATGCCCGACCGGCCGAACCTGCCGTCGGAATCGAACACAATCCAGCGGCCGTCGGGAGACCAGCGCGGCGTGCCGGCTCTGCCCGTTTTCGTTAGCCTTCGGGGAGAAGAACCATCCGAATTGCTGACCCAGATGTCCATCGCATCCGTACGGCCAGCCATGAAGACAATCTTGCCACCATCCGGCGAAGGTTGTGGGCCTCCAATCGCCTCGCTACCGGCGACGATTCGTGTGAGCGGGTTCCCGTCCTGCAGGTGAGTGAGGTCAAGGCGCAGAATAGCGGGGCTGTCAGAACCGGACTGTTCCTCGGAGAATTCCAAACGCCGTCCAGAGCGTACCAGAGCCAAAAGGGCAGAGTCGTCCACATCGGTGGATGCGGTAGCCGCTTGGCCGGCAGGCCCGACGGGTTCGGGAGGTGAGGCGGCGAGACCACTCGGCGCCGGGCCTTCGGCCGTCTGTTCGACATGGCGCGGCGTCGACGACGAGACGCGGGATTCAGCCGCTTCTGCGCGGCGAGGTTCGGGACTTTCAGGACCCGAACTGTCGGGACCACTTGAAACGGAATGTTCGGCAGCTTGCTTGAGGCGCAATTCCGCCTCGGCCAGAGACCGCGAATCCGACCACCGCCACAAAATGCCGGCGATCGCAAAAGCAAGCAGAACAATTGCTGTAACGAGCGCAGACAGCTGGACAAGAGTCTGGCGCTTGATAGGGACGGTGGATTCCCATTCCTCGTCGGTCAATGAACCTTTCCAGACCGGTTGCGGTATCCCCTGTTTTGAGGGAACAGCCGCTTGAGAAAGAGTTTGGCTTAAGGACGCAATCTCCTCGACTGGGGCGATGAAGCGGTACCCACGGCGGGGAAGTGTTTCAATGAAGCGAGGTTCGTCTGCGGAGTCACAAAGGGCTTCGCGCAATTTGTTCACGGCGGCGTTTAGCCCGTGACCGAAATCCACGAATGTATCTTCGGACCAGATTCGTCTGCGCAATGCGTCGCGTGTAACAAGCTGGCCGGGGTTCTCGAGAAGCGCAGCGAGAATTTCAAGTGGCTGGCCAGAGAGCCGGATGCGAGTTCCGGATTTGCGGAGTTCGCGGGTGTTCAGGTCCACTTCATAGGGACCGAATCGAAGGCGTGATTTACTCAGGTCAGTCATCTCAGTCATCGAGGACGCAATTCTATCATTTGGATAGACGAAACCAGTGGGCATTATGTTTCATTGGCGTAGGTAATTCTCCTCCCCTCAATAGTTTGCGCGATGACACAAAATTGACTGGAATCCGAGATTTTGGGCATTGAGGTAGAGCCCCCGCAGCGGCATCTTGGCGCACCCGCGGCCTGAATGGGCAACGGGAAATTTGCGGCGCGAGGTGCATCATGGGGGCCAGTGGGAGCTTGCGGAGTTCAGTTGGGCGATTCACGGTTGTCGCATTCATTTTGTGTCTATTGGTTGGGTCGACGGCCTTTGGGCAGCAGCTCCGAAGTGGAGGCTCGGGAGGGAGCGGGAATTGTCTCCTGGCGGTCAGTGCGGGCACCTCGGGGCAGGGTGGAGGGGCTTGCGATCACCAGGCGGTGGAGGAGTTGGCACGATCCGGGCATGCCTTCGCTGAGAATCAGCTAGGCATAGAATCAGCACTTGTGCTGGGCCCAGACCGCACGATCGCGGAGGCGCGGAAATGGTTCGAGAAGGCCGCTCGACAGGGGTACGCTGCGGCGCAGGTGAATCTCGCGGTGCTGTATCTGAATGGTTGGGGGACGGAGAAGAACTATGGTGCGGCGCTGTACTGGTTGAAGTCCGCTGCGGACAAGGGTAATGCGCGCGCCCACACGAACCTGGGCATTTTGTACATGAATGGCTGGGGAGTGACGCGCGATTACGCGGAGGCGTTGGTTCATTTTCGTCTCGCGGCGGAACGGGGCGAAACCGGAGCGATGGTGGATCTTGGATTCCTGAGCGACGCAGGGCTGGGAATTCCCGAAGACAAAGCCGCAGCCGTGGAGTGGTATCGCCGGGCGGCGGAGCAGGGCGACGGGCTCGGACAGAACAACCTTGCGGACATGTATCTTCGAGGGGAGGGTGTAGCGCAGAGCGACGCTTTGGCGTTCGTCTGGTTCCAAAAAGCGGCGGCACAAGGGAATACCGGCGCGCGGATCAAGCTCGGATTTCTGTATGCCACAGGCCGGGCCGGGCACCCGGATGCAGAAGCGGCGTATGAATGGATTTATTCGGCGTCATTGGAGGGCGATGCACGCGGACAAGCCTATCTGTCACGGCTGGAAAAGCAGTTAAACGCCGAAGAGCTTGGGCGTGCAAGAGACAGAGCGCGGGCGCTGCAATCGGGTGCGGCGCATGCCGTCCCCGAGCTCGCTTTCGTTCGCTAGGTAGGGCCAGCGAGGAAAACGCAAAAACGCGTTACAAAAACGGTTGACGAGCGTTCGGGCAGCCCGGACAATCGTTAAGACGATCGTGTTGCTTTTTCTGATCGTCGCGCGTCCAGAAAGAGCTTTCCTCGATGGCATTCATGGAAAAAGTGTTGCGACATTGGGTTTCCGTTGTCGTTGGCATGCTGTTTGTTGGGATCGTGCTGTTATTTCCCGCGCTCTATTCCCGTGCCACGCAGTCGTCTGCCGCGTCCCAGAAAATTTCAGGCGAAGCGCTGCGGCTGAACACACTGGGCGTGGCCTATATGAACCAGGGCAAGTCCGCCGAGGCACAGAAATATTTCGAGCGGGCGCTGGCAGCGGAAGCGAATTTCGCTCAGGCGCGTTTGAACTTGGGTATCTCCCTACTAGCACAGCAAAAACTGGAGCAGGCCCGAACGGCTCTCGAGGCCGCCTCCAGCAAACTGCTCGAGGATTCCTATGCCTGGTACAACTTGGGCCTGGCCTACAAGGATTCGGCGGAGCCGGAGAAGGCCATCGCGGCATTTCAACACGTGGAGAAAATCGCGCCGGATGAGCCGGACGCATTTTATTTCGAAGGATTTCTTCTCTCGCAATTGCAAAAATACGACGAGGCCATCGTGGCGTTCAAGAAAGCGCTAGAGATCGCACCCTACCACGCCTCGGCTCAGTTTGGACTTGCCCGCGCCTATCAGCGCAAAGGTGACGCTGACGCAGCTCGCGAGGGCATGAAGCGCTTCCAAAAACTCACGTCGGAGCACTTGGGAACTCCATTCGGCGCGGGGTATGGCGACCAGGGAAAATTTTCATTGGCGGAGTTTGTGCACGGCGCGGGGAGCTCTGCTCCAGCCGAAATTCCTGTGCACTACGCGGCGAAGCCGCTCACTGGACTGAGTGGCGCTAACAATGGCGTTTGCGTGTTCGACTTTGACGGCGACGGCAGGCTCGACCTGTTTTTCGTCGCTGCGGGGGAAGGGAAGAGTCACCTGCTGAAAAATCTGGGTGGCGGTAATTTTGAAGACGCCACCGAACAGGCAGGATTGGCGGGGATCGGGGGCGGTTTTGGGTGCGCCGCTGGAGATTTTGATAACGATGGATTGACGGACCTTGCGGTTTGCGAGTCCGACGGCGTGCGGCTATTTCGCAACGAGGGCAACGGAAAATTCGCAGACGTTACGCAGAAGGTGGGCATCGATCGCGAGAAGGGTTGTGTCAGCGCAACGTTTGTGGACTACGACCACGATGGCGATCTGGATTTGTATCTGACCATGGACCCGACCAAGAGCGCCAATGCGAAAAAGAATAAATTGTGGCGCAACAATGGCAATTCCACGTTTTCGGATGTTTCCGAAGAATCCGGATTGGGCGTGGCGGCAACCGGAGCCGACGTGGCGGTCACGGACTTTAATAACGATCGCGCCATTGACTTTGTGTTGGCGGGCGGCGCCGGCGGCGCGGCCATTTATCTGAATCCGCGCGAAGGAAAATTTGCGGCGTTGCCGGGTATCGATTTCGCCAAAGAAAAGTTACCGCCTGCGGTGGGCGTGGCGGTTTTCGATTTTGACAAAGACGGATGGATGGATTTGGCGTTTACGCACGCCGGCGCACCCGGGATCAGTCTGTGGCGCAACGTGCAGGGTAAGAAACTGGAGCGCGTGCCGTTGCCGGATTTCGGCTGGAAAGAAGCCTCCGGTTTGACATCGATTGACTACGACAACGATGGTTGGTTGGATTTGGTGGCTGTGGGAGAAGGCGCGAACGGTGGGGAAATTCGCGTGCTGCGGAATCTGGGCGATGCGGGCTGGGCCGACGTAACGAAAAAGTTGCAACTCGATGGCGTGAAGCTGCATGAGCCACGCGCGCTGGCGGTGGCCGACTTCAAAGGCGACGGCAGCCCGGACCTGGTGGTGACAGAAGGGTCAGGTGCGCCACTGGTTCTTGAGAATATCGGCGCGAATCAGAACCACTGGATGCACATTGATTTGAAAGCGTTGAACGACAACAAGAGCGGCATCGGAACGAAAGTAGAAATTTTCGCAGGCGGCTTGTACCAGAAATTCGAAATTGGCGGGTCGTCCGGGTACCTCGGCCGAAATTCGGGATTGCTGCTGGTGGGATTGGGTGCAGAGAAAGCCACCGACGCGGTGCGATTGCTGTGGCCCACGGGCGTGCCGCAGGACGAAATCGATCTGGCTGCGAATAAAACTCAGAAGATTGGTGAACTGGACCGGCGAGGAAGTTCGTGTCCCATTTTGTTTTCGTGGGATGGGAAGGAGTACAAATTTATCGCGGACATGATCGGGCCGGGTGTCGTGGGTCACTGGATCGCGCCGGGGGAACGCGATGTGCCCGACCCGGACGAGTATTTGAAGGTACCAGCCAAAAGTGTGCGCGCGAAAAACGGCTTGCTGAGTTTCCGGTTCATGGAGCCGATGGAAGAGACGGTGTACCTCGACCAGGTGAGACTCCTGGCGGTGGATCACCCCTCCACTATCGAAGTGAATCCGAACGAGCGCTTCGTGAGCAATCCGCCATTCCCGGAATTCCGCGTGATCGCCACGCAGAATGCCCGCGTGCCTGTTGGCGCGTGGGATGATCGCGGGCACGAGGTGCTGCCGTTGCTGGCCAAGCGCGACCGCAAGTATGTGACCGATTTCGAAGGCTTGCCGTTTGCGGGCTTTGCCAAGCTGCACTGGATTGAGATGGACCTTGGCGCTTGGGATGCCACGAAACCGCTAAGGTTGTTGCTCGACGGCTACACGGACTACTTTACGGCCACGTCCATGTATGCCGCGGATCAGGCGGGCATCAAGGTGATCGCGCCGTACGTGGAAGCGCAAGACGGTCAGGGGAAGTGGACGCGCGTTGTGGAGGACATGGGATTCCCTGCAGGGCTGGCGCGTACGATGGTGACGGATCTAACCGGAAAAATTCCCGCGGGTACGCGCCGCATCCGGATTGTCTCCAACCTGAAAATCTATTGGGACGCGGTGCGGATCGATCAGACACCGGAACAGAAAGATGTACGTGTCAGCGAAGTGCCCCTGGCAACCGCGGAGTTGGCTTTCTTGGGCTACCCGCGGGAAATCCGCCTGCATCCGGCCAGTGACACGATGTATTCCTACACGCATCGCAGTCCCAGCGGCCCGTATGCTCATGCGGCGGGAAATTACACGCGCTACGGCGACGTGAAAACCTTGCTGAGCAGATCTGACGACAAATTCACGGTGTTCAGTTCCGGTGAAGGCTTGAAGCTGGAGTTTGACCCCGCCGGATTGCCAGCGCTGCCTGCAGGTTGGGTGCGCGATTACTTTTTTTATGCCGATGGATTTGAAAAGGATCTGGACTTTTACGCTGCCAATGCTTTCACCGTGGAGCCGCTGCCAAGGCACGGGTTAGTGGCCTATCCGTACCCCGAAGGCAAGGAATATCCAATGGATGCCGAGCACCTCAGTTACGAGTTCGAATACAACACGCGCCAACGTTCGGATCGAATGCCAGGCAATTTGCGCTACGAATATTCCGCGCCAAAGTGAGGAATCATTCATGCGCAGAACCGGTGCCTCCACCATCCGCGATGTCGCACGAGAGAGCGGTTACTCGGCTTCCACAGTTTCGATCGTGCTGAATAGCGCGCCACTATCCCGCTACATCCCCTCGGAAACGAAGGAACGGATCCAGACGACGGCGCGCCGGCTCGGCTACCGGCCAAACCCCTTGGCGCGCTCGTTGCGCAGCCAGCGCTCCAACATTGTGGGAGTGATGGTGTTCGATATCACCGATCCCTTCTGTACGCCGATTCTGCGAGGGCTAGAGAACGCGCTGTATCAGGCGAATTACCTTTCGCTGCTGGCCGACGCGCACAATGAGACACACCGTTTTGAGCGCTACCTGGAAATGCTGCTGGATCGCCGTGTGGAAGGGCTGATCGTCATCGCGAATTGGCTAGTAACGGATATCAAATTGCTCGCAGACTTGACGGAGAAACAAGTGCCGACGGTGATTGCAGGAAGGGCATTTGAGATTGAGAGTGTCAGCACGGTTTCCGTGGACAACGAAGGTGGAGCGGCGATCGCACTCGAACATCTGTTTCGTCTTGGCCATCGAGAGATCGCCTTCCTGCGTGGGCCGAAAACGTTGGCCAGCAGCGGACAGCGATGGAAAGGCATACGCAATTTCGCACAGTCAGTGGGCTTGCGTCTGGATACCAAGCGGATCGCGGAGTTGCCGGAATCTCTCGATCCAAACTCCAGTTTTGAAGCGGGCGCACAATTGACAACGGATTTGCTGCGCAGCGGAAAATCGTTTACGGCGCTATTGGCATATGACGACGTGACGGCGCTCGGTGCATTGCGCGCGCTGAAGAAGAAAGGGTTGCGCGTTCCCGAAGATTGCTCCGTGATTGGATTCGATGATGTGGCGCAGGCCAACCTTTCGGCGCCTTCGTTGACAACGGTGCGCCAGCCGATGGAAGCGATGGGCTCGATGAGTGCGGGGTTGATTCTGGACGCTATAACGGCGGCAAACAAGAATCAGGACGTTCCAGCGGTCCGTCGCAAAATTCCGGCAGAGCTCGTGGTGCGCGAATCGACTCAGAATCTGAAGTAACGGCTAGGAAGGATCACGCACCTACGGTCACCCACGATTTGTGTTGCATGCTTTCGGCGATAGCCTCGCAAAGAACGAGTTCGTCGTGGCCTGTTTCGAAGGAAGGGAAGGTAGGCAGGGCGCGGAGGTCGCCTGCAGCCAGATAGCCGTAGAAATCCTTGAAAAGTTGAACGAACGTGTCCGGATAACCTTCCGGATGGCCGCCGGGATAAGCGGCATACCCGCGCGATTCCTGTGATTGAAGCGCCGGATCTTTCGGAAGCAGTTCGCAGGCCCGATCGCGCCGCCCAATCCACAACTGATTTGGCGATTCCGAATCAAAGGCCATCGATCCTTCGGAGCCGTCAATCTCAAACCACAGTCGAGCTTTGCGACCGGCGCTGACTTGAGAGACGGTCATCACGCCCCGCGCCTCATTGTCAAAATGCAGCAAAACGGAAGCGTAATCATCGGTCGAGATCATGACTTCTTCGGTTTCGACGGCGGATGCTTTTTGAAAAGTCTCCACGCGCCCTTTGGGACGACGGCGCGTGGGCAGCACGGTCGCCAAGTCCGCACAAAGTTCGGAAACCTTGCTGCCGGTCAGCCAAGTAACCAAATCCAGCCAGTGCGTGCCGATATCCGAAACCGCGCGAAGCTCGCCGCCGAGTTTTGCTTCGAGCCGCCAGTTCCAGTCCGTGGGGAAAAGCAGCCAGTCCTGCAGAAAACTGCCGTGAACCAGTTTCACCTCACCGATGGCGCCCTTGCGGATCAGCGCGCGCGCTTCCTGGCACAACGGATAGTAACGGAGGTTGTAAGCCACGGCACCCACACGTCCCGTTTCTTTTAGCAGCGATACGAGCGCCGCGGACTCGCGCGAATCGAGAGAAAGTGGTTTTTCACACAGGACGTGTTTGCCGGCACGCAGTAATTGACTGGCCTCCTGGAAATGGAGGTGATTGGGCGTGCAGAGGTGCACCACCTGCACGGAAGAATCCGCGGCGAGTTCCTCCAAAGAGTTGTAGGAGTGCGGAAGGCCAAGCGATTCGCTGGCGGCCTTCGAACGCTCCGGAGTGCTGCCCAAAACGCCTCGTACGGAAATTCCCAGGCGCCGCAATGCTTCGAGGTGGGCGCGCCCGACAAATCCGAGACCAACAATTGCCGCATTGGGTTGCATGGAAACTCCCTTGATGACTTGCGTTAAACCAGCCGTATTCTAGCCCGAATTTCTCGACAGCGGTGGCAAGATGCTGACAGCGAAGGCAGTGCTGCGTGGAAAAGTGAAGCGAAAAATCGGAAAGGCTTCATTTACTTGGCGGGCGAAACGCTTCGACCGGATCTACATAGCTTTGCGACCAAAGGGCATCGCGGGTGATCCCGCCAGAAACATATTTGCGGAGATCTGCCAGTGTTGCGCCGGCAATCCCGCCGTCCGGTGCATCCACGATCACGACCATGCCTTCTGGCGCTGGGATTACGGAAGCGGACTCCTTTAGTCCTTTCTCAAACAGGGCGAGAGCATACTCCAGCCGCACCCCGGGCCCGGATTCCTTAGGGTCTTGCGAAGTCGGCTGGACGGTATAGATTTTCACCGTCTTGCCCTTCAACAAAGCCCAGTCGCCCGGGAAGCGACCCATTTCTTCCCGCTCGATGCGAAATCCGGGGAACTTGGCTTCCACGCCGCGATCTTCCTGAGCCATTTTCGCTGCGATATTCTCCGGCAGGAGCACGGCCCCTTGCCGGAGGTACCCGCGCGAGTCGCCGGAGATGGAAATGTGAATCCAGCCCTTTTCGGAATCCAGGAATTCGAATTCATCATTGGCGGCAGCCTGAAACAGGACACGGGATTCCTCCGAGGCTTTTGCGTAGATCGGTGTCCCGGATTTGGTGACGGCCACCAGATTTTGAGGATGCGCCTGGTTATGCTGGATCTCCTTCAGGTTATCCAATTCTGTGGTGAGTTGCTGCACACGCCGCTCCTCCAGCACGCGTTGATTACGCAGGGCAGCAACCTCATCGGGAGTTTTTGCGATCGCAGGGGTCGGAGTGGCGAGGCTGCTCGCGCCGGGTACTCCCGACAAATCGAGTTTTGGCCGCGGCGCCTGTACATTCGATTGCAGAGTGGCAGGCGGATCGACCGGCTTGCCCGTGAGCTTTTCTTGCAACCGGTCGAGCATATCGAGCTCTAAACGGCCATTCGAGGGAAGAACGTCGTAACCGGATTTGGCGACGTCACGGTCCGCGTACCAGGCAGTGATTTTAGCGGTGAGGCGAACGATTGTGGCGCCTGCGTCTCCCGGAAGCAGCTCGATCGTGAGTTGATAAAAGCCACGTTCGTAGTGATCGAGAGGCTTACCAACCTGCCCGACAAAGCCGTCCAGAATGGGAAGCTTTTGACCGGAATAAGCCTGCAGTTCCTTCAAGGCCTGATCTACCTCGGCCTTGGGTTTTGCATAGCTGCGAGCATACGGAATTGCCTGACCGTTCGAAGCGATCGCACTGCTCGTCAGAGCCAGAAGAACACAGAAAAAACGGAGTCCGGCGGCAAACTTTATATTCACGGCAGAGGCTCCAGTTTGTCGAAAGGCAGCCACCCGCGTTGTCCCTCGGCTGTTTCTACGCCAAGCCAGTGCGGGGTGACGATAAGAACGACAACCTCGGTGAAGGCGGAAAGCGCTTTGAGATTCGCCGCCGATTGAAAAGGTGCCGCCTTCAGGTCTGCTCCGGGAGCCTTCACGCGGCGCTCGAGTTCGTGCCGCAGAGATGCTATTTCCTGTTCCATCTCTTTTTCGCTCGACTGCGCATTACTCAGGCGGTTGCTTTCATCGTCTTTTTGGCGTGCGTAGCTTTGACGGACGAGTTCAGCGCTGACCTCGCGGCGACGCGCATCGGCGGCATCCATGGCCGCTTGCTGCAGCGAGTCCAGTGCGTCCTTGATCTCCTTCATCTCGCTCTTTTCGACTGAGCCATCGGAAGGATGCATGGTTTTGTGCGCTGACTCAATGTAAGCAGCATCCACTTTGACGCGAGTTCGGTCATCGGAGAGAGGAATGATTACATAACGAACGACAATCGTGCCCTGGTCGCCACTTTCCAGGAAATGTCTCGGGGCGATCGCGTTCAGGCGAATTTTGTAATAGACCTCGCCCGGCCCCTGCCAGGGGTCGAAGAACGGCGTGGAGTCCACGGCATCTGCTCCCGTCAACGTAGGTTCCTTGTCGAAGATCAAGGTGCCGTGGATAATGTGGTCCTTCTGAACGGAAATCACCGCCTGCCGCACATCGCCGATGGGGGCCAGGAATTCACGTACTAATCCTGGCGTAGTCAACTCTTTTGCGGGCCAGGCGAAAAGGGGAGCCGTGGGGAAAAGTGAAGAAAACACAAGCAAAATGAGGATCTCGGCTCGCCGGCCGGATTTTTGCTTAACTCCCCCAATGGTTCCTGCGATCATCATGCTCAATTCCTTGTTAACGCGAAGCGCTCCCCTCTGTCAAATTCTGCCGACCGCCACCAGCAAAAATGCAACTGGCAATCCTGCGTACCAGAACCTTACCGTGGGAGTCACACAAGAATTTTCTAGATGCATGAAAGAAAACTCTTGCATTCGAGACGGAACTCGGAGTAGCATCCGGCCCGGTTCAGGGGCTAGGAATTTCGCCGAGCTCTTTTGACGGAGAGACATGGCGGGATTCTTGGTGAGCATGGTCGGCGGTTCTTATCACGATTTCTCGCGCTTGGGGTAAGCCGAGGACGTTCTTCCATGCTGGGTGTTTAAGTAACACACTCCCTCCCAAAGTAATTTTCAAAGACTAGTTGTCTGCTCGACGTCGCGCTCATACGTCTAGAGGAGGCAGTATGGATTGTTTGCGCCCGAACGCAGTACGAAGCGGCATTGCCCGCGTGGGCACCGCTTTGCTCTACTCCGTCGCCTTGCTCGCAGTTCTATTGATTGACTGTCGCCCGGCAACGGCTATCCCTGCTTTTGCAAGAAAGTACGGCATGCCGTGTTCGTCCTGCCATGAAGGTTGGCCGAAACTGAGTTACTTTGGCCAACAGTTCAAAGACAACGGTTACCAGATGGGGAATGACCGAGACGCTCCCATATTCCAGCAAGCGGCCTACTGGCCGGTGACGTTCCGCATCACGCCCTTCTGGTCGCGTGAGAGCACCAGCAAAGCGCAAGTGGATGGAAGCAACGGTCCCGGCGGAAACGAAGCAAAGATCACTACCGATGGCTTCAACTGGACGGGGTTGGACTTCCATACCGGGGGCACTCTGGCCAAGAATTTTTCGTTTTACGTTTTGCCCTCGTCCGATGAGTATGGAGCTTTTCACTTCGAGTCGGTCTGGGCGCGGATGGATAATATCCTCGGCAGTAGTTGGTTGAACGTCAAAATGGGTAAGTTTGAGCTGGACAATCTCTTGTCCGAAAAGCGCATTCTGACTCTCACTGGCGTCGGCGGCCAATATTGGAACTACCACTTCCAGCCCTTTTCGCAACCGGGCGTGCCAGAAAACTACGTCTTCGGGATCGGCGACAACCAAGTTGGGCTCGAATGGATGGGCCATTCGAAGGATGACCGTACGCGCGTATCCGCCGCGCTGCTCACCTCCAGCGACGGCAATCCCGACGTTCCCTACGGTAAATCCTACGACGCGTACTTCGCGGCGAGCCGAGCATTTGAAATCGGTTCCCTCGGAGTGCAACGCGTGGGAGCCTTCGCGTATTTCGGCCAAGCACCCACTTACTATCAATTCAACCTGACGACATCGAGCACGGTGGGAACAGACATCAACAGTAACCCAGTTACTTCCACTACCACGGCCGGCATTGCCGGCACGGGCATCGGCAATAAAGGGTTCCAGCGCTACGGCCTGATCGGGATGTTCTACGTCAAGAAATACAACATGACCGCGATTTACTTCCGCGGATCAGACAGCGCCTGGCTGGGTACCAACACCGCCGCCGTTCCGGGTGCCACGCTTCCTGCGGGTGCGCAGTCACCGAAGTGGAACGGAGCGTTGTTCGAAAGCAACTATGATTGGAGCCCGCAACTTGTCCTTATCCAACGGTATGAATTGGACCGCATGTCGCAGCAGGCATTCGCCAGCAATCCATCGAATCTCGGAAACCTGGATACGCTGACCTTCGGCTTGCGCTATTACCCATTCATCTCGAGTCGCGCCGGTTTCGCCTACCACGCCGAGTACGCCATTATCTGGCAGAAGGGTGCTTCACCGGTCACCTTCTCAAACCTGACGACCAGCAGCTTGCTGTTCGGGTTTGACTTCGCGTTCTAAGGGAGAATGAACATGCCGAACATCAAGAATATGTGCTTGAATGTTGCAGTTGCCCTCATCCTTCCTGCAGCCTTGCTTGCTCAACAGGCTGATCAACCACCGGCGAAGCCATCGCCACACATGGAATCGCACATCGGAAACCTGAACGGACATTCCGAAGCGGGGGCGCAGTTGTATTATCGCTACTGCTGGGGTTGTCACGGAGCTCGCGGAAACGGCGATGGAGAGAATGCTCCCTACCTCAATATTCTGCCGCGCAACTTCGTTGCCGCGACGTTCAAGTGCCGGTCCACCCCAACGGGGACGCTCCCCCTCGATTCCGACATTTACAATTCCATCGGTCGTGGCTTCAATTTCACGAATATGCCGTCTTGGAACGCCCTCTCGGCGCAGAGCCGCGCGGACCTTGTTGCCTTCATCAAAACGTTTTCCGCCCGCTGGGTAGCGGAGAAACCGGGAGATCCGATCCAGATTCCGGCGGAGCCCAAGTTGACGGTAGAAAGCATCAAGCACGGCGGCGAGCTGTTCCAGAAGCTGGAATGCTGGAAATGCCACGGCCAGGAAGGCCGTGGGGATGGTCCCTCGGCTTCCACCCTGACGGACAGCAATGACCAGCCCATCCGGCCTTACAACTTCACCTCAGACAATCGCTCCAAGTGCGGCAAAACGAATGCAGACCTGTACCGCATCTTTATGACCGGCCTAGACGGCACACCCATGCCCTCCTTCGCAGATGTGGTAAAGCCCGAAGAGGCCTGGGATCTCGTGCATTATCTTCGTACGCTGCAATATAACAACAAGAGCCCCGAGCTCGCCTTGTGGGAGAGCACACCCGAGGGCAAAGCCATCGTGGCTTCCAAGAAAGTTGAGAACACCTATACGGGCTCCGGAGTTCAGCCATAAGAAATCGCTCCAATTTTCAGGAGGGTTAAGTAATGCAAACGAAGCATGTAGTCCTCGCAGGGCTGGCAATGCTTGCTGCCTCGGCAGTGGCGATTGCCGGACCGAAGCCAGCAGGCGGTACAGTCAGCGGAAAGGTGACCTACGAAGGGACCCCGGCCAAGATGAAGCCCATCGACATGTCCAAGGAGCCCTCGTGCGCGAAGATGTACACGACACCGCAGATGGCCGAGACAGTGGTGACCGGTTCGGGCAACAGCTTGGAAAACGTTGTGGTGTACGTTTCCGCGGGAGCGCCAGATGACCCCGCTCCTTCGAGCGCAGCCGTGTTTACTCAGAAGGGTTGCCGTTATATTCCGCACTTGTTGGCGTTTCAGGTGAACCAGGAACTGAAAATTCAGAACGAGGATCAGACCTCGCACAACATCCACCCGTTGCCGAAGCTGAACCGCGAGTGGAACAAGTCGCAACCGCCAGGAACGCCGCCCATCAGCGAGAAGTACGACAAGGCGGAAATTTTCCCTGTGAAATGCAACGTTCACCCCTGGATGCACGGCACGTTCGCCGTGTTCAAGAACTCGCACTATGCCGTGACCGGCGACGGCGGGGCGTTCACTCTAGCGAACCTGCCTCCGGGAAAATATACGATTACTGCGTGGCACGAATCCTACGGCGATCAGTCGCAGGAAGTGACCATCACAGGATCGGAAACCAAACCCGTCAACTTTGTGTTCAAGGCCAAGCCCTATTGATAGGGCTGGTCTCTCCACTCAACCGCCTAAATAGCTTGCCAAGACAAAGTTTGTTTTCATCGCCCGCTACCGAGGGCAAAGGCGAGGATCAATGGGGAAACTGTTAGCAGTCGCACTGGTCATCATTGCTGTGGCTTCCGCTTACCCGATTGTGACGCACATGTTTCCGCTGCCGGAGGACATCTCCACGCACGGGCATGCGATTGACGAACAATTGAACGACACAATGTGGGAGGCGGGCGTCTCTTTCGTTGCCGCCCAACTGGTTCTCGCCTTCTTTGTGTGGTCGTTTACCGGCCGGAAAGAAGGCAGTCCGCTCAAGACGTTCCCCGGGGGCGCGCGAGTGATGGTTATTGGCGCATTTTTGCTCGTGGGTACGGAAATCCTGGCACTTGGGGTTTTGGGACAGAAGGCCTGGGCGAATGTTTATTTTGCTTCGTCCAAGCCCGATGCCATCCAGATTCAGGCGCAGGCGGAGCAGTTCGCATTCTATTTCCGATATCCGGGGCCAGACGGGAAGTTTGGCAACATTCATCCGGACAAGATCGACGAGGGCAACCAGAATTACTTCGGACTGGATCCGGCCAATGAAGTGGAGGCGCGCGACGACATTGTCTCCGGCGAACTCGTTATCCCCGTAAATCGGGAAATTCACCTAATGATGCATGCAAAGGACGTCGGTCATTCGTTCTACGTCCGTGAATTGCGCATTCAGCAAGATTTCGTCCCAGGCTTGGATCTGTCTGTGCATTTTACCGCTACGAAAATCGGCAGGTACGAAATTGTCTGCACGCAGTTGTGCGGACTGGGCCACTACAACATGAAGGCGTATTTGAACGTGAAGTCGCAAGAAGAGTATGACAAGTGGTTGAAGGAGCAGTCGGCCCAGTAGTGCTGTAAATTGCCCGCCTCTTTGCGAACGGTCAGGTTCGACGGACGACGCGGGGCTTCTCGAGCGAGGTGATTCCGATGGCAGAAGGTTCCGTAGAGCAGGCTCACGTACACGCGCCGCCCGAGGGTTTCCTCCGGAAGTACGTGTTCAGCCTGGACCATAAAGTGATCGGGAAGCAGTACTACGCATTGGGATTGGTCGCCGTGTTCACCGGCATGATTCTTTCCTGGGTGATGCGCATTCACCTGGTGTGGCCGGCGGCGAAAATTCCCGGGCTGGAACTTTTATCGAAGGTCGGAGCGCCCGGTGGAGTGATCACGCCGGAATACTACCTTTCGTTAATGACCATGCACGGCACGCTGATGGTTTTCTTCGTGTTAACCAACGCGCCTTTTGCGGCATTTGGTAATTATTTTCTGCCGATTCAGATTGGCGCCGAGGACATGGCGTTTCCGCGGTTCAACATGATGTCGTTCTGGGTCACTTTTGTCGCATGGGTGGTATTGATGCTGGCGTTCATCATCCCTGATGGCCCCCCGATTTCCGGCTGGACCAGTTATGCCCCGTTGAGCGCAGTCGGCAAGGATGCGGGCCCGGGGATGCAGTGGGGCATGAGCCTCTGGGGATTGTCGATTGCAATCTTTTGTATTGGCTCACTGCTCGGGGCCCTCAATTTCATCGCCACCACTCTGGACCTCCGAGCCAAAGGTATGACCTTGATGCGCATGCCGTTGTGCACGTGGGCGTGGTTCATCACTTCGTGCATCGCGTTGCTTGCGTTCGCGGTGTTGCTCCCCGCTTGCATCCTGCTTGTTCTTGACCGCCACGCGGGAACCAGCTTCTTTGTGCCCGGCGGGCTGGTGATCAGCGATCGCCTGCAACCCCATTCAGGGGGGTCGCCCCTGTTGTGGCAGCACCTGTTCTGGTTCTTTGGCCACCCGGAAGTCTACATTGCCATCCTGCCGTCGATGGGCATCGTTTCGCACATTCTGATCAACAGCATGCGCAAACCCCTGCTCAGCTCCAAGGTTGTGATCTACTCAATGATGTCGATCGGGTTCCTGAGCTACATGGTTTGGGGGCACCATATGTTCCTCAGCGGCATGAATCCGATGTCCGCACTGGCGTTTTCTTTCCCCACGCTGACCATTACGATTCCTGCGACGGTTCTGACGCTGATCTGGTTGGGCAGCCTTTACGGCGCGAACATTCAGATCAATTCAGCCTCCTTGTTCGCGCTGGGTTTCATTTCCATGTTCGTAGCAGGCGGGGTGAGCGGCTTCTTCCTCGCGCAACCTTCGATTGACATCTACCTGCACGCCACCTATTTCGTGGTTGGGCACTTCCACATGGTGATGGGAGTGGCGTCCTTGTTCGGCGTATTCGCCGGAACCTACTTCTGGTTCCCGAAAATGGCTGGGCGGATGATGAGCGAGCCGCTGGGCAAGCTGCATTTCTGGATTACATTCATCGGCACCTACTGCATCTTCATGCCGTTCCACTATCTGGGCCTGATCGGCAACGTTCGCCGCTACCAGTCCTTCGTGGATGACTTCATGGCACCGTACATCGGGTGGCATAAGTTCATTACCATTGCCGCGTTGATCACCGGCGCCGCGCAGTTCATTTTTCTCTACAACTTGATTCACAGCCGCTTTAAGGGCAAGCCCGCTCCCGAGAATCCTTGGAATGCCACGTCGCTGGAGTGGTCGATCCCGTCACCTCCTCCTTGGAACAATTTTGGCGACAAGCACCCGATCGTGTACCACGATCCCTACCAGTATGGCGTGAAGGGCTCGAAGGGCGACTTCGTCATGCAGGACTCTCCCGAGCAGGTTGTACCCGCGAGTGGTGATTAGCCAAGCAGGGGGGCGCGGCGCGGGGTCCGCCATGCCCCTCGCGCCGCGAGAACTCAGTCAAGAACAAGAATAGGAGAATATGTCTTCCACGATTGCTTCAACGGTGAATTCACAAGCGACAGCACTCCCAACGCCCCAGCGTGTTGCCGCCCCGGCCGCTTTAGCGTATGGCAGGAAGGAGCGCGTGTCCACGAGTGGCATCTGGGTGGGCGTCTTCGCCATCACCATGAGCTTCGCGGCCTTTTCGAGCGCGTTGTTCGTGCGCGAAGGGACGTCTGACTGGGGCCATCTGACGCTTCCGTCGGTGTTGTACGTCAACACCCTCGTTCTTCTCGTGAGCAGCCTCACGCTGGAGAGTGCTCGACGCGCCTTGGCAGCGGACCCGTCCGAAAATCTCGAAGGGACGCGCAAGGCGAGTGCCTGGGTGTTGATTACGCTGCTTCTGGGCCTGGCCTTCTGTGCGGGACAATTTCATGCGTGGCAGGAACTTCGTGCCGAGGGCATCTACCTGGCCACGAATCCGAACAGTTCGTTCTTCTATCTGCTGACTTTCCTTCATGCTCTGCACGTGTTCGTGGGCATTCTTGTTCTGGTCTATCTTGCGGGCCGGCTAATGGCCAGCCATACCACGTTTCGCCGGAGCCTCTTTGATAACACCGCGGTCTATTGGCATTTCATGGGTGTGCTTTGGGTCTATTTGCTTTTGCTGTGCCGCATGAAGCTGTAACCGGAAAGTAGGGGGAGAAACAGTGAGCGAATCCGAAGCGGCAGTACACGGGCACGGCGCCCTGATGGAAGAATCGCCGTACGCAATCCCTTCACGCAAGTTCACGATGTGGTTGTTCATCATTTCCGACGCGGTAACATTCGGCGCGTTCCTGATGGCCTATGGTTATCTTCGTGTGGGCACGCCCAACTGGGCACGCCCGTTTGAGTCCGGAAGTGTCATCAATGTGATCTTGATGACCTTCGTGCTGATCACCAGCAGCCTGACGATGCTTGGTGCCGTGGACTCCGCGAAAGCTGGCGACAAATCGAAGGCCATGCGGTTTCTTTTCTCCACGATGTTTTTGGGCGCGCTCTTTGCGGCACTGCATATTCGCGAATGGTTTGAATTGTTTGGCCGCGGGATCACGATTGGATCCGGTCTGTTTGGCCAGACCTTTTTTACGATTACCGGTCTTCACCTGCTGCACGTAATCAGCGGCGTGATCGCGATGTTGGTTGTTGCAATGAAATACTCGAGCGGGCGGCTCACCCCCAGTCATGTGGAAACCACCGGCCTGTATTGGCATTTCGTCGATCTGGTCTGGATGTTTGTAGTGCCCCTGATCTACTTGACCAACATCGCACGCTGAAATTTGAAGGAGATAAGGAGAGACCATGAGCGCTGCTTCCGCTTCCGGAAATGTGATCCGCAAATATCTGACTGTTTATTTTGTGTTGCTCGCAATTTTCCTCCTGGAAGTGTTCCTCGCATTTCAGCATATTTCCATCGGTGTGCTGGTAACGCTCTTGCTGATTCTGGCGATCAGTAGCGCGTCGCTGGGCTTGATGTATTTCATGCACCTTGCGCAGGAGCGCCGTAGCCTGTTTCTCACGTTGATTCCAGCAACCATTTTCGTTCTCTTGATGATGAATATGATTTGGGGCGACAGTGTGCGCCTCTTGCACTTGCGTACCATCGGGCAGTAGGCTGTAGCGGTGCAGACTGGAGAAATCGCCGTGGGAAGCAAGCCGAACAGGGAGAAGGCGCGCTGGGGTAATTTCTGCGGTGGCCTGGCGGTCCTTTTCTTGGCCCCTACGCTGACGTTTGCCCAAGGCTGTGCGCTGTGTTACACCCAGGCGTCGGGTTCCGGTTCCCGCATGATTGCGGCGCTGCGAAGCGGCATCCTTATGCTGGCGATTCCACCCATGTTGATCTGTCTCGGAATTACTTGGATGGCCTACAAAAAACGCAATCAGTTCAACGATGACGATAGCCCTGAAACAACAGAAAACTCCCCGGAATAATTCTCAAACGCGCTTCTTGATTCGTCGATTCATTACACAGCGCTTCGCTTCGAAGCCAAGAAGTAAATGCCCCACGGCCCGCTTGTGCAGATGTCCCTTCCTGACCGTGGGGCGGATTTTCAGTTCTTAGAAATTGTCAGCTTGCGCTGGCAGCTATTCCTCCGGCAGCGAAAGAGCGCCTGGCGCTCTCCTCGTCCGGTTGGATGTCGAAGACTTTGTTCATGGAAGTGGCCGTCAACAGCTCGTTGACCATTTTGCTGAGGTTGGCAAGCTTGAGTTGGCCACCCTGTTTACGTATCGCCATATGGCTGCGTACCATTTCGCCCATCCCGGAACTATCCACGTAGTCCACCTCTTTGAGGTTGAGGATCACCTTCTTGCTGCCTCCGGTGACCAGGCTGGCGACTGTCTCCCGCAGCTTCGTGACCCCCTCGCCAAAGGCGATTCTCCCTCTGGCATCGATGATAGTTACATCGCCGGCTTGGCGTGTGGTCGTCTGAGAGCTGGAAGCGGTAGCGGCCTGTTTCCCAAGTGCTAGTTCGTTGAGCACGTCAGAGGCCGAGGCAGCCACGTCTCTGAACTCCGTACGGACTACGATAACGGAACGTCCTTGTTTCAGGACTTCCAAGAGGTGAATGGCGTCCTCGCCTGATTTTTCGGGAGAAGCCGCCTTGGGTGTGCCGGGCTCTTCCGCAATACCCTTCGCAAGGGAGCCGCCTACTTTCGAACCCAAGTAGCCGAGCAGCGCCGCTCCCCCAACGCCCAGGGCAAAAACCTGGCCGAAACCGGGGATCAGGGCCAAGGCAGCCCCAACACACCCGGCGGTGGTTCCCACCGCTCCGCCAATGAATCCACCCGCGTACTTACCTAGATCTTTCCCAAACCCCATGGCCTCACTTTCCGAACTGGTCATAAATACGATCGATTCTTCCGGCACATGCTTTTGGAGCAGTTCCTTGACTGCTGCCTCGGCACGTTCGCGGGAGTCGAATACTCCAATCGCAGTTTCCATTGAATCCTCCTCTGAACCTGAACCGCTACGTATCTGCGCGAGTGGCAACGCATGACCCGCGCCCCCAAATTTAGCGACGCCAGAATTTGCGTCAAAACCCCACATTTGTCAAGGAAAAAGCGGTTTTTGGGAGCTCTCGCGAGCAGGATTTTTGCTGACTTTCAGGGCATCTCCTCAGTACCAAGGGTTTGCAGGAGAAGGAAGCTCGCCGGCAAGCTTCCTTCTTTCACCGGCGCGCAGACTCCCTCGTTGACTTGCCGGGAGGTGCCCCATAGCATACGGGTCAAGCGAGAGGGTGATGTGAAACCGCAACTTCCGTCCTGCCGAAATGATTGGCTGCCCCTGCGATCAGCGGGGGAATGGTCTCCGACTTATGCTGCTAACCTGCTAGGCCCCGAGATTCCTTGCGTGCTCTGAATGCCCACACTGGCCCGCAAACTAAACCTTTGGAACTATTTCGCACTCGGCTTCGGCACCATGGTGGGCACTGGGTGGGTAGTGGTTATGGACGACTGGCTCGGCCGCGGCGGGCCACTGGGCGCGATGCTGGGCTTCGCCATTGGGGGGATTCTCCTGTTGCCCGTAAGCTACATCTACGGGGAATGGGTGAAGCGATTGCCGGATGCTTCCGGAGAAGCGGCCTACACGGCACAGGTCTTCTCGCCGCTTGTCAGCTATGTCACTGGATGGATCATGCTGCTGGCCTACTTTATCGTGTGTCCATGGGAAGCTGTGGCGCTCGGGAAATTAGTGGCGTACATTTTCCCTCAGTTGGACAGGTGGGAGCTCTATCGCGTCGCCGGTGAGCCGGTCTATCTGTCCCGACTGCTGCTCGGTGCGGCTGTCACCATTTTTCTCGCATGGCTGAACTATCGCGGAATCCGTGCCAGCGCGACGTTGCAAACTTGGGCGACTTCCGCGGTGCTTGTGGTCTTCCTCCTCCTCGTGATGATCAGCGGACAGAACGGTTCGCCGGCCAATTTTAGGCCGTATTTCAGTCACGCTCCGTTTCTCTCCATTCTTCTCACCCTGCAAATTGTGCCGTATTTTATCACTGGCTTTGAATCCGTCCCCAAGGTGGCGGAAGAAGCGCATCCTGGATTTCCACCGCGGGATTTTTTCAAAGCCATTGCCTTGGCGCTGATGGTAGGTACCTGCTTCTATGTTCTTGCGGTGGGCGCGGTTGCCTTCATCGGGCCGTGGCAGAGTTTGGCGGGTAAGCGCTTTGCAACAGCCATTGCGTTTGCGCAGGGTACACATTCGACTTGGGTGCCACGACTCATCCTGGGAATCTGCCTCATCGGGCTGCTGCAAGTCTTTAACGGAAATTTCGTCGCGTCCACCCGCCTGCTGTTTGCCTATGGGCGACGGAACACGATCCCGATCGCGTTCGGAACGGTTCATGCAAAGTATTTGACCCCCACCGTGGCCATCTTCGGGGTGACCGTTGCGACCATCGCCGGGTTGCTTCTGGGGGATTCGCTCCTGGTCCCCGTGAGTGAGGTCGGCGCAATGGCCTCCGCCTTCGGCTGGCTGGCCACCTGCGTATCCTTTTATATCGTAGAAAAAGGAGCCCGCCCGCGGATGGTGGCCGCTGTCGGAATTATCGTGTCACTTTTGCTGCTGCTCATGAAGTGGGTTCCCGCCGTCCCCGGCCATTTCACCGTTGCGGAGTGGGTAGCGCTGGCACTCTGGCTTGCCCTCGGTCTGTTGTTTCACCGGCGCTGGCGCGGAGCCTGATGTTCCGCCTCGTGTATACTTTTCAAGAGCTTGGCAAACACTAACGAATGATTCCTTACCTGCATCTGGGGCCAGTGACCATACCCACATTTGGATTAATGGTCGCGCTGGCATTGATAAGCTCCGCCTATATCCTGCAGGCGGACTTCAACCGGCGCGGGATGAAGGCGGACGCATTCTTCATGATCACCGTCGCTGGGTTGGCGGGCATTCTCGGCGCGAAGCTGTACCACTTGCTCGAAGAACCCACTGTCTTCTTTGCGGATCCCTGGCCGTTGCTTCTCAGCCGCTACGGGTTTGCGTGGTTTGGCGGGTTTCTCGGCGGATTCGGAGCCATGCTTTATCTCGGCTGGCGCGCCAAGCTGCCGCTGCTGCAATTTCTGGATGTCTGTTCGCCGGCAGCTTCGTTCGGGTACGCTATCGGTCGCATTGGCTGCTTTCTCTCTGGCGATGGAGATTACGGCAAGCCCACTTCATTGCCGTGGGGCATGAGCTTTCCGAACGGCGTAGTTCCCACCATGGAGCGCGTGCACCCGGCGCCGCTATACGAACTTATCCTATGGTGCGCGATCGGCGCGTTCCTTTGGCAAATGGGCACGAAAGCGCTGAAGGGTCCGAAGGCCAATGGCGAAATTTTCTGCAACTACTTGATTCTTACCGGCGTCGCGCGCTTCTTAGTAGAGATCATCCGCATCAACCCGCCTTGGATTCTCGGAATGTCCAATGCTCAGGTCGCCAGCGTGGCGTCGATCCTTGCCGGCGCGGTGCTTCTTTGGCGCATTAAGAGCCAATACCATGCGCTGAAGAAAGAGCACCGCATTGTCGAGCACATTGTTTCCCACGGCGATGTGCTGCAGCCCGAGTATTATCGTGCAACACCCGAATGTCCTCATCCAGAACGGTGGCATATGTATGACTCCATGAGCGCAGAAGTGGAAGTCCTCGATTTTCTGAAGGCCTTGGTGACCACCATCAAGCCGGAACGGGTGGTCGAAACGGGAACATTTTCTGGTTTGAGTACGCTGCGCATTGCGGAGGGTTTGAGACAGAACGGCGTGGGCCGCGTAATTACCTGCGAGTGGGACAAGAAGGTTTACGAAGCCGCGAAAAAACGCTTCGCTGAATCCGGCTTGGGCAAATGGATTGACGCGCGCAATGCATCCAGTCTTGAGTTGCAGGTGGATGGGCGCATTGATATGCTTTTTTGCGATAGCGACGTGCCGCTGCGCGAACAGGAAGTTCGCCGGTTCCTTCCGCAGATCAGTCCCAATGGCCTTATCCTGATGCACGACGCCAATTCAGCGATGAAAAGCGTGCGCGAGGGCGCACTGCGCCTCGAAGCCGAAGGACTTATCTCCGTATTGCTGCTGCCCACACCGCGCGGCTTGGTGCTGGCCCAAAAACGCGAAGGCCGCAGCTAGCGATTGAATTCACCTGCCGCGGCCCGTCACGAAAATCCAACTCATTGTTTTCCGTTGTCCCAGTTGCTATTCGAGCATCTGGCGGAGGACGTACTGCAAGATGCCACCGTGGCGGTAGTAGGAGACTTCCTCGGGTGTGTCGACGCGAATGCGCACGGTGAACGTCTTCACTTTGCCGTCCGCGGATTTTGCGTGGACGGTGGCTTCCTTGCGCGGTGTCAAGGTGGCCACGCCTTCAATATCGAACACTTCGTGGCCGGTCAATCCAAGGGATTCGCGAGTTTCTCCGCGCAGGAATTCCAGCGGAAGCACACCCATACCGACCAGATTGCTGCGATGAATGCGCTCATAACTTTCTGCAAGGACCGCGCGGATGCCAAGTAAGCGGGTGCCTTTGGCGGCCCAGTCGCGCGACGAACCAGAGCCGTACTCTTTTCCGGCAATCACCAGAAGAGGAACGCCATCTTCGCGGTATTTCACGGAGGCGTCGTAAATGAACTGCTTCTCGCCATCGGGGAGGTGCACGGTCCAACTGCCTTCGGTGCCGGGCGCAAGTTGGTTCCGCAGGCGAATGTTGGCAAACGTGCCGCGCATCATCACTTCATGATTGCCGCGACGCGCGCCGTAGGAATTGAATTCGTGCGGCTTCACCCCATGCGCAATTAAATATTTCCCCGCGGGCGAATCCACGGCAATGGAACCGGCCGGAGAAATGTGATCGGTTGTTACACTATCGCCGAGCACGGCCAGGACACGCGCGCTCGAAATATCCGCAAGGGCCGCCGGGTTCTTGGGCATGTTTTCGAAATACGGCGGCAGCTTAATGTACGTGGAATTCGCATCCCAGTGGTACAGGTCCCCCTCCGCCACCTTCATGGCCTTCCAGCGCGCGTCGCCTTCAAACACTTCGCTGTATTCCTTGCGGTACTGCTCGGTGGTCACGGCCGCGCGCACGGTCGCTTCCACTTCCTGCGGTGTTGGCCAGATTTCGCGCAGATAGACGGGCTTGCCGGCACTATCCGTTCCCAAAGATTCCGTGGTCAGGTCCATATCCATGCGGCCCGCCAGTGCATAGGCCACCACCAGAGGCGGCGAGGCGAGGTAATTCGCACGTACCAGCGGATGGACACGTCCTTCAAAGTTGCGATTCCCGCTGAGCACGGCCACCGCGACCATATTGTTTTCCTTGATCGCCGCGCCGATCGGCTCTGGCAGTGGTCCGCTGTTGCCGATGCAGGTTGTGCAGCCGTATCCCACAAGATGAAATTTCAGCTTTTCGAGATAGGACATCAAGCCAGAGGCTTCCAAATAATCGGTCACCACTTTCGAGCCAGGCGCCAAGCTGGTCTTCACCCACGGTTTTACCTGCAACCCGCGCTCGACCGCTTTTTTCGCCAGCAAACCGGCACCCAGCATGAGCGAGGGATTTGAAGTATTCGTGCAACTGGTGATTGCGGCAATGACCACTGCGCCGCTCGAAAGCGGGAAGGCATCGCCGTTATTTTTCACGGCAACTTCCTTCGCAGGCGCTCCTTCCACCACTTTGGTAAACGAGGACTTCGCATTTTTCAGTGCGACACGATCTTGCGGACGTTTCGGTCCGGCGAGTGTCGGTTCCACGCTGCCCAAATCCAACTCCAGTTTGTCGCTGAACAGCGGCTCCGGCGTGGCATCGGTGCGGAATAGCAATTGCTCCTTGCAATAGGCCTCAACCAGCGCGATTTGTTCGTGACCGCGCGCGGTGAACCGCAGATACGCAAGAGTTTCGTTGTCGACTGGAAAGAAGCCCATAGTTGCGCCGTATTCCGGCGCCATGTTGGCAATCGTGGCGCGGTCCGGCACGCTCAGGCTGGAAAGCCCGGAGCCGTAAAACTCCACGAATTTACCGACAACACCTTTCTTGCGCAGCATTTCGGTGACGGTAAGAACCAGATCCGTTGCCGTCGACCCTTCCGCCAGCCGTCCGTGTAGTTTGAAGCCCACGACCTCAGGCACTAGCATTGACAGCGGTTGGCCGAGCATTGCCGCCTCCGCTTCAATTCCGCCAACGCCCCAACCGAATACGCCGAGCGAATTCACCATGGTGGTGTGGGAATCCGTGCCCACAAGCGAATCCGGATAGGCTTCCAGTCGATTGCCATTGGGCATGGCGCAAACAACGCGCGCGAGATATTCAATATTCACTTGGTGACAGATTCCCGTGTCCGGTGGAACCACTTTGAAGTTGCGGAAGGCGTTCTGGCCCCAACGGAGAAACTGGTAGCGCTCGATGTTGCGCTGAAACTCCAGTTCGGCATTCAGGCCGAAGGACTCGCCCTTGCCGAAACTGTCCACCTGCACGGAGTGGTCGATGACCAATTCCGCAGGAAAGAGCGGGTTGATGCGCTTTGGATTGCCGCCAAGTTTCTGCATGGCTTCCCGCATTGTGGCTAGGTCGACGACCGCAGGCACGCCGGTGAAGTCTTGCAGCAAGACGCGCGCGGGCATGAACGCGGTTTCTTTCTGCGGGCCATTGGGAGTCCATTTGGTCAGGGCCCGAATATCATCGGCATGCACGAAGCGGCCGTCTTCACAGCGGAGAAGGTTCTCAAGGAGGATGCGCAGAGAGAAGGGAAGATTGCTGAGAGACCCGAGGCCCTGCTGTTCGAGTTTTTCAAGGCGATAAATTTCAAAGCTTTGGGCGCCAACGCTAAGTTTGTCGCGGGTACTGAAGGAGTTTGCTGCGGAAATGGGCATTCTCGACTTCCTTTCGAGGGATCAATGGACATCTATAATAACCGAAATCGCCGGAGCACGCGGAGGCAGCTATAATGAGGCATCGTGAAGATTGTTCTGATCTCGACTTATGAATTGGGGCGTCAGCCGTTCGGTCTGGCTTCGCCCGCGGCCTGGCTGCGCAGACGCGGTCACACGGTCACTTGTCAGGACCTTTCACGAGAACCGCTGAACGAGGAGGCGGTTCGCGAGGCCGGCCTGATCGCATTTTATGTGCCCATGCACACGGCCACGCGACTGGCTCTGGAATTCCTTGAGCCCATCCGCCAGATCAATCCCAAAGCGCATCTGTGCACTTACGGCCTGTACGCTTCGCTTTGCGCGGAGATCTTCAAAGCGCGGGGAATCGGCAGCTTGCTCGGCGGCGAGTTTGAGCAGGCGCTGGTGGACCTCGCCGAACATCTTTCCGGGCTGTCCGCACAGCCGCAGATTCATCCTCTCGATTCAAATGTGTCCCTGGCCCGATTGCGTTTCCAGGTACCGGACCGCTCCGGGTTGCCGCCCCTGCGCTCCTACGCACATCTCCTGCTTCCCTCGGGAGAGCACCGCGTGGTCGGCTACACGGAAGCGAGCCGGGGGTGTAAGCACCTCTGCCGGCATTGCCCCATCGTGCCGGTATACGAGGGCGTCTTTCGCGTCGTTGATCGCGATGTCGTGCTTGCCGATATTCGCCAGCAGGTGGCGGCGGATGCGCGGCACATTACATTCGGTGACCCGGATTTCTTCAATGGAGTGGGCCACGCGATTCCGGTGGTAGAAGCTTTGCACCGGGAATTTCCGGAACTTACCTACGACGTGACGATTAAGGTCGAGCATCTGCTGGAGAATGCCGAATTGTTGTCCACGCTGCATGCCACTGGGTGCCTCTTTATTATCTCGGCAGTGGAATCGCTGGACGATTCGGTTTTGCAGAAGCTGGCCAAAAATCACACGCGCGCGGATTTTTTCCAGGTCATCGAACTATGCCGGGGCGTGGGGATCACACTTCAACCAACTTTCGTTCCTTTTACGCCGTGGACTACCTTCGAGCAGACTGTCGATCTCTTCGAGCAATTGAACCGCCTGGATCTGGTGGAAGCGGTCGCGCCCATTCAACTGGCGATTCGCCTGCTTATTCCGGCCGGTTCGCGACTTTCGGAATTGGAAGAAGTACGCGAGGTGCTCGGCCCGTTCGATGCAAAAGGGCTCGTGTATCCGTGGAAAAATCCAAATCCGGCGGTAGACCGGTTATGCGAGGAATTGCAAGACATCGCCGCGGCCAGTGAGGAGCTGAAGTGCAGCCGTTCCGCAACCTTTGAAAAAATGTGGCGGGCCGTGAACCAGGCCGCGAATCGACATGTCGAAGAGCGCGCTCAACCCGTGTTGGCGTCGCGGGCCACCGTGCCGTATCTCAACGAGCCCTGGTATTGTTGAGCCGAGCCCACCCGGGACCAGTTGGCCCCCATCGCCAGAGCGAAGGAAGCGGTTCGCCAGGCAGAAACCTTTTTGTAAGACTCCAGAGATCGACGAAATGACTCGACGAAGAAGAATCCTGCTCTTTGCCACTAAGCTGAGCTACCAGACACGCTCGTTCCAATCAGCGGCTGACAAACTCGGCGTGGACCTCTCTTATGTGACCGACCGATGCGGCCGCCTAGACGATCCCTGGAACGATCACGCGTTGGCCGTGCATTTTGAAATTCCGGAAGGCGCGGCGGGCACGGTGCTGGAGGCACAGCGAGGACTTCCCGTGGACGCTGTGCTCGCACTCGGCGACCGTCCGACGGTTGCGGCGGCATACGTCGCGCGCGGACTGGGACTGACGCACAATCATCCGGCGAGCATCGAAGCGTGCCGAAGCAAGTTGCGCACGCGGGAAGTGTTGCGCGATGCCGGTGTGCCCGTGCCCTGGTTTCGCAGCGTAAAACTGGAACCGCTGCCGGAACCATCGCTGCTCGGCGTTAGCTATCCTTGCGTGCTGAAGCCGCTGTCGCTTTCTGGGAGCCAGGGCGTAGTGCGGGCGAACAATCGCGAGGAGTTCCTTGCCGGCGTTACACGGTTAAAGCGCTTGCTGGAATCGCCGGAAATTCGAGCGACCCGTGAACCGAACCTCGATCAAATACTGGTGGAAGGCTATCTGGAGGGAAGGGAAGTCGCGGTGGAGGCACTGCTAACGGAAGGTGTGCCCCGCATTTTGGCCATTTTCGACAAGCCCGACCCTCTTGAAGGCCCATACTTCGAGGAGACGATTTACGTAACTCCATCGCGCCGGAGCGAAGCGGAGCAGCACGACATCGAGCACTCCTTTTCTAGGGCTGTGCGCGCCCTAGGGCTTTCGCACGGCCCCGTGCATGCGGAATTCCGCCTGAATTCAGAGGGAGTTTGGCCTATCGAGGTAGCGCCGCGTCCGATTGGCGGCTTGTGTGCCCGCGCGTTGCAGTTTGTGGTGCCTGGAGGCGGCGAGCGAATCGGCTTGGAAGAATTGCTCTTGCGCCATGGGCTGGAATTGCCGGGAAGTGACGCACCGCGCGAAGCAGATGCCTCCGGTGTAATGATGATTCCCGTGCCACACAGCGGAATCTTGGAAAATGTGGAAGGTGAGGACCCTGCCCGAGCCACGCCGGGTATCACGAGCGTGGAGATAACCACGCGGCTCCACGACTTCATCGCCGCATGGCCGGAAGGGTCGAGTTACCTGGGATTCTTGTTCGCGCGTGCCGCAAACCCGGCCGAAGTGGAATGCGCACTGCGGGAAGCCCACGGAAAGCTGCGTTTTGCGCTAACGCCGAGGCTACCCGTGGAACATCCTCTCACGCACACCGTTCCTCCCGCCGACCTTGCTTAATCCCGATTGGCAAGCTACGGGTTGGTTTTCAGCGATTCCAACTTCTGCAACATATCGCGGTCGAACTCTGCTTCCGTGCCGCCCCCATAGCCGATCTGAGTCCACCGCCAAATTCCTTTTTGATCGACAATCCAATTCTGCGGAATCGCGTACCCATCCAACAAGCTGACTACAACGGAGTACGCCGGTAATACCGGGAACGTGTAACCCTTGTCCTGCAAGTAAGGCGCCACTAGCCCAAGATCTTCGTCGAGGTTGAATGTCAATACCTGGATGTCCGGCCGGTCCTTCACCTTCTCATAGAATTTTTCCAGACTCGGGAGTTCGGCGTTGCACGGGCCACACCAAGTGGCCCACAAATTAATCAACAGGGTCTTACCTCCCAATTCTTTCAAACGCCAGGTCTTACCGGACAAATCGGAAATGTCAAAGGAGGGAATTTCCTTTGCTGGTTTTTCCCATCGACCTTCAACAAGCTCGCCTGATTTGGCAGACGGTGGCTTGCTCCACACGGCCCAGGCAGCCTCTGTCCCGCCCAGTTCTTTCCACAAGGCATGCGCTTCCTCCATCTCGAGGTCCTCCAACTTCCCACGGTAGGCTTTCGGAGGTTCTTCGCGCGATTGCAAGCTGAGTTGATAGTAAGCAAGAGCATCCTGCTTGTGGTTATCCAAGGCAGCTAGGCGTGCACGGTTCCTCCAATAGCTGGCCAGGAATTTCTTGTCCGCTGGAGGGGCGGCTTCGACGGAAGCATGGATGCTCTGCGCGGCCTCTGGCTTTCCTGCTTGCTTCGCGGCTTTCAATAGCAGACCTTCAAACATGAGCCTCTGGGAAATTTCTTGTTCCCCAAGATTCTTGAGGTCTTCCGGTGAGATGTTGTCATTTTGCCGGGTGAGTTGCGTTTGTTTATTGGCTAAAGTGCTCGCTCGATTCGCGAGTTCAATTGCCCGAGCCGGCTGCCAATCATGGTCGGTCAAAAAACTGGCGGCGTTTACTGTAGTCCACACTTGCGCTTGAGGTGGGTAGTAATCTTCCGCCGATTTCAGAAAGTGATCCAGAGCGGCAATGCCATCGGTTTCAGAGATTTTGTCGTCATCGTAGATCGCATAAAACCAGCTATATCTCTGGAGATCGGTGTCATCAGGGAATTCGCGCATCCATTCTTTTTCCGCTTGTTTGTAAGCCTCATCGTATTTTGCCCAAGCCACAGCGTCAGCTTGATCTTCTGGTTCTTTGTTGGCTTTTTGCCAGCGATCCTGAACGATCTCAGAGGCCTGTGCGGATTTCGGAAATTCGCTGATCAGGCGATCCTCCATTGCCGTGATGGCCTCTTTGGACGCGCCGCTCTGTCTATATCCCTTGATCAGAAAAGCCAGCCATTCTGCGTCGCCTCTGGGGTTGAGGGATTCCAAGCGCTTCAGGTCCAAGCTGATCTGCTTACGGAGCGCGTCATGTTCTGCAGGTGGACGGGTGCGAAACTCCAGGCCCCAGAGGAGTTCGTAGTCCCGCAAACGCTTCGGATCGGTTTCCTTCTCCAATCGCGCGCGCAGGGCAAGGGCAACCTTTGGTTGCAAAGGAGCATTCTTTGCGAGTATCCACTGAGCCTTTCCATCGGTAGACGCAGGACACACGGAAAAGAAGGCGGCGATATTCTCGGCCACTTTGGTGTTGTCGGCCCGTTTCCCACTGAAATAGATATCCGCCAAAGCCAGCGATGCCCAAGGGAAATTCGGCGCTTTTGTCTTCGCGGCTTCCAGCAAGCGAATGCTCTCCGGCGTATCCTTGCGGAAAAGCGCGATGCCGCCGACAGTAAGCGCCAGAGGATCATTCGGATTTTCCGCGGCAAATATGGCGACGCGCGCCTGGATGGCGGGAAACGCATCCGGATCGTCTGTGCGCATTGTCTGGATCAGACGCTGGTAGGGTTGAAGCTCACGAGGATATTTTGCGATCAAGTCTTCCAGCACACGGCGCTCGTAAGGGATTCGTTCCGCGAATTTCATTTTGTCGAGCAATTGGGAATCGAGCTTCCCGTCGAGTACCTTGCGAACTTCGGACGAGGGTTCACAGCCCGGCAAGGCGAGGTTTGTTTGGGATGGCGCCAGGAAAGGGTGAATTAAAAAGGTGACACCCAGAACGAAGATCGAGGTCAAGGTTGCACGCATGGTTCCCCTCCGGATCGGACCGTATCTTCAACTCGTGACATGAACGGTTTCAGGGCCGCGAGCTTCCGGCGCATTCAACCGAATGAACAGGTCAACTACAACGCTGGTATTACCGCTCCTAGTCCCAAGCGGGCCTTAGCCCTTGGCCTTCGGCGGAACGTAACCTTCGGGCAGCTTTGCGCCTTCGCCGAAGAAGAACTGCTCCATCTGTTCTTCCATGACCTTCTGGGAATTTGGGTCGAGGGGATTCAGTCGGTATTCGTTCATAACCATCTTGGAATATTCCAGCCAAAGCTTCCAGGCGTCCTTCGAAACGTTTTCATAAACACGCTTGCCGAGTTCGCCTTTCCAGGGCACGCGATCCAAGCCCGGTAGTTCCTTGTCGAATTTCACACAATGCACCATCCGCGTGCCTGGCTTGACAGGCTCACTGGGTGCTGGTGTGGGTTCACACGAATCGTTGGCCATTACTCCCCCCAAGAACACTCATTGTCCGTCACCAATCCTTTGCTTGCAATAGAGCACTAGAGTAGGAAGGATAGGTAAACTTACTCATGAACCGATAAACTCGGTTATTCCTCAAATTCAAGTGTGGATTGCTCCTCGAAAGGCACACCGATCGACACGGGCGAACACAAACGCTGAAGCGGGGCCACGGGATGACAAAGAAAGTTCGAGGGTGTGACTTGAGCGAGCATGCCGAGGCAATCTCTTTTTGCCGGAAGACCGCTGGACGAATTTGAACAGGAACTGCCGCTCTACCCTCGCGAGCGAATCGTGGAGCGGCTAGGGGCCAAGGACTTTAGCCCATGGCCTCTCGCGTTCATCGAGCGCGCTGCGGCCGTTCACAACTTGGCCTGCTTGGAGTTGTTCCCGGGGTTGGGTTCCTTCCTCGAAGCCGCGCGGTGACACCCTCGTGCAGGGGCGGCGTCCGGTCCTGCGGCTCCATCTTGCTCATCGCTTTCCGGCTGCCCTCGACCAGCTTGATCCTGTTTTCCAACAGACCTTTCCTCGGTTCCGGCCTTGAGCCGGCTTTTTTTCCTTTCGTCCCGGCCTCCAATCTGATATTTCTCGTGGGCTTTCCTGGGAGGGCTTTTCTTGTGCCAGAGATGACTACAGTGTTTTGGGACATCGGCGGTGTAATCCTGACGAACGGCTGGGACCATGATTCGCGCATGGAGGCGGCGCAGATGTTTGGCCTGGACTGGGAAGAATACCGCGAGCGTCATGACCTGTCGTTTCCCGCCTTTGACGCCGGGCAGATTACCCTTAACCAGTATCTGGACCGCACTCTGTTCTATCGGCCCCGCTCTTTCACTCGGGAAGAGTTCACCGCGTTTATGTTCGCGCAGTCCAAGGAATATCCGGAGACGCGCGCGGTTCTTACGGATGTGGCCCGCACCGGCAAATATTATGTGGCAGCCATCAATAATGAACCGCGAGAACTGAACCAGTACCGCATAGAAGCCTTCGGCCTGCGCAAGGAGTTTCAGGCGTTTTTCAGTTCCTGCTACCTGAGCGCGCGCAAGCCCGAAGAAGCCATCTACCGAATTGCTCTCGAGGTCACACAACGTGCTCCCGAGACTTCCGTATTCATCGATGACCGTACCCTAAACCTGGAAAATCCCCGGCGCCTGGGAATGCAGGTGGTTCACCACCAGAACGCCAAGCAATTACGGAACGACCTGAAAGCCCTTGGGATTGAGGTATAGTTCTCTAGCGGATCGGCATCAAATTTCTTATTTACCCATTCCCCGGAGGGAATACATGGCTGAAGCGAACGCGCGGTCTGGATCCATATACGGGGGAGTTGCTGAACCCTGCGCCATCATTTTGTTCGGAGCCTCGGGAGACTTGGCCAAGCGTAAAGTCATCCCTGCGATGTACGACTTGGCGCAAAACAATTCTCTTGGGGAACGCTACGCCATCCTTGGGTTCGCTCGTACCCCGATGACTGACGATTCCTTCCGCAGCACCGTGGGAGAAGCGGCCCAGACCATCTCAGAGGTGGGCCCCATCGAGCCTGCCAAATGGGATGCCTTTGCCTCCAACCTGCATTACTCTCCCGGCGAATACGGTGACCAGAACTCCTATGCACAACTGGCCAAGCGCCTTGCGGAGATTGACGAGGAAAAGAAATTGGGTGGAAACCGCCTGTTTTACCTTTCCACTCCTCCGGAAGTCTATCCCGACATTGTAGAACAGTTGGGCCGCGCAGGGTTGGCCAGACCGTCCTCTCCAGGCTCTTGGGTGCGCATCATTATCGAAAAGCCCTTTGGCCGCGACCTCGCTTCCGCTAAGGAGCTGAACCAGATTGTCCTGAACGTGTTCGAAGAAAAGCAGGTCTATCGCATCGATCATTACTTGGGCAAGGATACGGTACAGAATCTTTTGGTGCTGCGCTTCGGCAATGGAATTTTCGAGCCGCTCTGGAACCGCAATTACGTCGATCACGTTCAGATTACCGCTTCGGAAACCCTGGGTGTCGAGCGTCGCGGGGGCTTCTATGAAACTGCCGGAGCGTTGCGCGACATGATCCAGAGCCACGTTCTGCAACTGACATCGCTCGTGGCAGTGGAACCGCCGGCTTCCTTTGATGCCAATGCCGTCCGCAACGAAAAACTCAAGGTGTTGCAGTCCATCCGGCCATTCAACCTGGAGATGGTGGCGCAATCGGTGGTGCGCGGGCAGTATGCTCCGGGCAAATCCGGCGATAAGGGCGTGGCCGGCTACCGCGATGAGCCTAACGTCAGTCGCACCTCACGCACCGAGACATTTGTTGGCATGCGCTTGTTGATCGATAACTGGCGCTGGGCGGGAGTGCCGTTTTACTTGCGAACCGGAAAACGCCTGGCCAAACGCACCACGGAAATCATGATCCAGTTTCGTTGTGCGCCACATATCGTATTCCGCGAACGGAATGTGCAGGCCAATCGGCTGATCCTGAATATTCAGCCGGATGAGGGAATCTGCGTTTCCTTTGGCGCCAAAAAACCAGGCACGGAAATGAGCATCGGCAACGTGGCTATGAATTTCAGCTACCGCGAGGCCTTTGGCAACGGCTCGCGCAGTGCGTATGCCACGCTTCTGAATGATTGCCTGCGGGGAGACGCAACTCTGTTCGACCGCGGCGACTCTGTGGAGGCGGCTTGGTCGCTCATCGAGCCGATCCTGGACGTTTGGAGTGCCGCGAAGACCGCGACCGTGCCGGAGTATCCTTCGGGCAGCTGGGGGCCGAAGGAATCCGATCAGCTACTCGAAAGAGACGCGAGACAGTGGTATAACCCTTAAAACGGTTTAATATAAGGTTTTGCCCGGGAGGCAAGGTGATTCTCGCAGGCGACGTGGGTGGTACTAAATGCAATCTGGCTCTCTTTTCAGAGAAAAATGGCAAGCTGGAATTCGTCTTTCGTGAGCGCTTTGCCAGCAAGGAATTCGCACAATTCGACCTCATCATTCGAGAGTTTACGCGCCGCGCTACCGCGCACCTCGGCAATCACAGCGTTCGGGCCGCTGGATTTGGTGTCGCCGGGCCGGTCATCAACAACCGCATCCATGCGACGAATCTGCCTTGGATAGTCGACGCCGACACGCTTGCCCAGGAAGTGGGTGTGAAGTCCATCGTTCTCGTCAACGATCTAGGCGCGACCGGCCACAGCCTGGAGCACCTGCCTCCGGAGGATTTCTGCGTCTTAAACTCGGGAGTGCCGGTTCCCGGCGCAACGCGCGCTTTGCTTGCAGCAGGCACCGGACTGGGTGAAGGCATTCTGTTCTGGGAGGGCACCCGCTACAAGGTAGTTCCCAGCGAAGGCGGCCACTCCGATTTCTCTCCGCGCTCCGATCAACAGATTGAATTGCTCAAATTCATGCGTCATCGCTATCCACAAGTCAGTTGGGAGTTGATTCTCTCCGGCCGCGGCTTTCGAACCCTTCATGAGTTCATTGCCCCTAGCGTCAAGCATCCCGTTTTCGAAGATCCCGACGCGGATCCCGCGCCGTTCATTACCAAGAGCGGCTTGGAGCAGACCTGTCCGGTTTGCGTGGAAACCATCGATCTGTGGACCAGTATTTACGGAGCAGAAGCAGGCAATCTTGCGCTGAAAGTCTTAGCGCTTGGCGGTGTTTACGTGGCCGGTGGCATCGCCGTGAAAATACTTCCGAAAATGAAAGACGGCACCTTCTTCAATTCCTTCAAGGACAAATGGCACTTTGAGAAAATGCTCCTGGATGTCCCTGTCTCCATCGTGCTGAACGAATCCGCGCCCCTCATCGGCGCAGCCTACGAGGCCTACGCCACGGTCAAGTAATTCGATGTGTTCATGAACGCGCGCCCCTCCTCGGCTATCAATCTCTGCCGTAATGGCTCATTTTTGGTAAACTGGCTCGTCTGATTCTCGGTCCCTTGGACCGCTATCCTTTATATGGCAAGCCCTGCCATCCGCTGTGGAGCGGGTGGAGGCACGGAGCCCTCGCATGAGCAGTACAGCTACCACCCCAGTCACGGAAATCCTGAATTATTTTGGAGGGGCCTGGCAAAAATCTTCGGCCACCGAATTTTTCAATGTCACGAATCCTGCCACGGGCGAGATCATTGCGCGAACTCCACTTTCGTCAAAGGCGGATGTTGATACCGTTGTGCGATCGGCAGCCGAAGCGTTCCCGGCATGGCGCCGCACGCCCGCAGGTGAGCGCATCCAATATCTGTTCAAGCTGAAGTTCCTGCTGGATGAGTACATCGATGAGCTTTCCCGATTGATCACGCTCGAAAACGGCAAAACGTTTGCCGAGGCCAAAGCCGAATTGCGCCGCGGTATCGAAAACGTGGAAGTCGCCTGCGGCATTCCGCTCATGATGCAGGGATACAACCTGGAGGACATTACTCCGGGAGTGGATGAAACTCTGATTCGCCAGCCGCTCGGCGTGGTTGCGGCGATTGTGCCGTTCAATTTTCCCGCCATGATCCCATTTTGGTTTCTGCCCTATGCCATAGCCTGTGGCAATACTTTCGTGCTGAAGCCGAGCGAACGCGTGCCCCTGGTTGTGCGGCGCATCGTGGAATTGGTCGAGAAGACAGGAATTCCCAAAGGCGTCGTCAACGTTGTGAATGGTGGCAGGGAAGTGGTCGATGCGCTCTGCGATCATCCCGCAGTCCGGGCCATCAGCTTCGTGGGTTCCACACCTGTTGCGAAACACGTCTACCAGCGTTCGGCAGCCGCGGGCAAACGCATGCAATGCCAGGGGGGCGCAAAAAATCACGTCATTGTTCTTCCCGATGCGGACATAGACCTTGCCAAGCAAATCATTAGTGATTCCGCTTTTGGCTGCGCCGGACAGCGCTGCCTTGCCGTTTCCGTGGCGGTGACAATTGGGGAAGCGCAGAAGACATTCCGCGACGCGATTGCCGAGGCCGCGTCCTCCCTCAAAGTTGGGTTCGGCCTGGACGCTGGCGTTCAGATGGGTCCGGTCATTTCCAAAGAAAGCAGGTCGCGCGTTGAAACCCTGATCGCAACAGGCGTCAAGGATGGCGCAAGAGCGGTTGTCGATGGCCGCAACACGAAACTGCCTGGCCACGAGAATGGCAATTTCGTGAAGCCCACGATACTGGATGGCGTTCCCGCGTCAAGTTCTCTGGCCAACACGGAAATCTTTGGCCCCGTGCTCAGCCTGATTCATGCCAACTCGATCGATGAAGCGATTGAATTTATTCGCAAGAGCCCGTATGGCAACCAGGCTTCGCTCTTCACCACCAGCGGCGCAGCGGCGCGCAAATTCCGCTACGAGGCCCCGGCCGGCAACATCGGCATCAATATCGGTGTGGCCGCCCCGATGGCGTATTTCCCGTTCAGCGGTTGGAAGGAAAGCTTTTTCGGGATTCTTCACGCGCAGGGCAAAGATGCGGTGGAGTTTTACACCGAGTCCAAGATCGTGGTCGAGCGCTGGTCGCGCCAGGAAACCCGCAAGTTCTAGCGAAGCAGTCCGCTGTCCACAGTGGCAACGCAGCGGCTTCAGACCACCGGCCTTGGTATGCCTGAGATGACTTCTAACCCATTTCCAATTCACGTCAATCCACAGCTCGATTGCGCTGAGACACTGCCCTCGCGGTTCTATAGCGACCCGGCCGTTCTTGCCCTGGAGAAAGAACGCATTTTTCGCCGGACGTGGCAGCTGGTGGGGACGCTCAGCCGACCCTGCGGTGAAGTGCATGGCGCTAAGCGAACGATCGCTGATCCGGAGTCCTACTTCACGTTCGACCTGGCAGGCGAACCGATCATAGTTGTGAACGATGCGACGGGAACGCTGCGTGCGTTCAGCAATGTCTGCCGCCATCGAGCGGGACCTATCGCGGAGGGCGCCGGCTGCAAGAAGGTTCTGAATTGCGCCTATCATGGCTGGACTTACACGCTGGATGGCCGCCTCATCGGTACGCCCGAAGTGGATGGCCTGGAATTCTTCGACCGCTCCACCATGGGCATGGTTCCACTGCGCTGCGAAACTTGGGAACAGTTCCTATTCGTGAATTTCGCCCACGACAGCCCAACCCTTACCGAGTATCTTGGCAACATCCCGGAACTGGCCCGCGAGTTTCCCTTCGCCGGACTGGAGCTTTCCGAACGCCGCGACTACATCGTGAACTGCAACTGGAAGGTCTACGTCGACAACTACCTTGAGGGCTACCATATTCCCATCGTCCATCCGGGCTTGATGAAGGAGATCGACTACCCACGCTATCGCTGCGCGACCTTTCGTTATCATTCGCAGCAACTAGGACCCGTAAAGGACGGGAAGACCGGCGATACCGACCAGCGCGTCTATCCTCCGGGTGTGGGACTAAAGGACGCGCTGTACTTCTGGATCTTCCCCAACATGATGCTGAATGTTTACCCGGACAATGTGCAAACCAATTTAATTATTCCACTCGCACCGGATAGGACTCTGACCATTTTTGAGTGGTACTTCCATCAGGGTATGTCAGAAAAAGTTCGCGAGCGGGCCGCCAAGGCCATTGCCTTTAGCGAGACCATCCAGCAAGAAGACATGCACATCTGTGAAGCGGTGCAGCGCGGGCTGCAATCGGCGACCTACGATCGTGGGCGCTATTCTGTGAAACGTGAGAACGGCGTGCACCATTTTCATAGGCTACTCAGCGAATTCTTGAACCACTGAGCGGACGGCTGGCAGCAGACGAGAAAACGGCACATCGCGCAAGACCAGGAGCCTCTCCATGAGCTTTCTAACGCGCAAGACACTGACCAACGACATGGCTGCGAGATCCAGCTCCGTTTTCTTTGTGGCGCTATTCGTGATATGTATGGCGATTCCTACCTTTGCCGCCGACACGCTAAACGCCTTGCAGTTGACCGAGTTGGCAAATTCCAACAGCCCCACATTGGGGAACGCGATCCGGGCCAGCATGGATGCCCAAGAATTGAAGAATGGCACCGCCTGGCTGGGCCACGGTGCGGAATTCTTCTTCGCTACCGAAGCGGCTTCGAAACCGACGTTGATCATTGATGACGCTAACGGTCCACAGATGCTTCGGTGGGCCGACTCCGATCTGTGGTACGCGCCCGCTCGCATCGAACAGCTTGGCAAGCTGCATTCGTTTCGCTACGTTGTCGATGGAGCGAAATTCGGAGGCCGCCTGGACCTTCCCGCTTTCACCGCCGATTCTTACCAACAACCAGGAATCCCGGCCGGTGTGTTGTCCGCGAAACTCAGCCACGTCAGCAAGCTTTATGATGGGATGAAAAGCGACTATTGGATCTACGTGCCGGCACAATACGATCCCAATAAACCGGCCGCACTCATGGTCTTCCAGGACGGCGAGAGGTACCTCGACCGAAATGGAAATAATCCCGCGCTCAATGTGATCGACAACCTGATTGCGCAGAAGAAAATTCCGGTGATGATCTGCGTGTTCATTAATCCAGGCGATATCAGCGCATCTGAGGGCACGCCTACCTACAACTTTGTAAAAGCGTATGCGGAGAAGTGGCAACGTTCGCTCAAGGATTCCATGCGCAGCACGCTCTACGATACGGTGAGCGACAGATATGCCCGTTATCTGCGGGATGAAATTCTTCTGGAGGTGGCAACCCAATACAATCTTCGCAAAGACGCCTATAGCCGCGGCATTACGGGACTGTCGTCAGGCGGCATTTGCGCGTTCAATACCGCCTGGCAGGTCCCCGATCAATTCAGCCGCGTTATTTCCTGGATTGGGAGTTTCGCAGGTATCCAATGGAAGGAAGATCCTGCGAATCCCGAGGGCGGTCAGGATTATCCTGACAAGGTGTCGCGCGAAGCGAAACGCAACATACGTGTCTGGCTTCAGGACGGCTCGGAGGATTTGGATGTACGTTACGGCAATTGGCCGCTGGCCAATCTTCGCATGGCCAACGCGCTGAAATTCCAGGGCTACGACTTCCATTTCAGCTTTGGCAGAGGAACTCACAATTCCGCACATGGTGCGGCTGAATTCCCCGCAGAAATGGTTTGGCTCTGGCGAGACTATGATTCAAGCAAGGCTACGCAAACTTACGAGATCGACCCCTCAGAAAAGTCTGCACCATCGTTCCGGGTCCAAGTTTTGAACCGCACCCAGTGAGCGATGGATCCAGCGAATCCCCTATGGATGTGCTGGCGCTGGCGTGGGAGCAGGCGCAGGCGCCGTCGGCTTGTTGAAGTCGAAGTTTACCTTCGGAGCTTGGCGTGCACCTTCTTCCGTCTTGAAGTAAGCGTCGTTGCGTGTGAAGCCGGCGAAACTCGCCACCAGACTGTTCGGGAACAACGAAATGTAGGTGTTGTAGTCCTGGATGGTGTCGTTATACCGCTTGCGTTCCACCGCAATGCGGTTTTCCGTGCCAGCTAATTCGTCTTGCAAGCCCATGAAATTCTCATTTGACTTCAATTGCGGATAATTTTCCACAATAACCATCAAGCGGCTCAGCGCGGAGTCCAACTGTCCATTCGCTGCGATCTTGTCCGTAGGGGTCTTTGCTCCCATCATGGCCGCGCGTGCCGCCGCGATATCGCCGAACACGGTCTGCTCCTGCACGGCATAACCCTTCACGGTTTGCACCAGGTTGGGGATGAGGTCTGCGCGGCGTTGCAAGACAACGTCCACCTGCGCCCAGGCTGCGTTAACGGCCTCTCGTTTGATGGCCATCTGATTTCGCCGACTGACGTAGGCGGAGCCGAGCACAAATGCCAGGATCAACAGCACTACCAGAATTACGATTCCCGCTTTCATATCCACCTCGTTCGATTGAGTTTCGAAACCCTACTGCGCAACCCGCTTCCACTCTTTCTTAGGCACCAGACGATCCAGAGCGATCACTACCTTTTCCAGCGCATGGATGAAGTTGTCGTACACCAGGAAAGAATCCTCTGTCAGTTCCTGGCCCTCATGAAAGTCGTAGCCCGCCTGGAATGCCCCCGCTTCCGCACCCGTGATACCGGCAATACGCTCAAAGAGTGCCGCTGGCGCCGCGGGTGGTTCTTCGCCAAAGGCCAACAGCGTGTGACGAAGCAAAGTTAGCGTGGCCGAAGCTGTTTTTTTCAGGATGGTCGTGTATTCCAGTTCGTTCTTTCCTGCATGCAGCACGTGCTGCCGCAAACGCAGCAACAGGAACCGTAAGTCGCGCTCCACCTGCACGCGGTGCAAGTTCATGGGGATTTCCAGATCCGCCACGGGATCCTTGCCGAACAGCACGCGGTGCGCTCGCTTGATATCCAGACTCTCGATGGGGAAGACGTCCGTAGATCGCTGCAATTCTTCCGTCAGGAAAAACATAGGGGTCGGCTCTTTCTCCTCACGCGTCCACCAAAGGACGACGGGCGCCAGCAATTGCAATTCCCGAACGTCGATCGTCACCAGGGTGCACAACACGTTCAAATCGGATGTCCCCGGCCGGTAGGTTCCGCTGGCCGCGGATCCGTAGAGCACCACGGATTCCAGATTCTTGCCCGCTGCTTCCTTCAATCGGCTCACTAGCTCTCCCAGCTTTGTTTCCATAGTGGTCCCCACGTTCACTCAAAATCTCGCTTACCAACTCCCACCCGCTCCGCCGCCGCCGCTCATTCCTCCGCCAAATCCGCCGAAACCGCCACCTCCGCCGCCCCAACCGCCACCTCCGCTCCCGCTGCTCCAGCCACCGCGGCTTCCACCCCATCCGCCACCGATCATCGGCCCAACCCACCAGCCGCTGCCCGTCCCACCACGCCGGTTGATATTACTGCCAGAACCACCCGAACGAGATAGCAGAAAAACCAGCAGGATGATCCCCAAAAAGATCCATATCCCCAGACTGCCGGAATCTTCATTCTGTTTGATCGGCCGGAGCTGCGGCGCGCCTGTCAGCGTGACACCTTTATCGTCCGCGATATATTTCGCTAGTTTCCAGGCAGTCGCTGTAATTCCGCTGTTGTAGTCCCCTTGCCGAAAATAAGGAGTCATCAAGCGCCCGGCATCGCCTGCCCGCGCGTCATTAATGACGGGCTCCAGACCGTATCCTACTTCCGTCCAGTACTTCCGGTCGTTCGGCGCGACCAGCAGCATCACCCCGTTGTCCTGCTTTTTCTGCCCAATCCCGAATTGCTTGTAGAGATCATTGGCGTACGGCTGGATTTCATTGCCATCCAGGGATTTCACCGTCACGATGGCCATCTGGGCCCCGGTCTTTTGCTCCAACTCCGTGCACAGCGCTTCCAGTTGCGCTTTGGTCTGTGCGTTGATGACCCCTGCGCGGTCTGTGACATAGCCGCCAGGCTTGAAATTCTTGAAATCGTCGGCACGTGTGATCGTGCTCACGGCTAGTACGAGCCCGGCGACGCACCACGCCAGCATAGTTCTGCGGAGTTTCATGGATTCCCGTGAGAGCCTAACGAGTCTGTCACTCCTGCACAAGGCGGAAAAGAAAAAACAATTGCGCAACTTTGAGCGGAAGAAGCTGGCAGGTGCGGCCAACCGCGCAGCCTCTGCGCGAATTCTCTCACAAAAGCGGCGCTAAAATCCCCATTGAATTTTTTTACTGAGCGCCCACACCTAGCTTGGCAAATGACTTGTGGAATTTTCCTCAGTCGTACGTTCGCGGCGTGTGGCTTGCATTCCTCCACCGCGGATCCGGAACTGAGGAGTGGAGTATTTCCCGGCATGGACAGTTCGCCTGGCTGCGTTTTTCCGGCCCATCCTCGCGTTTTGACCCCATCCTCACTCGCTCCTCTCGCCTAGACCCTACTGTTCGTGATGGAGGATCCTATGATCGAAAACAAGCTAGAAAAGGCCATGAAGCCAATACCGGTACCCTACGAGGAGTTCGAGAGCTTCCCGAAGCATGTCGAGGAGTTCTTTGACCTCATCGCCCGCCGCCCGTTTGAGCTGCTACAGAAGACGCCGCTTCTATTCGGCCGCGAACTCGAGCATCTCTGGAAGACCGAACCCGAGCTGCTCAGGCCCATTTTCCTGAAGCTGTATGAGACGGAAGAGAACCTGGTCGTACGCGCCGAAGTGCCGGGTTTCACCGAGAGGGAACTGAATATCGCCTGCGAGCCGTGGCGCTTGGTGATCACCGGGAAGAAAGAATACAAAGAAGAGGCGAAGATCGAGAAGAAAGAGGAAATCCCACTGCACATCGAGAGGATGAACATCTACAAGACGATTAAGTTCCCAATGGAGGTAAGGCCGGACAACGTGAAGGCCACTCTGAAGAACGGCATTCTGGAGCTCACCCTGCCGAAGGCGGAAGTCGTCAAGAAAGTGAAAATCGAGGTGAAGCCCCTGTAGCGCCGGAGTTTTTCCTCCGTTGGAGACGTGTCAGGAGGCGTCTTCTCCCTTTCGGGCGCCTCCTGAAATCGTCTGGAGGTATTTGCGGTCATTGACCGAGGTGCCCCCGAATCATACTCTGTACTGGGAATGGCCAGTTCGACACCAAGTCTTTCGCAGCGCCAGTTGAGCTCACTTCCGCGCTCCGTGCTCGTGACGCTCGCGGTATTTTTCTGCGCAGCAACCGCGTTGTATGCCCTAGCCTGGATGATTGACGCGCGCCACCCCAGCATCTCTCAAGTAGAAATCGGAATTAATCAATCCGCCGATACTTACTTTGACCTGGCAAGTTCATCCGTACCTATCTTTAATGTGATCCCTGGGAGTCCTGCGGAACGTGCCGGGTTGCGCGCGGGAGATCAGATTATCGCTCTCAATGGTCATGCACTTGAGTCCTATGCCCTCCTGGCCAAGATTTGGAGCCGCTCCCATCCCGGCGATCCAGTCGAAATCACGGTTCGCCGCGCAGGTGAACCCAAACCGTTGACGTTTCAATCCGTCTTTCGTCCCGCGCGTTCCGGCAGATCTTCGGAGGGAGCGGCGCGAGCCTCCGCTCGCGAGCTACTAGGGTTTTACCCCATCCTATTTATCCTTGTCGGATTCGCGGTGCTTTTTCTCCGATTGGAAGACTCGCGCGCGTGGCTCCTGGCTTTGCTTTTTGCCTGCTTCGTTGCTGTCCCCAGCTTCAACAATTTGGAGGCCTTTCCGCATTCGGTGCGAATTTTTGCGGCCCTGTATCGAAGCATCTTTTTTAGCTTGATCACGCCTATCTTTTATATCTTTTTCGCCGTCTTCCCTGAAAGATCCCCTTTAGAGCGGCGCGCGCCTTGGCTGAAATGGCTCGCCCTCGCCGTTTGCGCGCTACAGATGTTTCCTGGGCTGCCTAATGGCGATGTCCGGTTGCCACTTTTCATTTCGAGGATGATTGGCAATGCGGCTTCAGAGCAGGTTCGCCTCGGGCTGACCTACGGTTTTCTTGTACTTGGACTCGTCTCTTTGTTTTGGAATTGCACCAGCGCCGGGACTTCCCCCGAAGCCCGCCGCAAGTCGCGTGTTTTGCTCGCGGGCACGCTCCTCGGCGTATTCCCCTTTGTCCTGGAACATATCGTCATCGATTTTTCCGGCTACAGACCGCCGTTCTGGACCGACGTAAGCCTCAATCTATTGGTTCTGCTTTACCCCTTGTCGTTCGCATACTCCATCGTCAAGCACCGGGTCCTAGAGATCCCTGTACTGCTTCGACGCAGCGCGCGCTACGTGCTGGTACAGCGAGGCTATTTCCTGCTTCTTTTCTGCGCAGCGTTGTTAACTATTTTCTTGTTCACGCACTTCTTCTCCGGCCTGTTCGTGGAAAATTCGCAGTTTGGCATGGTGTTGAGCGCGGCCTTTGGCGTGGCCATGGTTTGGGTCTCTGGCCCGATCGTCAAACGCGGCACGGATCGTATTGACCGCGCCTTTTTCCGCAGTTCCTATGATGCACGCATGATCCTTCAGGATCTTGCGGAGAAGACACGCACGGTCGGGAACCGCCATGACCTTGCCACTCTACTCGAACACCACCTTTCGCAGGCTTTTCATCCGCAATCCCTGGCCATTTTCTTCGCTGGACCATCCGGGGATCTGATCGCCACTGGCCGTGCGGTTCCTGTGGGACTCGCGACTCTTGATGCCAATTCTCCTTTTCTCCACGAAGTCAAGGTCCAAGCCCGCGCCTGGGATGTTCCAGCGCCCGATGAATCCGAAGCGCCACAGAATTTTCCTCTCGCTCCTCTTGCCCCGGAGTGCGTCGTTCCGTTGCTGGTGCATAATTCCAAACTGGTCGGTTTGCTGGTCCTCGGCCAGCCCCTTTCCGAGGAGCCGTATTCCCGCGAGGACAAGAGTCTGCTCGAATCTGTGGCGGGTCAGGCCGCCGTCTCCCTGGAAAACATGTCTATGGCCGAGCAAATCGCCGATCGGCTGGAGCTAGACCGCCGCGCGGATCGCGAAATGCAAATTGCCCGCGACGTCCAGTCGCGCTTGTTTCCCCAAGTGAAGCCCCGACTCGCTACCCTTGACTACGCCGGCAGTTGCCTCCAAGCGCGCCAAGTCGGCGGTGATTACTACGACTTCATGGACCTCGGCTCCTCCCATGTTGCCTTCGTTCTCGCCGACATTTCCGGGAAGGGAATAGCGGGTGCACTGTTAATGGCGAATCTGCAGGCTAACTTGCGCAGCCGTTATGAACTTGCGCTCGATGATCTGCCTCGCCTTCTAAAATCCGTGAACCAGCTCTTTTATGAAAATACTCCGGATGATCGGTATGCGACGCTCTTTCTCGCCGTCTACAATGATTTGACCCGCGAGCTCACCTACGCCAATTGCGGACAAAATCCGCCACTCGTTTTTCGCGAGGATGGCAGTGTGGAGCACCTAAACCCCACTTCCACGGTCATAGGCCTCTTTTCTGATTGGGTTTGCACCACGAAGACCATCGTGCTCCGGCCCAACGATGTGTTGGTGATTTACACGGATGGGGTGACGGAAGCGAACGACGTCGAGGGGAACGAATTTGGCGAGCGCCGTCTACGTGAAACAGTCAGGGGAAAATTTCAGGGGGCGCCGGCGGAACTGCTCACCGTTATCCAAGATGCAGTGCAGAAATTCAGCGCTGGCGAACAGTTTGATGATCTGACTTTGGTAGTAGCTCGCGCCCGCTAACGGCGAGTTCGCTCTGGCGGGCGGACTGCTTCGTGCACCGCATTTTCCAGCACCACTAGGGGCCGCCCAACGCCGTCAAAAGAGCAGCGCCATTCGGGCTGCCAAGGCCAGTGCACGCATCCCAGCCTGGTCTTGCAGAATAACCTCCATTGCTTCCTGAGGTGATGTCGTGAAACGTGGCTTCGGCCTTGGCGGAATACAACAAAGGGTTGACGTAGCCCACAGTTGTCCCCAGCGATTGGTTGATCAATGCGAACAGCCCCGCCCACAACGGGGCAACCGCGCTGGTGCCGCCGATCACCGTCTGCTGCCCATCGACCACGACGTTGTACCCCGTTTCCGGATCGGCATCACCGGCTACATCGGGCACGCCGCGGCCCACGAATCCATTCGGAGCCTGTGGCACATTGGCACTCTGCTGGAAACTGGGTAGCGCAAAAAGTTCGCTGACACCGCCGCCTGTTGCTCCCTCATTCTCAGAAAGCTCGTTCCAAGCCTCTTCGCTGCTAATCGTGGTGCCAGAGATCTCCAGCTTCGTGCCGCCGCAGGCCACCACGTAGGGACTGGCCGCGGGAAAATCCACCGTCGGCGTTCCGGCGGTAGTTCCGTCGGACGCGCCATCATCCCCCGACGCAGCCAGCACCGTGACTCCCATGGTTGATGCGTCCTGGCAAGCGGAGTTAAGCGCATCGCGCGACTGTCCTGTCCACGAGCTCTCCGGCCCACCCCAACTGATGGACACAACCGACGGCTTCAACTTTGCGTCATGCACCGCGGAAGTTACCGCGTCGATAAACCCCTGATCCGTGTTGGGCGCGAAATACGCGGCGATCTGCGCTCCGGGCGCAACCGCTCCCGCCACCTCGATATCCAACTGCACTTCGCTGTCAGGTCCGCCGGCATCGCCCGTGGGTGAATTCGTAGCGCCGTCGACGGAAACCGCGGTGACGGTCGGCGTGGAAATGCCGAGATTGCCAAAAAAACTATCGAGATCGCTCGTGTTGTAGCCGCCGCCCAGTTCAATCACGCCGATGCACTGGCCAGCACCGGTCGCGCCCGTTGGAAACGCGTAGGCTTGCGCGACCTGCACGGGCGAATAGGATGCGGCCGCCGCCTGCGCCTGATCGTTGGGCTTTTCCCTGCGAATCCGAAAATGTGCTTTCGCTTGTGGCCGGTTATCCAGGCCGAAAACGCCTTGGACGATGGATTCCAGTTCCGCCGGAATCGTGAGGCTGCCCGTGCGGCAGCGATAGATGCCGGAACTGTGCTCGTATCGGCGCAAACTCACGCCAAAAGCGGTGTTAAACGCTTCGACAGTCCCACTCAGCTTCACAATCCGGCTGGCACGATCCTCGCTGACAACTTTGAGTCTGTTTTGCCCGGCAAATGCCCGAAGTTTCTCCAGATCGGCTGTCGACGCGCCGTGGGTGCGCGCAAATTCTTCGCGGGTAAGATTTTTTCGCTCGCGGAGAGGGAGGGCGCCCAGCTGTGCGGCAGAGGGAAATTTTCCGGGAATGGAGCCACGCCGCAAGAGAACGCTCACTTCAAACTGTTCACTCGGGTCGGCCGGCCCTGCATCTTTTCCGTCCGGCAATGCTCCCCGCGCGCTGCCCTTCAGTTCCACCCGATCCTGTCGCCTTGCCATGAAATGCCTCCCCGAAGAGTCTATTGTGCTGAGGCCGGGTGCCAAAAAGTATAGCTCGAATCAGCCGTGCTGCTGGGGATTTGGTGCCGAGTGTGCAGACTCGAGAGGCCACCCAAGGGAGTGACGAGCATAAGCATATTCTTCCTTTGACTTGTGCACAGGAACGGCATAGAAAGACAGGAGACCGCTCCAAAGGAGTTGACCATGGTGAACGACCTCTCGCGCAGAAAATTTCTCGAAAAGCTCGGCATCGGGACGGCTGCCGGCGTTAGCTATTCCCTCCTGAGCGAATGGGCGGAGGCTCGTCCCGTGGATTCGAACACTCTGCCGACCCGCACGCTCGGCCGCACGGGCGCGAAAGTCTCCATCCTCGCGTTTGGTTGCGGTAGTCGTTTCCTCATGTATGAGGACGAGGCCGCCGCGACGGAAATCCTGAATCACGCCATCGACCAGGGCATCACCTATCTCGACACCGCCTACGCTTATGGCGATGGGAAGAGCGAAACGCGTGTTGGCGAAGTGATGGCCACGCGCCGCAAGGAGGTTTGGCTAGCCACGAAAATCCCCGATCGTACGCGCGATGAGTTTATGCGCCGCCTGGAAGCCAGCCTGAAGCGCCTGCAAACGGACCACGTGGACCTGCTGCACATCCATAGCCTCGGCCGCGCCGAAGACCTAGCCAAGATTGAAGCGCCCGACGGCGCCTTAAAGGGTTTGCTGCAAGCGCGCGATCAGAAAATGTGCCGCGCCATTGGCATGACCAGCCATACCAGCGGCGAAGTGATGGCTCAAGCCATACAGCGCCACGATCTGGACTGCGTGCAGATGGCTTTGAACGCCTCGCAAAATGGCAGGTTTGAGGAACTTGCACTCCCCGCCGCGCGCGCCAAGAATCTGGGCGTCATCGCCATGAAGGTCACCGGCCAGGAGTATCTGCTCGGCACAGCGGAAGGCAAGGGTGACATCGATTCCTTGTTGCGTTATTCCATGAGCTTGCCGGTTACTGCCGCCGTGGTCGGCATGCCGCGGAAGGAAATGCTGGATCACAACATTCAGGAAGCGCGCCGCTTCAGCGCGTTCTCCGAATCCGACATGGATCGCCTGCGTAAGACCTTGCAGCCCTCTCGTGAAGGGCTGGAAAAGAATCTCTCCGGCCACCATGATGGCCCAACCGTGAAATCACACTTGTTCTGGGTCTAATCCTATTTGCTAGCTTGAGGTTCACGCTGCGATAGCAGATCAGTCGGGAGCAAGCGCTTCCCAGGGGGCTTCCCTTCCTGGGCCGCTGCTTTCCCGTTATCTTCCCAAGATCGAACGGTGGAGTTGTCGGCATCCCGTCGGGAACGAGCCGTATTACGGTGACCTCCTTGAGCTCCAACTGTCTCGCATCGTCTCCCAACGGCGCTGCCAGCTTCGGCAACCTGCTTTTTCGCACGACATTCATCTCGGCGATCAGAGCGTACACATCCAACGCAGGATTCTCCTTCTGGTTTGGCACTCGCGTGGCAAAAGGTTCGGTAATTCCGGAAGAATTTACAATTGCGCGTACTGCAAAGAGAGCGCAACATTTCCTGACAATCTGATCTCGGGAGGATTTGGGACGACCATGGCGGTTTCAGCACAGCACCTACCCGAGCCAGGAAAGCTATGCTCTGATGAGTGCATGACCGACAAACGCCAGAGGGAGCGCCGCCGGACACGGCGTGTGCGCATGAAGCAAGGGATGCGGGTGCGTCCGTCGAACCGGAAAGATGGATTGTTTGAGGAAATAGGGACAACCACGAATGTCTCCCAGGACGGCGTATATTTTGTGACGCAACGGGGTGACTATTCCGCGGGGATGCGCTTGTTTGTGACCATGCCGTACTACTCGCCGACCAGCCAGCAGAACTATGAATACGCGGGAGAAATAGCCCGCGTGGACGATCTGGGAAATGGGCAGAGAGGCATAGCCGTAAGGTTCCTATCCTCGTCGAAGAAGAGCTCAGCGAAGAACTAAAACCGGCGAATGGCCGATTCCTTCGCAAATCTTTTTCTCCGGAAATTCCCGTGCAATTGGCGCGCGATCAAGGTCACCTGTTCCAGGCTTGCGGGGGGAAGGGGTAGCGGAGGCCGTGGGCGTCGGGTTGAACGGCGGCGGACGTTTCGAGTTGTATGACCTGCCAGCCGTCTTTGCCGTTGTCGGCAGGCGAGTGCGGCAGGCCGTCGCCACTGGGATTGCCGGACTCGGCGAAATTGGTCCGAAAGGTCTGCATCAGCTCGGAGAGTTTGTAATCATCGGGGCGGCGGGGGCGACCCTGAGGTGAATCGAGCGTGCTGAAGACGTACGCTACGCGCGGCGATTTTGAGGATAGCCGAAGTCATCTGTTGCTTATCGCCTGGAGCCGGGAGTTCGCAATGCCAGACGGGTAAGGCAGGGGAGAACTCTGGCTTGACGATCTAGTTCGGGCGGTTGCGGGACTTTGCTTGATTGAGAACTGGGGAGCGCGGGTGTCGCGCAGATTCAAAAGCGTGCTTGCCGGGCGAGCGGCGTGCGCCATGTGTTCTTGGAAGAGAGCTTGGCTTCCGGTCCAGACCAATTGCAGGCCCGCAAGAATAGCTACCAGGGCGACGGCGGCTTTGGTCTTTTGTGCTGGAATCTTCGGGGCCACGATGCAGCCGAGCACTACACCAGGAATACCACCAGCCAAAAGCTCGAATAGGATGGGCGCGTTGAGGGAGCCAAAAGTCCAATGAAACGCGCTGCCAATCACCGCCAACACCAATCCAAAGAGCAAATCGGTTCCCACAACTTGCGATGGGTTCATTTCGGAGTAGTTCAGGAGCAGCACCGTGCCAAGTGCTCCTGCGCCCGCGGAGGAAAATCCGGATTCCAGGCCAATGGGGAGGGCCAGCCACGGCAGCCAACGGTGGTTTTTTGCAGCGAACGAAGGATTTTGCACGCGGCGGATAAACGTCACACTGGAAGACGCGGCCAAGAGTACGCCGAGCAGCAGAATCACCACAGGATTTCCTGCTCCTTGATTCAACGAGCGTAAAATCCACGTGCCCACCAGAAGGCCCGGTACTGCGCCCCGGAGGAGCAGCCACAAATAGCGCGAGTGAATGTGCTTCCCCGCAAGATAAAAGGGAGCGGCAATCAGGCGTAGAACGCCCGCAAAGAGGAAGGCGGTGCCAACGGCCTCACCGGAGGTCAAGCCGGCGATCAGTACAAGCGCAGGAACCGTGAAGCTGCCGCCGCCGATGCCGGTCAATCCAACGGCCACGGCAATCAGGAATCCGATGATGGAGTACATCACTTTCCGGCCTCCGAGAAAGTGTGGATTCCGCATTCCAACTTCTTGCCATTCCACCGTCCCGAGCGCGGGTTCGCGGGATCGTCCGGAATCGCGGTGCAGGGTTGGCAACCGACGCTCAGAAATCCCTGGTCGTATTGTGGCAAGTAGGTCAGGCCATTCCCGCGGGTGTACTCCCACACTTGCGCCCAGGTCCAATCCGCCAATGGGCTGACTTTCAGAAGGTTCTTTCCCTCGGGCAAACGATGCGGTTCGACTTTCCTGAGGTTTTTTCGCGTGGGGGACTGTTCTCGGCGCAGTCCCGTGAACCAAATCTCAAACGGTTCCAGGGCTGCGAGCAGCGGGTCGACTTTCCGCAACTGGCAGCATTTGGTGGGCGCGGAACGGTACAAGATACCCAGTTCGCTTTCCTGCTCGGCTACGGTCCGCTGCGGAGTGACATTCACAAGATTGAGTTGCCATTGACCGGCGAGCCTGTCGCGAAATTCGTAGGTTTCCGGAAAGTGATAGCCGGTTTCCAGAAAAAGGACGGGTATGTCAGGCAAATGTTTTCGGAGCAAATGGAGGACGATGATGTCCTCTGCCTGAAAACTGCATGTGAGGCAGACGCGTGCATCCGCTTGTGCTGACAGGACGGCTTGGATGACCTCTTCCGCCTGGTGAATATCGAGATTTTCAAGTTCGCGCAGTGAGGGCATGTCAGTCCGCCTTCCTTTGATCCGCAACGTTTTTGATGACCCGGAGCGTTTGCGCTTTTTCGAGTGCTTGCGTAAGAGCTTCTTCGGTGCCGTCAGGTGATGTGGGCACTGTGATCTCGAAGAGGGATTCGCCCGCTATGCTCTGGAGAGTTGATTTTTCCTCAAGGGTGAGGCTGCCGCTGGAGCGAATGATGACGTGACCCGTGTCCAGCAGGGAACGCAGAACGATCGAGAGAGCTGGGGAGGGAATTTGCTCTGCCTTGAGGAGAACCGTGGCAAATCCTGTTTCGAAGAGCGCGAGTTCCAAAAGCTCTGCAAACTTCGAGTCACCTTGAACGGAAAAGATGGCCGCACGATGGCCGTAGCGTTCCTGGCGATCCTCTTGAGTGACAGGGCCTGTTCTTCGCTTGTGAATTGCCGCGGCTTTTAGAGTGCCAGTGAGTTTCTGCCCGGAAAGGTCTTCGCGAATCATGGCGGCGCCAACTGTGGCGTTCGAAAGCGGATCAATCAAGATGAAACTTCCCGTAGTTCGATTGCGGCGATAGGGATCGAAGTACAGCGGAGAGCTGCTCTGGAACTCGACAAAAGCAATTCCGTTCATCTCCAGTTCGTTCGCAGGATGTTCGGACAGCGCAGCGACATCGATGCGGAAGCGCATGGCCGTCGCCTTGGCCTTAACTTGGCGCCCTGCGTGTTTCAGCAGATACGATTGATTGAGTCTCAGCGGTCTTTCATGCAGCCACACCAGCATGGCCGCAAACCGATTGGACACACGGGGAGGTTTCCGGGCGGAAACGATCATGTCCCCACGGCTGAGGTCGATTTCCTTTTCGAGCGTGAGCACTACCGATTGTGCGGGAATGGCCTCGGCGAGTTCGCCGTCATAACTGACGATGGCCTGCACCGTGGTCTGTTGCCCCGAAGGCAGCGCTAGGACGGAATCCCCCGGTCGAATCCGTCCGCTCAGCACGCGTCCGGAAATACCACGAAACGTTCTGTCTGGACGAATGACGGATTGAACAGGGAAACGCAATGCCGACGATTCAACGTTTGCATGGATCGGCACCGTTTCCAGGTGGCGGAGCAAGGTTGGCCCGGAGTACCAGCCTGTTTTACTGCTGCGCGTGACGATGTTGTCGCCTTCCAAAGCGCTGATTGGAATGCATTGCACAAACGGAATTCCTAGGTGTGCGGCGAGTGCCTCGAAATCGGCCTGAAGTTTCAAGAACACGCTCTGGTCGTAATTGAGCAGGTCCATCTTGTTCACTGCGCCGACCACTTTCGGGATTCCGAGCAGTGCGGCGATATAGGCGTGGCGACGTGTCTGCGCCAGGAGGCCCTTTGTGGCATCGATGAGAATCACGGCGAGATCGGCGGTGGAAGCGCCGGTGGCCATGTTGCGGGTATATTGTTCGTGGCCCGGTGTATCGGCAATGATGAACTTTCTTTCCGGAGTGCTGAAATAGCGGTAGGCAACGTCGATCGTGATGCCTTGCTCCCGCTCCGCGCGCAAACCGTCGGTTAAAAGCGAAAAATCGATGGGACCGCCGGAGCGGTTGATGCGGCTCTTTCGAATCGAGGCGAGCTGGTCTTCGTAGACCCCTTTGGAATCGTGCAGCAGACGCCCAATGAGGGTAGACTTGCCGTCATCGACGCTTCCGGCGGTGGTAAACCGCAGCAGCTCTTTCCTCAGATTCTCTTCGAGGAAGCTGTCCAAGTCTGCGGAGATTTCCGCATAGCCCGCGCTCAGCATTAGAAATACCCCTCGCGCTTTTTGATTTCCATCGATCCTTCTTCGTCATGGTCGATGGCGCGGTTCTCCCGCTCCGAGCGGCGAAACGAAATCATCTCCGCGATAATCTTTTGAACTGTGTCCGCTTCGGAGCGGATTGCCCCCGTGCAGGGTACGCAACCGAGCGACCTCATGCGGCAAGTGACGCGCTGTATCTTCTCATTTGGGAGCAGTTGGTCGCCCTCGTGCACCAGGACGATTGAGCCGTTGCGTTCGACGACTTCGCGCTGCCGCGCGTAATACAGCGGAACGATCGGGATTTTCTCCGCATGGATGTACAGCCAAACATCGAGTTCGGTCCAGTTCGACAAGGGAAAAACGCGGATGCTCTCACCTTTGTTGATGCGCCCATTGAAGTTGTTCCATAGTTCCGGCCGCTGATTCTTGGGATCCCATTGGCCGTGGGCATCGCGGAAAGAATAGATTCGCTCTTTGGCGCGCGATTTTTCTTCATCGCGGCGCGCCCCTCCAAAGGCTGCGTCAAACCCTCCTGCCTCCAGAGCATCGAGCAGCGCTTTCGTTTTCAGCAACCCGCAACATTTTTGCGTACCGAGGACGAAGGGATTGGCGCCCAGAGCGAGGGCCTCGCGATTCTTATGCACGATCAGTTCGACGCCAATCTCCTTCGGATAGGTGTCGCGAAAAGCGATCATTTCCGGGAATTTGTAGCTCGTGTCGATATGCAGCAGCGGAAACGGGATTCTCCCGGGATAGAACGCCTTCTGCGCCAGTCGCAGCATCACCGAGGAGTCTTTGCCGATGGAATAGAGCATCACCGGGTGGGCGAATTCTGCGGCCGCCTCGCGCAGGATGTAAATGCTCTCGGCCTCTAATGCTTGAAGATGAGTCAACCTTGCCTGCGCTGTGCGAGGAGGTGGCGCTATCCCTGGGCGCTCCCTTGCAGCTCCCCGAACGATGTCCGTTGTTATGGATGGCACGCTTTGTCCTTTCGACCGCCAAGACACTTCAGAAAACAAAAAACCCACCTGCCAGCGATTCTGACGGTGGGTCTGACTGCGACTCGGCTAGAAACCGATTTCTAGACTAATAGCCTCCCAGCGCCAAAACGCACCTGTGCGCAACAGCAACAACAAGTACAACAGTTGTGCGTATAAACGCGGCGATAGGAGGTCAAACTCATGCTAGCTACTCTAGTGGGAAGATCGGCCCACGGCAAGCGAGTCAACGAATCATTTTTCGGATGCGATCCAATCATTTTCTTGCTACCGCCCTATCGGTCGACCCCTATCAGGTCGGCTGGCGCGGCATACAGCGTCCGATGGGGAAATGGCAATGACCAAGCTCGCCCGCGAGTCGTCCAGAGGCAGTCCCCGACCCCGAATAGGCCTTGTCCCCACAGGAAGAAAAACCGCGCGTTGCTGCGGCGAGGGGGGTGGCGGAAAGGGCCTGCGTGCGATATTCTGAGTGTTAAGAAGTCGTAAAGAAGTCCTGAGCAGGACGTCCCCCGAAACAGGAATAGGCCTATGACCGAGACGAAAACCACTTTGCCCGGAACGAAGCCCGCGCGGCCTATATGGAAGCCGGCGGGGAAGGTCCATGCCGGCGAACAGCCGTTCCATTACCCCTTGAAGCGGGAATTTGTCGAGCCGGATTGGCGGCGCTTGCCCGGCTATAAGAACGTCTCACAGGACGAGTGGGAGACCGCCCTCTGGCAACGGCGTCACACGGTCAAGAACCTGGGCGAGTTGAAGGAAGTGTTCGGAGACCTCCTATCGGATTCCTTGCTGGCGAGTTTGGAGCGCGATAGTAAAGAACGCGCGACCATGTCCATCCTGGTGCCTCCTCACATGCTGAACACTATGGATGAGAAGGACCTGTGGAATGACCCGGTTCGCCGGTACATGCTGCCGGCATTTGACGATCGACATCCGGAATGGCCGAGCCACCCTCGGGCGAGCCGCGACTCCCTGCATGAGGCCGATATGTGGGCCGTAGAAGGGCTGACCCATCGCTACCCGACGAAGGTGCTGGCGGAACTGCTGTCCACCTGCCCGCAGTATTGTGGACATTGCACGCGCATGGATCTTGTCGGAAATGATGTGCCGCAAGTAGTGAAGCTGAAGTTCCAGATACCGCAGAAGGATCGTTACCAGCAGATGTTGGAGTACTTGCGGGTAACGCCGTCGGTGCGCGACGTGGTGGTGAGCGGCGGCGACATCGCCAACACCCCCATCGGGACGCTCGAAGATTTTTGCTCGAAGTTGATGGATATTCCCAATATTAAGGATATCCGGCTTGCCACCAAAGGACTGATTGCCATTCCACAACACTTTCTGCAGAGCGAAGTGCTGGCAGGGCTGGAGCGGCTGGCCAAAAAGGCGCGGGGAAAGGGAATCGACATCGCGGTTCACACGCACGTCAACAACGCGCGCCAGGTAACGCCGCTTGTGCGCAAGGCGGTGCAGGCCCTTCTGGACATGGGTTACCGGGACGTTCGCAATCAAGGCGTACTGCTGCGAGGCGTGAACACCAGCGCGAACGAGCTGCTGGACTTGTGCTTCACGCTGCTCGATCACGGCAAAATCATGCCGTACTATTTCTATCAGTGCGATATGATTCCCAACGCAGAACACTGGCGGCTGGCGATTCACGAAGTGCAAAAATTGCAGCACGATATTATGGGTTATCTGCCCGGTTTCGCCACGCCGCGCATGATCTGCGACGTGCCGTTTGTCGGCAAGCGCTGGGTGCATCAGGTGAAGGAGTACGACCGGCAGCTCGGCATTTCCTACTGGACGAAGAACTATCGCACCGGCATCGAGGCGGATGATCCCGAGGCACTGAGTCGCCGATACGAATACTTCGATCCGGTTTACACACTGCCACAGCTCGGCCAAGATTTCTGGCGCGACAAGAGCGTGCAGCAGACCCTCTCGAAATAAGCAGCAGGTTGGCGCACAACGCATCAACCGGGGCTCAGTTATTTCATTGCGCTATGGCTATGTATTGTTTACCATTGCGCTCTTATTCGATGATTTCGGGTTGGGCAGTACTAGCCGGTTAGGCGACCATGATCCCCGAAACGACCACCTCGGACAATCCTTCACTCCCAAGAAAAATAGTCCGTCTGATGGCGGATGTGGCGCTGGTGTGCGCCCTTGGTGGCGCGTTGAGTGCGGCCGCCTTGCAGTGCGCAGAAGTGCCGGGCGAGAGCGATCCCCAACGGAAAAACGTGCTGGTTCTGATGCCGGAGAATCTCGGGTTTGAAGGACAGATGACGTTTGTGCAGAACCTGAGCGCGGGATTGGAAGCTCCCGACAAAGTCGAGTTGTACACGGAATCGATCGATTTAACCCAACTGAAGATTCCGGGAAACGCGCAGGAACTGGCAGAGCTCTATCGCACGAAGTATAAGGACATCAAGCTAGACCTGATCATCGTGGGGCAACGGCCAATGCTGGAGTTTCTGCTCAAGAACCGGCAGGGCCTTTTTCCCGGAGTGCCCATCATCTTTGGGATGATCCCCAAGGACTTTCCGACTCCCACGGTCAAGTATCCCGGCGTAACGGGAACTGTGGCAGGGCTCGATTTTGAAAAAACGGTGGAACTGGCTCTGATTCTGCAACCGGATACGAAACGGGTAATTCTAATTTCGGGCTCATCCGCCCGGGACAAGTGGCTCGAGTGGATTGCCAAAGAGCAATTTGAGGCACTCGCGGGGAGAGTGGAAATTGCCTATTGGGAGGGGATGACACCTCTCGAGGTAAGAACGCGCTATAGCAGTCTGAAGGAGGGAGACGTTCTCTTTTACCTGACAGAGTCTCGGGATCATGCTGGACGTACGTATTCTTTGGAACAGTATCTGGACCGGATCGCAACAGATTCACCCGTGCCCATCTATGGATCTCTCACACAACTTCTCGGGCACGGGATTGTGGGTGGCGACCTCTATGACACGGTAAGCGAGGCTAAAACCATTGCAGGTCAGGCCAGGCAGGTACTGGCCGGGAAAAGCCCCGCTGAGATTCCCATTGCCGACGTAGAGATGAGTAGCGCCGTCGATTGGCGGCAATTGCCCCGATGGGGTATACCCATTTCGCGTGTTCCGGCCGGGACAGAGACGCGATTCCGAGAGGCGACACTTTGGGAGAAACACAGGCTCGGGATCGTGGCAGTAACCACATTCATTGCCCTTGAAACTGGGCTTGTTTTTCTGCTTGGGATTCAGATTCGGAGGAAAAACAAAGCACGAAGCATGGTGGAGCGGCGATTTGCGACGGAAAGCGTGATCATGGAGTATTCGGAAAAACTGACGCACTGTTCCCCTGAAAATGTTGAGGGAGAGATCCAACAAGGGTTAGCCGCGGTGCGAAAGGCCAAAGAAGTAGACTGGGCGCTGTGGTTTACAGTGGAACCGGGAACCGGGGAGATCGGGAAGAATTTTGTGGCACGAAATGAGGCCACCCTGGGAGAGGTCGATCTGGAACTGGGGGCGCACACGCCCTGGCTGATGGGGCAGATCGAGGCTGGGCAGAGCGTGACCATCTCCGAACTGAGACTGATGCCGGAAGAGGCCGGAGAAGACCGACGTTATCTAGAATCCATCGGCGTGGAATCGATGCTCGAAATTACGTCCAGCTCGAACGGCGGGACGAGAAGTGCTATGGTGCTCGCCAGTCGCCAACAAGGGAAAGAGTGGTCTCGGGCGCTGCTGGCGCGTCTGGGCACGCTGGGAAACCTGTTTGGAAATGCGCTGAATCGGCGACGCGCGGAAGTGGAACTGAAGGACAAAAAAGAATGGTTAGAGATGGCCTTGGAGGCGTCGAGAACTGCGCTGTGGGACCTGGATGTGCTGAGCGGAAAAGTGCGGTGGTCTCAAAGAGACGAGTCCTTGCTCGGGAAAGCGCCGATGGAGCTCGAATTGTCCTGGGAGAAATTTTTGGAGCGAGTTCCCGAAGAAGACCGCGAGGACCTCTTTCGCCGCACAGTAGCCATGCTGGAAGATAATACGGGAAACGATACCTTCTTAACGGAATGGAGATATCACGAGCCTGGGGGAAGCGAGCGATGGGTGGTGTTTCGAGGCCAGGTTTGCCGCGATGCCCGCGGGCGCCCCCTGCGATTACGCGGGGTAAACGTAGACATTACGGAACTGAAGCAGGCGAAGTCGGAACTGGTGGAACTGACGGAGCGACTGATTCAGGCACAAGAAAACGAGCGCCAGCGCCTTGCCCGTGAACTGCACGATGACATCGGGCAAAGGCTCTCGCTGCTGATTATTGGATTGGACCGGCTACGGCATGGGCTGCCGCTTGGCCTGCGCGAGCCGCGGGAAGAGCTATCGGCGACTCTGGAAGAAGCCAACCAACTGGCGACGGACATTCATGGTTTGTCCCACCAATTGCATTCCTCGAAGTTGAAACACCTGGGATTGCAGGCGGCACTGAGAGAATTGTGCGCACAAGTCTCCCGGCAACACGGGGTCGAAGTGAACCTGCAAGCAGAATCGATCCCGGGAGAGATCTCCGAGGAGCGGGCACTTTGCTTATACCGTGTTGCACAGGAAGCCTTGAACAACGCGGTGAAACACAGCGGGTCGGCTACCATCGACGTGGAATTAAGGGCCGTGCTGAACATGCTGCGATTGAAGGTAAAGGATCATGGTTCTGGATTCGATGTGAAACACCATGAAGCTGGAGTAGGACTGGCTAGCATGCGAGAGCGCATCCGCATGGCTGCAGGGAAACTGCAAGTAAACTCAAAACCGGGAGCCGGAACGGAAATTGTGTCGGAAGTGGCAATGGAGCAGGTTGCGAGGCACACGAGTGCGCACTGAACAGGACGGGCTCGCCGAGCATGTCGGTCGTTAAGTCTGGTTGACCAGTTTCTGCTTCATCGCAAAGCGTAATAGCTCGGAATTATTCGCCAAACCGAAATCCTGCATGATGCGATACTTGTGAAATGCAACCGTGCGTGTAGCGACATTGAGGATTGCTGCGGCTTCCTTCATGGTGTGCCCTTCGACAAGAAGTTGCAGAACTTCACGCTGACGTGGGGTGAGCGTGCGAGCAGATTCGCAACGTGAGTCGCGCGAAACGATTTCGGCGATGGCATCCTGGAGGGCCGGGGTTGTGTATTTACCACCGCGCAATACTTCGCGGACGGCCTTCAAGAGCTCGCTTCCCGCGGACTTCTTGAGTAGGTACCCCGAAGCCCATTTTTGCATGGTTTCCGCGGCGATCTCTGGATCTTCATTCATGGTGAGAACAATAATTTTGATCTTGGGAAGGACCTGCTTCAGTTGCTCACTGGCATCCAGTCCATTCAGAAGAGGCATGTTCAAATCAACCAGGACCAAGTCTGGCTTGAGCTGGGGAGCGAGGCGCAAGAGCGCGCGGCCATCGGCAACCGTGCCAACCACTTCACATTCGGGCTCGAGTAGACGTTTAAAAGCTTCGGCGACAAGCGTGTGATCATCCGCGAGAAGTATGCGTGCCTTGGCCACCGTAGTCTTCACCCCAATACAGCGATTAGTTGAATCCTAGTAAAACTGGGGGCAAATGGGAAGGCAGGATACAGAGACCCCGCTGACCGTATAAAGTACCGGGCTTATCTAGACTTTCTCGGCAGATTTGGTTTGAAGACGAATCTGGTGGGAATCCCTGCCAACTTTCGAGCAACCCAACTCGGCCCAGAAATTCTCCGCCCAAGAATTTCTAGAAGCACTCCGCCCCGTTATAACAACGAAACGATTTTGCGAACCGTTCGGGCTGCTCGAAAGTGGGCACAGAGTGCGACCCGCTCTCAAACGTGCAAAGAAACTCCTGCGAGTCCCAGACGTGCCGTGGCGAAGAGGATGATGCAGAAGCAGCGCGAGGGGAACTGTCAATTCTTACAGTAGTTTGAAAGATGAGAAAGTGCACGAAAAGGCAAAAGGCTCCCAGGAGATTCCATCGTAAAGAGATCGTAAAGTATTTATTATCAATATCATGGGGGTGTGTCCGTTCCCGGCAGAGGCTCGCGGCGAAGTTCGAGTCGAAGGTTCGTTCCGCTGTCTGCTGGCGAGAGGATCGCGCAAAGAGATGCCATTTGCGGGAGAGAAAATTTGCCATCCTGCCTGTCTGAGATGCATCGAAGTTGGTGTTCTTGGTTTGAGAACTGTCACTTTTGGCAGTTGTTGAACGCGAATTAGGTCGGTTAAATACGAAGTCTACCAGCAAGTTCGGTTTAGAGATTTGGAGTATAGAATGAGTTCTCGCCCCCGCATCCTACTGGCGGATGACCACATTGGGATGCTGGCGAACGCCTCAGACATCCTGCAAAACCAGTTCGAGGTGGTCGCTACTGTAACCGATGGCCGCGCGGCGGTAAACGCGACTTTTGACTTGAACCCGGATCTGGTGGTGCTGGACATCATCATGCCGGAGCTCGATGGGCTGCATGCCGCCAAGGAACTGCGGCGGCGTGGTTCGAAGGCAAAGGTTGTCTTTTTGACGGTGCAGCAGGACGAGGAATACGTTGCCGCCGCCTTAGAGAGCGGCGGGCTGGCCTATGTTCTGAAATCTCGAATGTATTCCGACCTGGTCCAGGCAGTGGGAGAGGCGCTTGCCGGGGACATTTTCATTTCCCCACGCGCCATCTGACTCAGCGTTTGCTAACTTCTTTTTTGAAGATTCCAGGCGCGGTTGGGTCCTCCTCCGAAGATTCCAAATTCAAAATGAATCGATCCATGATGGATGTGCGCGGGAAGCTACGCGTCGAAATGAATTTCTAGTTTGTTGCATCGTAGGCGGAATCGAGCCTTCCGATGGGCAATGCTCCCTTTTGGTAGGGCCCGAGGAACAATCACTCTGTGAGATCTGGCTTCGCAGTTATACTGGGCGCATAGGAGCGGAGCCTACCCGGTGCCGTCGGAATCTACCACAAACCCCGTTCACGAACTTCGCGAAAAATTCATTCGGCTTTATGGAGCACAGCCTGTGTTGGTGCAGGCGCCTGGCCGAGTGAACCTAATCGGCGAACATACCGACTACAACGATGGATTCGTGATGCCCGGGGCAATTCAATTCCAGACCACCATTGGCATTGCGCCACGCGGCGACCGCCGGTTGACACTCCTTTCACAAAATTATGCCGAACAAGCGGAATTCGACCTGGAAGAACTTCCGCAACATGCGCGCCGGCACTGGAGCGACTATGTGGTGGGGGTGGCGCACAAACTGGCAGAGCAGGGAATCCGGTTGCCAGGAATGAACGTCTTGCTTTATGGCGACGTGCCTCAGGGTGCGGGGTTGAGTTCCTCGGCATCGTTGGAAGTAGCGACTTGCTTAGCGTTTCTTGAGGTGTCCGAAAAGAAGATGGAAGGTGCGGCGATGGCGCGGCTGTGCCAGCGGGCCGAGAATGAATTCGTGGGCGCGCGTTGCGGGATCATGGACCAGTTTGTCGCCGTATTTGGGCGCAAGGATCACGCGCTTCTTCTCGATTGCCGCTCTCTAGAGCATCAATATCAGCCGCTACCGGAAGGCGTGCGCCTGGTCGTTTGCAATACAATGGTGCACCACAGCCTTGCCGGCGGGGGATACAACCAACGACGCAAAGAGTGCGAAGCAGGCGCGCATTTTTTTTCGACCAAAGTTCCTGGTGTGAAGGCTTTACGAGATGTTTCGATCGAAGATTTCGAGCGGTATAACGCCGAGCTGCAAGAAATCGTGCGCAAGCGCTGCAGGCATGTCATCACCGAAGATGCACGAGTGATCCGGGCTGCTGAGGCGCTCGCAAGGGGCGATATGAGGCTCCTTGGCCGACTCATGTGGGAATCGCACGCTAGTTTGCGGGATGATTTTGAAGTGAGCTGTCGCGAACTCGACGCGATGGTGGAACTGGCGGTGAAAATCGACGGCGTCTACGGTGCACGAATGACCGGCGGAGGTTTTGGCGGCTGTACGATCAATGTGGTAAAGAGCGACATGGTGGAATTTTTTCAATCGAAAGTCGCGGCAGGGTATGAACTTGCCACGGGACAGCGACCCGAGATCTATGTGTGCACAGCGGGCGACGGCGTGAGGCGGCTAGCCTGATTGCCCAGGCAACGGCGAGGAAAAGGCGAGAACCGGACGAAAACAGGGAATGCATTCAATGAAAGTTCTTGTTACAGGCGGGGCGGGTTATATCGGAAGCGTAGTAACCGAGCAGCTTTTGGCGGCCGGGCACAAGGTAATCGTCATTGACAATTTGAGCCGTGGTTATCGGCAGGCCGTGCCCAAAGGAGCGGAACTGGTCGTCGGGGATCTGGCCGACAAGGAGAAGCTGGCGGAGCTCTTTCGCAATCATCATTTTGAAGCGGTGCTGCATTTCGCGGCGCTCATCGAAGCCGGCGAATCCATGAAGTTCCCGGAGAAGTTTTTCCGGAACAATACCGCGAATGCGTTGGGAGTTCTGGAGGCGATGCTGGCGGCGCGCGTAAGCCGGATCGTGTTTTCCTCGACGGCGGCATTGTTCGGCAATCCCGTCCGGACGCCGATCGAGGAGGAAGACGCCTTGCAGCCGACCAATGCGTATGGAGAATCGAAGCTGCTGGTAGAACGAATACTGGAATGGTTCCATAGAATCCATGGATTGCGTTACGCCAGCTTGCGCTATTTCAATGCCGCGGGTGCTTCTCGACCCGATCGCGGAGAGGCCCACCAGCCTGAAACGCATCTGGTGCCGCGATTGATGAACGTCGCGTTGGGTCGGCAGAAGCACATTGAAATTTTTGGCACCGATTACCCGACGCTCGATGGGACGTGTGTGCGAGACTACATTCACGTGAGCGATCTGGCCGCGGCACATCTGCTTGCCCTGGATGCGCTCGATCGTTCCGGACGGCTGATTTACAACCTGGGGAACGGACAGGGCTTCACCGTGCGCGAAGTGATTGAAGGCGTGCGGAGAGTGAGCGGCGCCGGAATTCCCGTGGTGGAATCACCCCGTCGCGCAGGCGATCCTGCTGTTCTGATTGCAAGCTCTGAGAAGATCCGGCGGGAACTGAATTGGAAGCCGAAAATTCCGGACTTGGACTCCATACTGAAAAGCGCATGGACCTGGCACAAGAATTTTCCAGATGGTTATGCGGGAAGCTAGACGAGAGCGTACACCAAGGCCTCGAGAGAGCAAGATTGTGAAGCCGCAGGAGCGCAGGGAAAATGGGGCAATTTGAATTAGACCTTCACCCGCACCGGCGATTCAATCCGCTGACCCTGGAGTGGGTGTTGGTTTCGCCGCACCGCGCGCAAAGACCCTGGCGGGGACAAGTGGAGCCCAAGCCTTCAGGGAATTCTTCTGCGTTCGACCCAACTTGTTATCTCTGCCCGGGGAACGCACGCGCGGGAGGGTTGAAGAATCCTCAATATAAAGACACTTTCGTTTTCGACAATGATTTTGCCGCGCTGCTTCCCGATACGCCTGCGGGAGAATTGCGGGAAACGGAACTGCTGCTAGCGCGAAGCGAGGCCGGCCAATGCCGGGTGGTGTGTTTTTCCCCAAGGCATGATTTGACGCTGGCACGCATGAGCGTTAATGAGATTAAAACGGTTGTCGATACCTGGTGCGAGGAATTTTCAAATCTGGCCCGCCAAGGGAACGTGCGCTCCGTGCAGATATTCGAGAATCGGGGTGCCATGATGGGCTGCAGTAATCCGCACCCGCATTGCCAGATATGGGCGAATGAGAATTTGCCGGATGAGTTGGCGCGTGAAGTGGTGACGCAGCAAAGTTATTTTCAAAAACACAATTCCGGCTTGCTAGAAGACTATTTGGCTTTGGAGTTGGAGAAAAAAGAACGCCTGGTGTGCGCCAACGACGATTTTGCAGTAGTTGTTCCGTTCTGGGCGGTGTGGCCCTATGAGACGTTGTTGGTTAGCCAGCGTCGTGTTGCTTGTCTGACGGAATTGCGAGACGCAGAGCGCAATGGATTGGCGCACATCCTCAGGCAGCTCACCATTCGCTACGACAATCTCTTCAAGACGTCATTCCCGTACACCATGGGATTCCACCAGCGACCTACCGACAATAAGCCCTACCCGGAATTCCACCTGCACGCGCATTTCTATCCTCCATTGTTGCGCTCAGCGACCATCAAGAAATTCATGGTGGGCTACGAAATGCTGGCCATGCCGCAGCGGGACATCTCCCCGGAATTGGCGGCCGAGCAATTGCGGCAATCGTCGGACGTTCATTACCTCGAAGCGTAGAAGAGTAGGGCTGAACAGACTGGTCGAAGGCGGAATGGATAAGAAATGAAAATAAACGCCTACCTTGTGCGAAGCACGGTCGTGGCAGCACTGGGTGGGTTGCTGTTTGGATTCGATACGGCCGTCATTTCCGGAACGACCAGCAATTTAGTTAAGGTGTTTGCTTTGCCGTCTTGGCTGCTCGGCTTCGTTGAAGTACTTCACACGTCCGACTCTTCGCTGCTGCTGGGCATTACCGTGTCTTCCGCTTTGGTCGGCACCATCCTTGGGGCGATGTTCGCGGGTATACCGGGAGATGCCATCGGGCGGCGCGACAGTCTGAGGATCATGGCCGTGCTCTACGTCGTTTCTTCTTTGGGCTGCGCGATGGCATGGAACTGGCCGATGCTGGTGCTGTTTCGATCCATCGGAGGCCTGGGGATTGGAGGATCATCGGTTCTCGGGCCGATGTACATCGCGGAAATTGCGCCGGCAAATTGGCGCGGCCGGCTGGTGGGCGTATTTCAGTTCAACGTGGTCACAGGCATCTTGCTGGCCTACTTATCGAATTTCCTCGTGGGCCAAGGACACTTTTCGATCGATTCGGAATGGCGCTGGAAGTTGGGAATCGCAGCGGCACCGGCGGCCCTGTTTCTTGTCCTTCTTTTCGGAATTCCGCGCAGCCCACGCTGGCTGGTGAAAAAAGGGCGCATTGACGAGGCACGCGAGGTGCTGCAGAAGATCGGGGAACAGAACTACGAAGCGGAGTTGCAGGAGATTGTGGATTCGATTGATGCTGAGCACGGGCACGCCGATGAGCCACTCTTCCTGCGCAAATACCGGCTGCCGATTTTTTTGGCCATAACCATAGGGATGTTTAACCAACTCTCCGGGATCAACGCCATCCTCTACTACCTGAACGACATTTTTGCGTTCGCTGGATTCAGTAAAGTGTCTGGGGACGTGCAGGCAGTCGCGGTGGGATTCACCAATTTATTTTTCACGATGATCGCCATGTCTATGATCGACAAACTTGGGCGCAAGAAATTGCTTCTCGTGGGAGCGGTTGGAACCGCAGTGTGCCTTGCGGGGGTCGCGGCGATTTTCTTGATGAAGCAGCATCAGGATCTGCTGGTCTGGTTGCTGGTAGGCTTCATCGCGAGCTTCGCGTTTTCGCAAGGGTCGGTGATTTGGGTTTACCTGAGCGAAGTCTTTCCTAACCGGGTGCGGGCGAAAGGGCAAAGCCTGGGCGGCTTGACGCACTGGGTGATGAATGCGGCGATTTCGTTTGCTTTTCCCACACTGGCGGCGTGGTCGAAGTCGATCCCCTTCGTATTTTTTTCGGTGATGATGGTGGTGCAGTTTGTCGTGGTTTTGACTTTCTATCCGGAGACGAAAGGTGTGTCACTGGAAGAAATGCAGCGACGACTGGAGAAGGCGCCAGTTTAGAGGGCAACAACGATTTTTCTGAGCTCGCCGAGGGAAAATGGCAGTCGCGCTACCACTGCTCCCCTAGCTAACAGTAGGCCGCCCCACGTAAATCTAGCAGCAGCCGCTCGAGGGAAGCCCGTCTGGAGTGAGTGGAGGGCCAAACGATTCCTTCGGAATGGGCGCGCCATGAAGCGTCAGCCAGCAGCGGCGCGCGACGTTGATCAGCACAAGGACGACGCCGACCACAAAAGTGGCCATCAGAATGGAATCGAGATATCCCTGCACGCGGAACCCGGGTTTGGCGGTCAAGGGCCAGAAAATGTTCTTGAGAGAGAGAACCCCGGCCGTGAGAGTGGTAATTCCGACGAAGAGCATGGGGATAACCGTGATCCACGCGTAACGGGCCTTGCCCATGTTGACGAGAAACGCAGTGCCAACAGCTAAGGCAATGGTGGCGAGCAATTGATTGCCGGTACCGAAAAGGGGCCACAAGGTGGAGATGGAACCTGTGTAGATAAGGTAGCCCCAGGCTAGGACAACGAAGAAGGTAGTGATGAGGTTACCGGGTAACCAGGCATTATTGGCGAACGGCTTGTGAATGCGGCCGAGCAATTCCTGCAACACATAGCGAGCTACGCGAGTGCCCGTGTCGATGGTGGTGAGGATGAAGAGAGCTTCGAACATGATGGCGTAGTGATACCAATAACCCATCAAGCGGGTCATGCCGGGAATACCTCTGAAGATTTGGGCCATTCCGACGGCCAGCGAAACGGCGCCCCCCGTGCGGCCAGCGAGCTTCTCGCCGACTTCGCTCGAGAACAGATCGAGATTCACGGTGTGCAAGCCAAGGCGGGCGAACACGTCTGGCGCAACATTGATGCCGAAATAGTCTCCCGGGAAGAGGGAGCAGGCGGCAATGAGGGCCAGGACGGCGACCAGACTTTCCGCGACCATAGCACCGTAACCGATGAACCGGGCGTCGGTTTCCTTGTTCAACATTTTCGGGGTAGTGCCCGAAGCCACCAGGGAGTGAAAACCAGAGATCGCTCCACAGGCGATGGTGACAAAGAGGAATGGAAACAGCTTGCCTTTGATGATGGGCCCGCCGCCGTGAACAAACTCGGTGAATGCCGGGAAGCGGATGTCGGGATGAACGAGGAAAACGCCCACGACGAGCAGAACGATCGTTCCCAATTTCACATAAGTGGACAAATAGTCACGAGGTTCTAGAAGCAGCCAGACGGGCAAGACGGAGGCGATGAAGCCATAGAGGGCCATCAGAAAGGTGATCTGATGAGCAGTAAAGGTGAGCGACGAGGCATAGGAGGTCTGTGCGAACCAGTGACCTCCGGCTACACTGGCGAGCAGGAGCAAGACTCCGACAATGCTGGGCACGGTAACCTTGATCTGGCCGGGCGTGCTTTTGAACATGTACAAGCCCATGAAAATAGCGATCGGGATAGTCATGCCAATCGTGAAAACGCCCCACGGACTGTTGGAGAGAGCGTTGACTACGACAATGCCGAGCCCAGCCAAGGTGACCAGGAGAATCAACAGCACAGCAAACATGGCCACCAAGCCAGTGAATGGGCTGACTTCGGTGCGGGCAACATCTGCCAGGGAACGTCCCTTATGACGCACCGAAGCGACCAGGACGAGAAAGTCGTGAACGCAACCGGCAAGCACCGCTCCGATCAAGATCCATAGGAATCCGGGAGCAAAGCCAAATTGGGCCGCGAGGGTCGGTCCGACCAGAGGACCCGCACCGGCGATGGCGGCGAAATGGTGGCCAAAGAGAACCCACTTCGGCGAGGGCACATAATTGTGGCCGTCTTCGTATGTATGGGCCGGTGTTGTGCGTCGATCGTCTAAGGCCAGTGCCTTTGCGGCGATGAAAGCGCTGTAATAGCGGTAACCAATGGCATAAACACAAAGAGCAGCAAGGAGGATCGGAAAGGTGTTCACGGGCATTGCCTCATGGAGAGCCCTCCACCCCCGGCTGCCACCGGGGGAGTTCGCTGGGAGCGGAAACCGTAGCCCTTTTATCACAGATTACAGAGCGATGTTTCAGATATTGACGGAACTCCCGGTCACTTCTTGGGGAAGGTGGGGAATATTCGGCACGAGATGTTGTGATTCGAATCGACGGGTCGGTACGAATTGTTCCTTCACTCCAGAGGCAGACTTGATGAGTTACGGCTTAGGTTCTAACTTTAGCAACCCCAGACGAGCCGTCACCCGAGAGCGGCTCTTTCTGCATGCCCAGGAGATGCGCAGCTCAGTCCGCAGTTTGGCGCAATCGTTTGGGTTACCAACGGTAGGATGAAGCCGACCAAGTTATTAGAATGCAGGAGGTCGGTGGCGGCACAATTCGTCGTTTTGGTCAGGGCATAGGAAACCAACTCCTAGAACGGTCCGTTCGCCAGAGATCCGCGAGGTCTCGTTCACCCCCCCACCCGGGGAACTACGCGGGCTCGAGACGTGATGGTGCAATCCAAGTTCCGGCGCCATCGCTTCGGCTTATCTGTACTTCAGCTAAGATAAGTCCATTCCGCTATGTCACAATCGGTGCATGAGCAACGCCCGCGAGGCCAAACAAGCGCTGGTAGCGTTCAATCTCTTCGCGGGGCCCCAGTGCCTTTTCAAAATTATCGGAGAGTTTTACCGCCGGCTCTCCATCTGCATCGTTGAGCTTGCATACCAGACTTAACGGGTCGAAATCGCCGTTGCCTTGAGGATTGCAGTTGCGAAAGTCATTCGTCAGCAATGTGCCCCAGCCCGCGCTGAAACGAATGCGACGTTCTGGAATCCATTTTAGTTCATCAAGAAAATCGCTGGCCTGGTGAAAATCTGAGGGAGTAGCCTGGTTGCGAATCGTTCCGGAAAAATGGGCATGTAGCCCCAGAATCGTATCCACATCGAGGGAGTCGGAAGCAATGAACAGCTTTTGCCGCGGATCATGATTTCTCTGCTCAAGCCAAGCTATGTATTCGTCGCCAGCGACGAAAGGATCCTTGCTATCCGCACGCTGCCCGGTCCAATCCGCCACCCAACTTGGTGCATTGCGAAGAAACTGGGTCGTGCCAAAAGTGTCGGGGAGCAGGATGAGCAACTCGCCCTGATAAGTCTGCTGCCATAGTTCCAGCAAGCGGTATTGCGCTGTCTTCAATTCCTCATCGTCCTTGGCCATTGCCGCCAAGGCCATGGGCAACTCATGGGCATTTGTACCGATTGCTTCCAAGTCGTGCTGATAGGCGAGATAGGTATTCGAAGTTCCCGTAAAACTGCTGCCGAGTACATCGCTCATGGCTTTTACGACGTATTCCTGCCACAAAAAGCTATGCCGACGCCGGGTTCCAAAGTCGCTCACTTTCAATCCGGGAGTGCCGCGTAGCCGTTCCAATTTCCCCCAGAGTTTCGTTTTCGCCCTGGCATAGAGAATATCCAGCTCGAATTCAGTGAGACGCTTCAGGCTGGCGCGCGTTCGCAGTTCGCTGAGGGCCGATAGAGCATAAATCTCCCACATCGTTGTCTCTGTCCACAGGCCGCGAAAAGAGAGCGAGAACTGCCCGTCTTGAAGGGACAACTCATAATCAGACAGCCTGAAGTCGCGTTCGAGCCATTCCAGGAAGGCAGGCTCAAAGATCCCGCGGCGTCCATAAAAGGTGTTGCCCGCGAGCCAGATCAATTCGGATTTGTGAAATCGGAGCCTCTTTGTCTGCTCCAATTGTTCTCGAAGCTCGTGGGGGTCGATCAAATCGGCCAGGCGTACCCCGACGGAACGATTGATGAACGAAAAAGAAGCGTGCGTTTTCGGGAACTGTTTCCAGATGAACTGGAGCATCAGTAGTTTGTAAAAATCTGTGTCGAGGAGAGAACGCGTGATCGGGTCCAGTTCCCAGTTATGGTCATGCGCACGACGTGCGAAGTTGATGATCACGATGTCACTACTTTACCCTAATCGGAACGCCGTTCCGCAAATGGAACCGCATTAGGAAGGCGATCCCCCACGCAATCTCTCTGCCGCATTCCTTGCAACGAATCCCGAAGCCGGTACTAGTTCTACCCATAACTGACCGAAACCTTCTTTCTCTCTCCGTGTTGTTACCGTTTGGGTGTCTTAGAAGCGCCCTATGCGGCCCCGCCCGTCCCGAGCTTGCGTGCCTCGGGATTGTCACCGCACCCGACGAATCGCTCGCGACGGAGGTGGAAATTTGTCCACGATAGCGCAGTCACTTTCGGATCTACCCGCCACCATCGACCGCCGCTTCTATCCGCGGATCGTCCCCTTCGCTCCCGTTTACATTACGTTTGATGACGCCAACGCGTGCCTGCTCATGAATGTCAGCGAAAATGGGTTGCTGCTCTCGACGCCCACGGAACTCCTCTGCAATTATGTGGCACGCATCGCCCTCTCGCTCAACGGCCTTCCCAAGCCGGTGCAGGTCAATGTCCGAGTCGTTTGGGCCAGCGAAACCAGAAAGCTGGCTGGCATCCAACTGCTCGACCTCAGCGACCACGACCGTGAGCAAATCCGCAAGTGGGGCGCGTATGCCTCCACCCCATCGTTGCACCATGAGGTACAGCGCGAACCGCAACGTGAAACAAATCAACTGCGCGTGGTCTCTAGTCCTTTCCCGATGCGCTCGGAAAAACCAGAGCCTGCACCCACGGCGAAGACACCCCTGCACAATCCACCCGCCGTTACGCCCTCGACTTCCGGTCTCCCCGCGCAGTTCACCTCCCCTTTTACGCCCCTCGCTCAATGGGCCGTGCCTTTGGCCGTAGTCGCTCTCGTGGGCATCTTCCTATATAAATCAGGCGCCATGGAGCATTCTTTCGGGCGTTCCACCGCGACTATTCCTAATGCAACCGCTATCGCCCCGCCACCGACGCCGGACAGCGAACCGAGTTTGCAAACTTCAGGAAACACGAAGGGCATTGTCGGGAGCGAGATCACCCCAGTGTCACCTGGCGAAAACGACGTAAAGCCACGAAGCGCTTTCTCGCCTACACCAACCCTTCCCCATTCCACCGAGTGGGCTGAACCAAGACACGAGACCGAGCGCACCTTGGACCCCCAACTCGTCCCCCCGCAAAATCCGCGCCAGGCTTCGCGTCCAGAAACGAGTTCTCCTTCCGCGCCATCTGCCCTACATAATTCAACTACAGAGAGCCAAGCCTTCGCGCCGACAATTTCCGAACCGATCACCAGCAGCGACGCTACCAACTTGTCTGCCCCCCCTCGCGTGAGCTCGGCAACTCCTTCCTTCATTCCTTTTTTACCCACCGGGAACGAACCCACTTCCGACCTGACGCGACCAAGCAATGGCGCGCCGAAGGCAGCCAAGACGCTCTCCACCGAGTCCGGCGTCGCCCTCGCTTCCCCTGTGGCTCCGCGCGACTCGGGGACACCCGTCGCGCAACCTGTCATCGAAATGGACGCGCCCGCGCGTCAGATCTTGGAAATCCATCTTCCCAGCGACTATCGCGCTCCTTTCATTAATGTGCCGGGCGAGCGTGTCCTGGAAACTTCCACGGCCACGATGCGAATCCAACGTTCCGTTCGCGTGCCTGCAGCTCACTCCGGCAGGCCGTTTCATCGCAAAACGGACGTAGTTGTCGGCGGTCTTATCTCTCGCGTCGAACCGGCAGTCGTGCCAGTTCGCAGTGGCTTCAGCGCATTCGTTCGCGTCAGTGCTACGGTCGCCCAGGATGGCCGCGTAGAGTCTGTCAGACCGGTGGCTGGTCCGGCGGACCTGATGCCCGCTGTCCTCAAAGCCGTCCGTGAATGGCGTTATCAACCGACTCTGATGAACGGCAAGCCCGTAGAGACGCAAGCCGATGTCGCAGTCCAGTTTCACGTTCCGCCACCGCGCAATGCTCGCCCCTAGTGCTCGTGCGGTGTGTGGTAAAAGGTCTTTTGGTTCCGACACGGTAGGGGTAAGTCAACGGAATATTCCAACTCCTCTCCGATAACTCAAGTTATTTAGGAGATCCCGTTTTCTGCGAGCCAATTCCCGACTCGGCCAAACGCTTCGGCCTGAATGAAAAGCGGGAAGTGGGTCATTAGATTCGGTACGCAATTCAAAAAGTGGATGGCGCTCCCACGGGGACAATCTTAGAACTCTCGTCGGGCAGTTCGTGGTAACACTGCCCAGGGAGGCTTCCCCCGTTGGATTCAATCTGTAGTCTTTTCGAGGGAGCCGGGGAAACTGGAATGAGTGAGTATTGTGCTCGTCTCCCCCAAAGAGCAATATTCAAAGGAAGGAAAATCTAACTCTGGGAGGCCGCTTTTGTTCTCGCTGGCCAAAGCCGCGATCGAACAGTCTGTGTTTTATGCCCTGTTAGTCGCCGCGTTGCTTTACCTGGGGAATCAGGTCAGAAAGCCCACAAAATGGATCGGAAGATTCTTCCTGTGGATCATGAACATGTCCCATTCCACCCTGACCGACTGGGGGCTGAAGCATGTTCAAATCGAAGAGGACTTTACGATTCTGGATGTGGGTTGCGGGGGTGGCAGGACTATCGAGAAATTGGCTGCCATTGCCACGAACGGAATGGTCTACGGTGGTGACTACGCCAAGGGGAGTGTCGCCGCTTCCCGCAGGAAAAATGCGGAATTGATCCAGACAGGTCACGTCGAAATAAGAAAGGCTTCGGTGTCTCAACTTCCGTTTCCCGAAGCCAAATTCAATCTCGTTACCGCCGTGGAAACTCAATATTACTGGCCTGACTTAGTCAAAGACATGCAAGAGATCCTGCGCGTGCTGAAACCTGGTGGGACGCTGACCGTCATCGCGGAAAGCTATAAGACGGGAGCGTACGACAAGCTGCGAGGGCCGTTGATGAAGTTGTTAAGATCCGCGAACTTGGGCGTAGATGAGCATCGGGAGTTATTCTCGGCGGCAGGCTACACCGACATTCAGCCGTTTGAGGAACGCACGCATGGTTGGATTTGTGGAGTGGGCAAAAAGCCCTTGTCGTTCTCTGAGCGACAGGAAAAACGACCCTCTGCTTAGAAGGTTTGGGGCTCGAAAAACTAAATGCCTTATCTTCCGTTGCTTAAGGGTGATCGCTCTCTAAAATCTGCCCTTTGTTGGGCTACATGGGCTACTAGTTGCACACCAGCCAGAAACCAGATGAGTTACTACGCTCGTGAAATCGCGGAGTTGCAAACAAAAGAAGAATACACCGCGAAGATACAAGAAGCTGTAGAGTGCCTGCATCAGGGTTTTACAGAGTTTGAAAAGATAGCGCACCCCAATTCCATTCTGACTAGCCCCGACCTTTCCTGTTAATCAGGCTCTACATCAGGGTTTGCCTTGCTGGTCGGAGGATGTGCATTGAAGAGCCCCCTCCGATGTGGTGTGCCATATGGTCGGAAGAAGCTCCGCAACGCTGGCGCACCCGCGTAAGCTACTAAGACAATCGGCGTTAAATGCGAACGCGGCCTGCTTATCAACAAGCCTTGAGCGCGACCCAATCATTACCGACCCGCTTCTGACCGAGGCGGTTGCCACTCCGCACGGAACGACGTCGAAGTCACTACATTCTTTGCAATATTTCGCATCAACGTAGGCAAGGACCACTCCTCCACGCCTGCTCACGGTCCATAATTCCAAAACGTTTTCCCCTAGTACGTTGTCTCGTATCCAAAAAGAAGACCTAAGTACCGTGTACGGAGCTAAATGGAGTTCAGACAGGAGCCGGTTCGACAACTTGACTTCGTAGCCGCAGCCTGAGGCAGTGCAGGCAGCGGACTGCCTGAGCTGGGTCCCAAATCGGTGACGAAGGTCTTCAATCGTCGGAGGAATTTCACGCTGAGAAAGCTCGTAAGAGATACGAACCACTTTGTGGGTGCTACGATTCAACCAGTTTGAATATATGACCACAGCGAACACGAGCAATAGCAGCAACAAAACACCAATGACCGCTATTCGCCGGAGCGCGCCCATATGTCCATTAGATACCGACCTGAGGGCAAGCAGGTTGCGTTCCGAACAGTACTTTAACAGGTGGTATACAAGTGGAAAGTCTTTCTGGCATCGGAAAACCGGACATGTACGGGCTAGTCAGAATGGAATGACCGGCTCCGATTCGCAGGCGTGGGTTATGCTGCGAATCGGAAGACAAGCAGTACAGAGCCACAAGCGAAGGAGCCGGTCTATGAAGAGGATAAGATTCGTCGGTC